>Ga0209017_10000317_pt1 | contig 49203 bp, 43 predicted proteins | sample YNPBryunderm2012_FD_185812 | JGI IMG/M metagenome (GOLD analysis project Ga0209017, IMG submission 185812) | Anoxygenic and chlorotrophic microbial mat microbial communities from Yellowstone National Park, USA - YNP Bryant MS undermat 2012... ...
AGATCACCATCCTCTGCCCGACCGGGCACCTGGGCTTCACGCCCCTCGAGAAGGCGAGCTTCCTCGCCGGCGTCGAGCTCAAGCCCGACGTGATCGTCGCCGACTCGGGCTCCTGCGACATCGGCCCCTATCCGCTCGGCGCCGACAGCCAGGCAAGCCCTGAGGCCTGGCAGCGGCACGATCTCGAGATCATGCTCCTGGCCGCGCGTCGCCTCGGCGTGCCGATGATCGTGGGCTCAGCCTCAGACACAGGCACGGACCGGGGCGTCGAGCAGTATGTCCGGCTGATCCGCGACATCGCGGCACAGCACGGTCTCGCGCCGTTCAGCCTCGCGGCGATCTATTCGGAGCTGTCGCGCGAGGAGGTTCTGTCGCGCATGGCCGCGGGGGCGAGGGTGAGAGGCCTCGATGGCCGGGCTGACGCGGATCGCGCGCTCATCGAGCGCACCGACCGGATCGTTGCGGTGATGGATGCGCAGCCGATCGCCGCCGCCCTGCGCGCCGGTGCGGAGGTGGTAATTGCCGGGCGCGCCTCGGATTGCGCGCTCTTCGCCGCCCCGATCCTGAACGCCGGCATCTCCGAAGCGACCGCCTATTACGCCGGCAAGCTGATGGAGTGCGCCTCCTTCTGCTGCGAGCCCTTCATGGGCAAGGAGAGCATCTTCGGCCGGGTCGCCGAGGACGACATCCGCATCACCGCGCTTCACCCCGGCCAGCGCTGCACCCCGGCTTCGCTCGCGAGCCACGCGATGTACGAGCGTCGTGATCCGTTCCGCGAGCATGTCCTCTCCGGCTACGTCGACATGTCACAGTGTCGTTACGAGCAGCTCGACGCGAAGACCACGCGCGCAAGCGGCGCGCGCTGGGTACCGGCGGCGCAGCCGATGGCGAAGCTCGAAGGCGCGGGCAAGGTCGGCGAGCGTCGGCTTGCCATCGTCGGCATGCGCGATCCCTACATGATCGCCAACATCGACAAGGCGATCGCCTGGGCGCGCGCGCGGCTCGCCGAACGCTTTGGCACGCCGGAGGAAGGCGGCTGGCAGGTGTTCTACCATCTCTACGGGCGTGACGGCGTGATGGGCCCGATGGACCCCTCACCGCCCGCGAACCCCCACGAGCTCGGCATCGTCGTCGAGGCCCTGTGCAGCGACGCCAAGCGCGCCGAGGAGATCTGCGCACTCGCCGCCCGCAACCTGTTCTACGCCCGTCTGCCAGAGGTGAAGGGCACGGCAGGTGCCGCCGCCCTGATGGCCGACGAGGTTTTGGCCGGCAAGCCGGGCTACGAATGGACCCTCAATCACGTCATTCCGGTGGCGAGCGCCACGGAGCTGTTCCGGACGCGCTTGCTCACCATCGACGGCACCACCCGGAAGGCCGCCTGACTATGCGCAACATCGCCACCCTGCGCGACTTCGCCTCCACCGTCCGAAGCAAGAATGCGGGCGTGGACCATATCACCTTCGACATCATCTTCCGGGAGCGCGAAAGCTTCGAGCGCGTGCGCGACGCGAAGGTGATCACGCCCGAGGTGGTGTGCCGGCTGTTGCGCGTCACGCCGGACCGGCTCACCGACTTCGTCGTGTTCGAACCGGCGAACGCGATCAAGTTCACGATCCGCCGCGAGCGCCCCTCCGGATCGCCGGGCGAGCGGGACGTGTTCGGCAGCCAGCAATACGCTCCGCTGCTCGATCTCGAGGTGCCGTAGCCTGGACGCAGGGCAGCCGGATGTTTCCCCAGCCTCGACGACTTAGCCTGTCGACCCGCTGAGCGTCTGCTCGAGGAGTTCCGCCCGCTCCGCCTCGGTCGCGGCCGGGGGCAACAGAGCCTCCCGCATCAGGCGCCGCTTTCGTTCCAGCAGCGCATGCAGGTTCTCGTCGAACGATCGCCTGCCGTCCGGCAGAACCGCCATCGGGATGTGGATGGTGACGGGGCGGGTTTGGCCGATTCTGAGCACACGCCCTGTGCATTGGTCCTCGACCGCGGGGTTCCACCAGCGCGAGAGATGGATCACGTGGTTCGCACGCGTGAGCGTCAGCCCAACACCTCCGGCGCGCGGTGAGAGCAGCATCACGTCGAAGCCGCGATCGGCGGCCTGGAAGCGGTCAACCCGCGCCTGGCGGCTCGCCCCGTCGACCGAGCCGTTGATCACCATCGGTGGAGACGGGAGTCGGTAGCGCCGTTGCAACAGGCCAACGAGCCGCGCCTGAAGGTCGAGATCGTCGAGGAAGAGGAGCGCACGCTCGCCTTTCGCGGCGATCTCGTCGAGCGCAGCGATCGCCATGCGAAGCCGGGCGGAAGCGGAGATGAATGCCTCGTCGTCGACCGACGCGTCCGGCTCCGGATGCAGGCAGATGGTCCGAAGCCGCTGCAGCGCCTCGAGCGCCCCGCCACGCCTCGCCGACGCGCGCGCCTCCTTGAGCGCGTCTTCGTATTTCGCAAGCTGGGCGCCCTGCATCGGCTCGGCGCGGATGCGCTCTTCCCGCGGCGGCAACTCGGGAAGGCGATCCTCCTTGATCCGGCGCAGCATCAGAGGCGGCAGCCCCGCGATGTCGCTGTCGAGGCTGCGGCGCAGGCACCGCAGCGCCTCGGTGTCCGTCACGCGCTCATAGCGGGCGCTGAACGACTTGAGGTCGCCAAGGCAGCCCGGGTGAACGGTGTCGACAATGCACCAGAGGTCGGCAAGCCGGTTTTCCACCGGGGTTCCGGTCAGCGCGACGCGGAACTCAGCCTGCATTGCTTTAGCGGCGTCCGTCAGCCTCACACCGGGGCTCTTGATCTTCTGAGCCTCGTCGAAGAGCAGAGCGGCGAAGCGCACGCGGCCGAAGTCGCGGTCATAGTCCCGCAGCGTCTCGTAGGTGGTCAGAACCCAGTCCGCCTCGCTCAGCGTGTGCACATCGAGCGCCGGCCGCCCGTCGCCCTCGCGGTGCCGGATCGCTGCAAGGCCCTGGCCGTAGGCAGCGAGGCAGCGGCCCAGGCCGGGTGTTGCCAGATGACGGTCATGTTCGGCGCGCCAGTTCTCGAGCAGGCCGGTCGGGGCGACGATCATCACCGGGGCGCGCGGGACGATCCCTGCTCGCATTCCGTCCCGCAGCCAGGCGAGGAAGGCGAGGCCCTGCAGCGTCTTGCCCAGCCCCATGTCGTCGGCGAGCAGGACGCCGGGCAAGCCCCTGGACCAGGCACGCTGCAGCCAGGCGATGCCTTCGGCCTGATGCGGCTTCGGCATCGTGACGAGCGTCGCGGGGGGGCCGGGAGCCGGCGCGGGGCGGGATGGCGCGACCTCCTCCTCGAGCTCGACCTCCTGTTCGTTCGGCTTGATGATCAGTGCCTCGGGCGCGGTCGCGGCAACCGCCCGGTCGGCCCGCGATCGAACCAGAGCGGCTTCCGCCCTGGTCAGTGCGGCGAGCGTTTCGTGGGTGGCGGGAATGGTGATTCGTTCGCCATCTCGGCAGAAAGAGACGCTCTCCTCCCCCGCTCCGATCGCCGCCTCGACCCGAGACTGAAGCTCCAGGATCTCGTCTTGTCCGAGCGGGATCGGCCGCCCGTCGACCTCGATCCCGACACCGGGGGAAGCTGGTCGCGTTGGCGTGCCTGCGGCGCCGGTCTCGGGGCCGAACCAATCGGTCGGCGCGAGCGGAACCCACGGCACGACGCGCTTGGTCCAGAGCCCGAGCCCGATCACTCGGTCCGACCACGCCTCGGTTTCCTGGAAGACCTGCTCGACCACCGTCGCGTCCGTCTCGTCGCCGAGGGCTTCGCGCAGGAATGCACGCGGCGCGGCGGCGAAGGCGCGTCGCGTGGCGGCGGGCGCGGACGCGACGCGGCGCAGCTCGGACAGAGCGCGTCGTAGCGGCGGCGCGAGCACGACGAACCAGCCGTCCCCTAGGGTGTAGACAGGACGGGCCGTACTGAAGCGCTGGAACTGGTCCTCGCCGAAGGCATGCTGCTTGTCGGGGGGCAGAAGTGGTTCCCCCGCCGGACCCCCGCTTCGATGGAGAATCGGAACGAGCATGAGCGACTCGCCCTCCCCCTTGAGATCGAGGGAAAACGCGTCCGCCTGGACGATCGTGATGCGCCCAAGCAGTCCCCGCGCCGAGGCCTCGCCGCCACGCTCGGCCTCGGGCAGGACCTCGCGCAGAGCGGCGATCGCCGCATAGCGGCCAGCCATGTCGTCTGCTGGCACGGCGGCAAGGCGGTCAACGGCTTCGGCGACCTCGAACAAGGTCGACGGTAGACGCCGCCACGCTCCGCCAACGCGAAGCCAAGCACCAACACGCTCGGCTCCGAGCACGGGCTGCCCGGTCACGCGCTGCCAGGTCAGGGACAGCCGGAAACCCGGGAGGGCGATGTTTCCGTCTCCCTCAATCACGGCGCGCAGGTCGGTCGCCGGCGGCAGGCCGAGCGCGGCCGCCTCGCGCGCCGTCAGCCCGGCGATCGCGCGGTGCTCGATGAGCAGGACATCAGCTTCCGCGATCGCGCTTTCGGCCGCGATGAGCCGATGCGCGAGGTCGACCCCCGGCAGCAGGTTGCGCGGCGCCTCCGTCGCCCAAGCCTCGAATGGCACAGGCGTGCCCCGACGCTCCAGCCGCACCTCCGTCCAGGCCGGAGAAACGACATGGGTGAAGGCCATCGAGGTCATGGCGTCCACTCCGCCGGGGTGATCGTGAAACGCGCCCTGCGGGCGAGCAGTTCTGCCACGCTCCCCTGCCAGATGCCGCGCTCGGACCCGCTATGGACAAGCCCCGAGCCGTCAGTGGATCCGCCCGATCCCGTCGCCGGGTTGGACGGGAAGGGAAGCCCCAGCCCGGTCAGATCGTCGCGGGAATATTCCGCCTTGTGCAAAGCGGGTGCGTTCCTCCACTCCGCCGGCCAGGCCCGGAGCTTGCCGTTATGGCTCCACTCGCACAGCACGAGCGGGCCGATGCGCATCAGGAGGACGGCGTGGTTTCGGTCAACGTTGGCGCCGACGAGCCGCCCGTAGCTCCCCGCAAGATCACGCATGCTGCGTGCGGAAGACACCAAAGCCGGCCCGAGTGCGATCCAGGCATCCGCGATCGCACCGCGCTTGAGGCAGGCCGACCAGAACGCGCGGCGATACCGCCACTGACGGTCGAGCGCATGCTCGGCGATCAGGTCGAAGAAGGCATCGAGCGAGAGCCGGGCGAGCCATCGTCGCATCAGCGCGGTTGCCGCCTCGCCGACCGGCATCCAGTCGGGTTCCCGCGTCCGCGGGTCGCCGAGATGGCGGAGGAGGAAGTCACGCACGCGGTCGCGCATGGCCGGGGCAGGCTCAGGCCCGCCGTCGAGCCACGCGGCGAGCAGGCTGCGTGCGATCTCGCCGCGCAGCTCGGAGCCGAAGCGGAGAGTGCCGCCGGGCGCCAGAACCTCGAGAGCGCGAACGAGCGTCGCTTCCGCCGCCGCGCTGCGCAGGCCGGAGGGTAGTTTGACGAGAAGCTCCCGAAGCACCGCGCGCATGTAGCCGCCGGATTCACGGAACGGATGATCGAGCCCGGCAGCGTTAAGCACCTCGGCCACGGACTGCGGCCCTGACAGCAGCGCCCGCGCGACCCGCCCCGGGCCCTCGGCCGCGTCGAACAGCGCAAACCGGTGCTGCCCGTCGCGCCAAGCTTGCAGACGGGGGTCCCCCGCGGCGGCAAGCAGCTCTTTGATCGCAACGCCGCCGGCAGCGACCGTCCTGCTCGCGGCAACGAAGTCGCGCAGCCACGCCTCAATGAGCGAGAGCGCCAGCCTCGCGGAACCCTTCGCGGCGGAGGCGACGGCCTGCATCAAGCCCTCGATCTCCGCGCCCTGCGGCGAGCCATTCCACAGCAGCCATACCGCCTGCCGCAGCTCCCACCGTGCCGGCGGGTGAGGGTCCTCTCCGGCATAGAACGCTGCGAGGCGACGACGCAGCGCCTCGAGGGCCTGTTCCGTCGGCGCCTTGCGGTCGAGGTCGGTGGCCTGCAGCTTCTCGACGAGGCGCGCGCTCGCCGCCTTGATCTGAAACGCTGAAACGCGCGTCAGTCGCGCCAGGCTGGCGTCGAGCCGCCTGAGCGCCTCGCGAGCGTGGCTCATGGCGCAACGCGGCGCACGGCGTCGATCTCCTCGATCAGGCGCCGCACATCCTCCGAGGTCCGTGAGGAGAGAACGAACCGCAGATCGATCCGCCGGTTCTGGGCGAAGGCTTCCTCCGTCAGGCCCGGCGCGCCAGGGCGGCGCTCGCCATAGCCGGAGAGGCCGAGCAGCGGAATGCCCTCGCTGTTGCGCAGATCGTCCAGCGAAGGTTGCAGACGCCGAAGCTCGGCGAAGACGCTGAGCGCGCGTGCGGCGGAGAGGCGATCGTTCTCGAGAACGGATTGCTGCGCGGTGAGGGTGGCGAAGCCCTGCTGATCTGTGTGGCCCTCGATGAGGACCGTCTCGAGGATCGGTGCGTCGCGCGGGCCGCATCCGAAACGTTCTGCTCCAGCGGCAAAGCAGGGCAGGATGCGGGCGAGGACCTCGGCGAGGACGCGGACGGTACGACGCGCACGGTCGGTGAGATCAGACCGACCGACAGCGAAGGGCACGTCCTCCGACAGGCGCAGCACCCCCGATTGCTGATCGATCCGGAAGCTCACCCCCTCCGCGGCGAGCGACTCCGCAAGGCGAACGAGGAGCTCGCTGCGCGCCTCCTCCCGTTCGCGAATCTCGCGCTGCAGCCTCGCGATCGCCGCATCGAGCGCAAGCCGCAGGCGCTCGTTCCGCGCACGCAGGGCCTCCGCCTCGGCAGAACGCTCGCGCGCGAGCTCCTCCTGCCGTCGTGCTTCCACCTCCGCAAGTCGCGCCAGAGCCGCCTGCCGCTCCGCCTCGTCACGCGCGCGCTCGGCGTCCGCGAGCGCGAGCCGGACGACGTCAGCAAGCCGGCGTGCCTCGGCCTCCTGTTCCTCGGCGCGGCGCCGCATCTCGTCGGCCTCGACGCGAAGCCGCTGGTAGCGCTCGAGCGCAACCATCTGTTCCTGCTCCGCAGCCCGGAAATTCAGGGCAAAGACGGTCAGCATAAGGAGAAAGACGAACAGGACCCCGACCATCAGGTCGCTGACGGAGGCGAAATAGCCTTCTCCTCCCTCCTCGTTAGGCTCGGATGTGGTGCGCGGCGTCATCGAGGCGTCCTCATCTCACTAAGAAAATCGGCGAGCGTATCCTCGAGCGCCTTCACCGAACTGCTGAGATGAGTCGCGGCCTTCGCGAGGTTGGTGTCGGTCTGCACGACGAAGGTCCCGACCTCCCGGGTGAAGCCTCGGAGGCCGGTCTGAAGCCGGTCGAGCGTGCTCGCAAGGTCGCGGTCCACGCCATCGAAGCGCGCGGCGGCTTGTGTCATGGCTTCCATCAGGCGCGCGCCCGCTGTCTGGGTTGCTTCAAGCCGCGACACGGCGCCGGCAACCTGCTCGGTCAGGTCGCGTAAGCCCTGCGCGACCGTACGCAGCGGCTGCAGCGCCTCCGCGACGGAGGCTCCGGCCGACTTGAGGTCGCTCGCCGTCGCAACCAACGGCGAAGCGGCGGCCTGGGCAGCACGTTCGAGCTCCGCGACCTTGTCCGCCACGCGATGGACCGTCTCGCCGAGACGCCTTGCCTCGGCGCCGAGCCCCTCGATCCGTCCGGCGAGGGCAATCGATGCCTGCTCGAACCGGCCAGCCGCTGCCTCGCCGCCCTCCCGCACCGCCCTGCCGGCTGCGATCCCGGACGCTTCGACCTGCTCAGCTGCCCGCGCGAGCGTCGCTGCAGCCTCCGCCAGGGACCCGCGCAAGACCTCGCCCCCGGCGGCAGCGCTCGTGCGGACTGTCTCCCCGGCAGCGCTCACACTCTGGCGCAGCTCCTCGAGCATGGCCCGAAGCTCCGCGCGCATGCCTTCCGTCGCCTCGGCGATGCGCCTGACCGCGTCCTCCGCCCCTCGCCCGAGGGCACCACCGGATGCCTCCCCAGCCTGCTCCATCACCCTCGCGACGTTCGCGGCGGTCGCTTCGAACCCCGAGGCGGCGGCGGCGATCCGGTTCGCGAGCGCTTCGAACGCCTCCGCCCCTGCCGAGCGGCTCGCTTCCGCAAGCGACCGTAGCTCGCCGACCATCGCCTCGAGCTGTTTCGACAGGCGCGCCGTGGCGGCCTCCGCCTCGTCGCCCATCCGGCGCCGCATCGCGTCCATCGCCTGGGCCATGGTGTCAGCAACCTCACGGGCTGACCTTTGGAACTCTTCCGCAGCGCTTTCGATGCGCGCCGACAAATTGGCCCCGGCGTCGGCCGCAGCACCTTTCGTCTGCTCCGCGATAGAGCGAAGCACCTCGGCAAGACCGCCCATCTGGTCGGTGATGCGGCTTAGGGCCTGCTCCGCCCCCTCGCCCATCCGTGCCGCCATCGCGTCGGCCGACTGGGCCATGCGGACCGCAGCCTCGCCGAGACCCGCCTGCAGGCCCTCGAGACGCGCCCCCAGAGCGCCGAGGTTCTCGGCGACTTGCTGCATCCGATCGCCCGTGCCGCCCTGCAGGCGTTCGAGGAAGGCAGTCAGCATCGTCTCGATCGCGCTCTCGCTGCGCTCGGACACATTGCCCGCGAGCTTCTGCATCGCCTCGGTGAGGGGGCCGATATGCTCGCCGAGGCGCTGGTCGAACGCCTTGTCGAAAGCCGTGCCGATGTTGACGGCAAGCTCGGTCGAGAAGGTCTCGAGCCGGTCGTTCTGCTTCTCAAGCAGCCGGTTGGCCTCCTCCTGCAGCTGCGCCGGGGTGATCAGGGGCAGCCGCTTCTCCAGCGCGGCGAGGAACCGGTCGAGTTCGATGTCGATCCGCTTCAGGCGGTTCTTGCGCAGGAGTGCGTAGGCGATGGAGAGCCCCAGTCCCACGAGCGAGGTGATGAACTTGAACGAGGCGGTCGCGAGCAGCTGCTCGAGCGCGGCGTTGCGCTGTTCCTGCGAGGCGCCCGCCTCGACGATGCCGCTTGCGGTGCTGAGCGCCGCTGCGAGCCCGAGGAAGGTGAAGAGAAGCCCAGCACCGACGAGGAGGTTCGGCAGCGCGGCGTGGTAGCGCGAATCAACGCCTGCCGCGCGGAGGAGCTGGGCGCTGTCGAACCAGAGACCGGCCTGCGCGGTCGAGCGGACCGGTCGATTCACCTGCGCCGGGACAAGGAGCGCTTCGCGATACTCGCGCCAGCGCGGGCCGAGGAAGGGCTTGTTTTCGAGCTCCGCCGAAAGTTGCTCGAAGTTGGCGGCGAAGCCCAAGATGTCCCCGGCCGCCTCGATCTGCCGTCGTGCGTCCGTCAGCTCCCGCGACAGCCTCCGCGTGCCGAGATAAAGTTTCGCTGCCGACCCCCCCGCCCACATCACCAGGATGCCGATGAGGGAGGCAATAACCCACGGCTTGGTGATAATGCTCGCTAACGTCTGCATGGGTTCTACGTGATGGAGGTCATATTGCAACATAGTGTTAAAGGTGAAGAACCGAACGCTCGTGCACGACACCTCCTGCCAGCACGACTGATCCGCGTTTTTGCCGGAGGCGAGGCTCTGGAGGAACGCAGGTGCAGGATGGTGCGCTTGCGCGATGGCCGCCCGGCTGCTGTCTGGCGCGGGCTCGCCTTTCCGGTCGGACCAGGCGACACGATCGATGTCAGCGCCCCCGGCGTGGCGCCATCCGAGTGCCTCCCGGCCGACGGCTCGCTCGCGCCGGCAGGACCTGCGCGCCGGTGGGCGATCATCGAGGGTGTCGAAGAGGCTTGGGTGCTGATCGCCGGCTCGGTCGCCGACCGGGACGCCGCCGAGACGCGTCTGCGGAGGGCCGGTCTCGAGGTGCTGCGCAGCGGCCCCTGGCTCGGCGAACCTGTCGATGGGCTCGACCCCGACTGGTTCGTGCGCGTCGTCCGTCCGCCAACCGGACGCCCCCTTGCCGCGCTGGTCGAGGGAAGCCTTGGGGCGCATCCCTCGGCAGCCGGTCCTTCTGACGAGGCGCGAGAGGACCTGCGCGATCGCCTGGTGCGAGCGGAACTCGATCGGGCGCGAGCGGAAGCGGCGGCACTTCGGGAAGAGGTCGCCCGGCTCAAGGAGGACGCGAGCACGGCCGCCAACTTGGCGGAACGACTGGCCGGACTGGAGGCGGACCTTGCCCGAGCGCGAGAGGAACTGACACGGCAAGGGCACGGATCGCTTCCGCGCGCCCCAGACGATGCATCGGCACCGGCCCCGGCCCCGGCTTCGCCCCGCCTCGCCCGCCGATTGCAGGAAGAGATCGCGACCGTGCTCGAGAGCCTACTGCCTCGCGTCCGGCTGCTCCGCGACAGCATCGTGGTGGCGAGCGGCGAGTTCCGCGACCGCGCGAGCTTCTATCACGCGCTGCGCGAGCTTGCGGAGAGCGCGGCTCGCCCTCCTCCGTCCTGGACGAAGCTCCGCGCCACCGAGGGGTGGTGGGAGCGGCACGTCAGCACAGGCGAAGATGATGCCGGTCGTCTCTATGCGCGCGCGCTTGCAGGCGGCGGCTGGGAAGCGCTGCTATCGCACAAGGGCGAGCAGGATCGTGACATCGCCTGGCTTCGCCGCCTGCCACGCTAGCGGGCAGGGTGTCCCCTGCTCGCGCCTAGTGCTGTCAGCGCCAGCTACCTGTTTCGGAACCGACCGGAATGAGCCTCGCCCGCGCCTGGATGCGGCGGAATGATCAGGGCGCAAGTGACGGGCCACAAGGCCCGTGCCCGGCTCCGCTGTTTCCAGGACCCTGGAAAAGAGACCGACACCCCAGCGACCGTGCGTTCGCCCGCCACACCTCGCGAGCGGCACCCTACGCCGGAAGACCTCACGGATACATCGCGGCGCCGCCGGGGGCGAGGCCCGACCCCGCGGTCAGCGCGGCGTCAGCACCATCACCATCTGCCGGTTTTCCATCCGCGGCATCTGCTCGACCTTCGCCACCGGCTCGAGCTCGGCCTTCACGCGCTCGAGCACCTTCATGGCGAGGTCGAGATGCGCCATCTCGCGGCCGCGGAACCGGAGCGTCACCTTCACCTTGTCGCCCTCGGCGATGAAGTTCTTCATCTGCCGAAGCTTCACGTCATAGTCGTGATCGTCGATGTTGGGGCGGACCTTGATCTCCTTGATCTCGACGATCTTCTGCTTCTTCCGGGCCTCGCTCCTCTTTTTCTGCTGCTCGTATTTGAACTTGCCAAAATCGAGGATCTTGCACACGGGCGGGTCGGCGCCGGGGGAGATCTCGACGAGATCGAGCCCCTCCTGCATTGCGCGATGAAGCGCCTCGCGGGTGGGCATGATGCCGATCATCTCCCCGTTGCTGCCGATCAGGCGCACCAGGGGGATTCGGATCTCCTCGTTGACGCGCGGGCCCTCGCGGGTCGGCGGCGCCACCATGGTCGGACGGGCGATGGCTCAGGCCTCCTTGCCGTTGTCACATGGCGTTGAGAATGGGCACATCAGGCGGCGGCTTCAACCGGCATCGGTGCTCGCAGGTCGGGCGGCGTCGCCTCCGCGGCGAGCGTCGAGACCGCCTCCGCCAGGGGAAGAATCGTCTGCGCCTCGCCGCCGAGCCGCCTCAGCGCCACGGAGCGCGACTCCGCCTCCCTCCTCCCGACCACCGCGATCACCGGCACATGCGCCACCGAATGCTCGCGGATCTTGGCGGTGATCTTCGTCGTCGAGAGGTCGGTCTCGACCGCAAGCCCGGCGGCGGCGAAGGCGGCCGCGACCTCCTTTGCATAGCCGTCCAACTCCGAGGTGATGGGCGCGACCACGACCTGAAGCGGCGCGAGCCAGAGCGGGAAACGCCCCGCATACTGCTCGATCAGGATCCCGAGGAAACGCTCGAAACTGCCGAGGATCGCCCGGTGCAGCATCACCGGCCGCCTGCGCGAGCCGTCCTGGGCGACATAGACGGCATCAAGCCGCTCGGGCAGGACGAAATCGACCTGAAGCGTGCCGCACTGCCAGTCGCGACCGATCGCATCGCGCAGCACGAACTCGAGCTTCGGCCCGTAAAACGCCCCCTCGCCCGGATTGAGCTCGTAGCCGACCCCGGCGATCCGGCAGGCTTCCTTCAGCGCCGCTTCGGCACGGTCCCAGGTCGCGTCGCTTCCGGCACGAACGGCGGGGCGGTCGGCGAACTTCACGCGGAAGCTCTCGAAACCGAAATCGCGGTAGACTGAGGAGAGGAGATCGACGAACCGCACGGTCTCCGCGGCGATCTGGCTCTCCTCGCAGAAAATGTGCCCATCATCCTGGGTGAAGGCGCGCACGCGCATGATCCCGTGCAGAGCGCCCGAGGGCTCGTAGCGGTGGCAGGTGCCGAACTCGGCAAGCCTCAGCGGCAGGTCGCGGTAGGAGCGTACGGTGGTGTTGAAGATCTGCACATGGCAGGGGCAGTTCATCGGCTTGAGCGCGAGCACGCGGCTCTTCTCCGCCTCGTCCGGCACCTCGGCGACGAACATGTGCTCGCGGAACTTCTCCCAGTGGCCTGAGGCCTCCCACAGGGCGCGGTCGACGAGCTGCGGTGTCCGCACCTCCTGGTAGCCAGCGGCGTTGAGGCGCCTTTGCATGTAGGACTCGACCCTTCGGTAGAGCCGCCAGCCCTTCGGGTGCCAGAACACCGACCCGACCGCCTCCTCCTGGAGGTGGAACAGCCCCATCTCTCGGCCGATCCGGCGGTGGTCACGACGCTCCGCCTCGGCGAGCTGGTGCAGATAGGCCTCGAGCTCGTGCCGGTCGCGCCAGGCCGTGCCGTAGATCCGCGACAGCATGGCGTTGCGGTGGTCGCCGCGCCAGTAGGCGCCGGCGACCTTCATCAGCTTGAAGGCGTCGCCGACATGGCCGACGGTCGGCATGTGCGGGCCGCGGCAGAGGTCGATCCACTCCCCCTGTCGGTAGAGAGTGATGGTCTCGCCGCGCGGCAGGTCCTGGATCAGCTCGACCTTGTATTTCTCGCCCCTGGCGGCAAAGAGGGCGATCGCCTCGTGGCGGGTGGTGACGATCCGTTCGAAAGGAGCGCCGCGGGCGATGATCTCCCGCATCTTCGCCTCGATCGCGGGGAAGTCCTCAGGCGTGAAGGGGGTGTCGCGGGCGAAGTCGTAGTAGAAGCCGTTCTCGATCGGCGGCCCGATGGTCACCTGCGTGCCGGGGAACAGGGCCTGCACGGCTTCGGCGAGAACGTGGGCGCAGTCATGCCGGATCAGCTCGAGCGCCTCGGGGTCCTTCCGGGTGATCAGCCGGACGGTGGCGTCGTGCTCGATCGGGCGGGAGAGGTCCCACAGCTCGCCATCGACCATGATGGCGATCGCGGCCTTGGCGAGGCCCGGCCCGATCGACGCCGCGAGTGTCGCGCCCGTGACGGGGCCCTCGAAGGAGCGGACCGAACCGTCAGGTAGGGTGAGCGCGGGCATTGGGAGACCTCCGGCACGTCCTCTGGGGAGGAGCGAAAGCGGAGCCTATGCGGCCAGCGCCGCCCGGCGTCAAGGCGCGGGCAGGGAGGCGATGACGGTTTCGGGGGCGAGCGTGCGCAGGTCAGGGACCCGCAGGATGCGCACGGTGTCGCGCGGCCCGCGCGGGGCGCAGAGGGCAGGGTCGCTGTCGGCGGAGAACAGAACGAGCGAGGGCGTACCCATCACCGCGATCAGGTGCATCGGGCCGGTATCGTTGCCGACGGCAAGCGTCGCGGCGGCAGCGAGAGCGGCGATGTCGTCGAGCCCGGTCCTGCCGGTGAGGTCGATCGCGTGCCGGCAGAGGCGGCGGATCGACGCCGCGATCTCTGCCTCGGCGGCCGTGCCGAGGATTACCGGCGTCAGTCCGACGCGAACGAGGTGAGCGGCCAAAGCGCCGTAGCCGTCCGCCGGCCAGCGCTTGCCCGGACGGTGCGGCGACGCGCCGGGGACGAGAAGAGCGAACGGCCGCGGCAGGCCGAACCGGCCGGCATCGCCCACGAGCCAGCCGAGCTCGGGCGGCGGGAAGTCGGTGATCCCCGCCATCTCGAGCTGCTCGCGCTGACGGTCGAGCGTGTGCATGGCAGTGCGGTTCGGGTTGTCATGCGGGTGCGAGGCCGCCGGGGCAATGCCGCTCCATTCGGGCCGCGCCCCGTAGAGACGCATCGCGAGGAAGATCCGGGCCGAGCGGTCGGAGGTCTGGAGGTCGTAGACCCGCCGGTAGCCTGCCGCGGCGAGGCGTCGGCCGAGCCGGCGCCAGGCGAACAGGTTCCACGACGGCGGGCGATGGTCCACCTCGATGCGGTCGAACCAGGGTGCCTTCGCCATCAAGGGGGCGAAAGGCGGGGTGGTCAGAAGCGTGATCGTCGCGCTCGGATGATGCGCGCGGATCGCGGCGAAGGGCCCGAAGGCCTGGACGAGGTCGCCGAGAGCGCCGTGCTTGATGACGAGGATCCGGCTCACGCGCCGCGCTCCTTGAGGAGCTCGCGATAGACGTCAAGCGTGGCGTCGCACATCCGCGCCGTGGTGTAGCGGGAGAGCACCGCTGACCGCGCCCGTTCGGCCAGCGCCGCCCGCTCTGCAGGCGAGAGCGCGAGCACGGCATCGAGCCGCTCGGCGAGCGCCGCCGGATCGCCGGGCGGAACGAGCCAGCCGGTCACACCGTGCGCAACCGTCTCGGCCGCACCGCCATGCGCCGTCGCCACCACCGGGCGGCCCATGGCGAGGCCCTCGACCACGACGCGGCCGAAGGCCTCCGGCTCGATCGAGGCGGAGACGACGGCATCGGCGAGCATCAGGGCCGCCGGCATGTCGGCGACCTCGCCCGGCAGGCGCAGCCGCGCGGCCACGCCACGCGCCCGGGCGAGCGCCTCGAGCTCTTCGCGGTAGCCAGCGCGACCCTGGTCGTCGCCCGCGAGTACCGCGACCGCGTCACGACGCGCAAGGCGGGCAAGCGCCTCGATCAGCACCGCCTGCCCCTTCCAGCGCGTCAGCCGGCCCGGAAGCAGTACAACCGGCGCGCCATCGGGCAGGCGCCACGCCTCGGCGAGGCGGCGCATCCGATCACCGCCGACGGCACTGGGATCGAAGCGGACAGGGTCCACACCGCGCGGGATCACGCGCACGCGCGCGGCGTCCGTGCCGTGGCGTTGCATCAGATGCTCGGCGATGAAGCGGCTGATCGCGATCACCCGGTCGCCCGAGGCCATCACCGCGTTGTAGGCGCGCTTGAACGGCAGGCCCTCGGTGTAGGTGCCATGATAGGTGGTGACGAACGCGGCGCCCGTTCGCCGTGCGGCGAGGCGCGCGCTCCAGGCCGGCCCGCGGCTCCTCGCGTGCACGATCGCGATGCCGTGCGCGCGTACGAGAGCGGCCAGCCGCGACGCGTTGCGCCAGATGACGAGAGGGTCCTTCGACGCGAGCGGCAGCGTGACATGGACCGCGCCGCTGCGCACGAGGTCCGGCACCATGCGCCCGCCCGCGGAGGCGACGACGGCGCGGAACCCGGCCGCGACCAGTGCTGCGGCAACCTCGACCGTGCCCCGCTCCACCCCGCCCGTGTCGAGCGCGGGAAGAACCTGCAGAACGGCGGGGCCTGGGGCGGACATGGGCGGCGCGCTATAGCACTGCCTCGCGACGGGTGGGAGCGTGCGACGGATGACACCGCTGATGCATCAGGGCCCCAACGGGGCGATCGCCTACGAGGCCTTGCCGGGCTCGGGGCCTGCCATCGTCTTCCTGGGCGGGCTCAAGAGCGACATGACCGGCACCAAGGCGAGCTTCCTGCGCGACTGGTGCGCCCGCAGGGCCCGGGCGTTCCTGAGGTTCGACTACACGGGCCATGGCGCCTCGGCAGGGCGCTTCGAGGACGGAACGATCGGCGCCTGGACCGCGGACGCGCTCTCGGTGATCGGGGCCGCAACGGCAGGGCCGCTCGTGCTCGTCGGCTCCTCGATGGGGGGGTGGATCATGCTCGAGGTCGCGCTCGCGATCCCCGATCGGATGGCAGCACTCGTCGGGATTGCCGCCGCCCCCGACTTCACCGAAGAGCTGATGTGGGAGGCATTCACGGAGGCGCAGCGAGAGGCCTTGCTGCGCGACGGCGTGGTGACACTTCCGAACCCGTACGACCCCGCCGGCTACCGGATCGGCCGCGCGCTGATCGAGGAGGGACGCACCCGTCTGAGGCTGCCGGGCCCGATTCCGATCACGGCTCCGGTGCGGCTCCTGCACGGGCAGCGCGATTCCGAGGTGCCGTGGCGGACGGCGCTCCGGCTCGCCGAACGCCTCGCCTCCGAGGATGTCCGGGTGACGCTGATCAAGGACGGGGATCATCGGCTCTCGCGCGAGCCCGACCTCGCCCTGCTCGCCGAGACGATTTCAGGCCTCGGCGCCTGAGCGTTCGGCCGCAAGAATGGCGGCGAGCCCCTCGCGATAGGTCGGGTAGCGCGGCGCCCAGCCGGTCGCCGCCTTGGTGGCGGCGTTCGCCACCTTCCGGTTCTCGCTCCAGAAGCTGAGCGCCATCGGCGACATCGAGCCTTTCGCCGCCTCGAAGGGCAGCTCGGGCGGCGGGGCGAGCCCCGCAAGACGCGCCGCTTCGGCCACCACCTCGGCCGATGGCGCGGGTTCGTCATCGGCGCCGTGCAAAACCCGCACGTGGTCCTGAGGCGGGTGCTCGATCGCGGCAAGCACGAGAGCGGCGATGTCGGCGACATGGATCCGCGAGAAGGCGTGGCCGGGCTTGACCACGCGCCGTGCCGTTCCGGCGCGGAGCTCGTCGAACGCGCTCCGACCTGGGCCGTAGATGCCGGCGAGGCGGATGAGGTCGAGCTGCGCGCCGGCCGACGCCGCGACACGACGCCACGCCTCCTCGGCAGCGAGGCGCCGGAGGCTGCGCGGCTGCGACGGAGCCGGGACGGCCGCCTCGTCCACCCAGGCGCCGCCGCGATCGCCGTAGACCCCCGTCGTCGAGAGATAGCCGATCCATGCCGGGCGCGCGGCGACGATGGCCGCCGCATGCGCCGCGAGAACCGGGTCGCCGTCCTCTCCGGGTGGAGCGGTGGCGACGAGATGGGTGGCGGAGGCAAGCGGCGGCGACGCGAACGGCGCGACGCCGATCCCGGCCTGTTCGAGAGAGGGCGGGGCAGCCGAGGGGTGTCGCGTCACGACCGTGACCGAAAGGCCGCGCAGAGCCGCCTCGCGTGCGATCGCCGCGCCGGTGTAGCCGAGCCCGAACACGAGGAGGTGCCGCGTCATCCCTGCCCTCTTTCCGGCCAACCTTGTCGGCTAGACTGACGGGCAGGATCAATGGGAGGAGGAGGCGTGTCGAGGTCCGCCACCGTGCTGGGCGTGCTGCTGGCCCTCGTCGTGGCCGGCTTCGGGCTTTGGCTGACCGCCGAGGACGACGCGACGCCAGCGCCGGGGGAGGTGGCCGAGATGGCACCAAGCCCCACCGGCCCGGCGGAGGCGGGCTCCCCGCTCATCGCTCCCGATCCTCCAGTGCCTTCGGCTCCGCCTGCCTCCGCCTCTGCCGAGCGCGACGAGGCCTATGACCGCTGCATGGCGCTCGCGATCGCAAACCCGGAAAGCGCCGTGCGGGAGGCGCGCGCCTGGCGCGCCGCGGGCGGGGGCGATGCGGCGAGGCACTGCGAGGCGATGGCACGGTTGCGCTCCGGCGACGGCAGCGGCGCCGCCGGCCTGCTCGAGGAGCTCGGGCGGGATGCTCTGGCGCCTGCCGACGTGCGCGCCGCCCTGTTCGCGCAGGCCGCGCAGATCTGGCTCGAGGTGGGGGACCTCACCCGCGCCTACGCTGCGGTGACGCTCGCGCTCGCCCTTCGCCCTGACGACCCCGAGCTGCTGACCGACCGGGCAGTGATCGCCGCCTCAGCCGGCCGGTTCCAGGAGGCGATCGACGATCTGACGCGGGTGATCGACCTCCGCCCCTTCCTCGCCGAGCCCTATGTCCTGCGCGCCTCGGCCTGGCGCCAGCTCGGCCAGCCGGCGCTTGCGCGCGACGACATCGCGCGTGCGCTCGCCCGGAACCCGGTGAACCAGGAAGCCTGGCTCGAGAGCGGCAATCTCCGCCGTGCCGGCGGGGACGCGCGCGGCGCGCGGCAGGACTGGGAGCAGGCGATCAGGATCGCGCCGGAGACGACCACGGCGGCGCTCGCGGCCGAGAACATCTCGCGCCTCGGCTCGCCCGCGGAGGCGCCGCGCGCCGCGTCTCAGCCTTCGGAGGGCCCGGGATCGCCGGCGGGAGCGGCGCCAACAGCGCCAGCTCCGCCGGCACCCGGGGAGGCGCCGCGCCGATGACGGCCTGCTCGACCGCGCGGAGGGCAAGACACAGGCCGATCGCAGGGAGCAAAGACGACCCGACGGGTGCGTCGGCAAAGACACACGCCACCAAGCCGCAGGAGGCGGACTGGCACTCCCAGAACGCGGAAGGGTCCACCACGGCCGGGCATGCCGAAAGGGGCGGGCTTCAGGGTCAACGCGCCGCGATCAGAAGTCGAGATCGGCGTAGTGGGGCGGCGGCGTCAGCCCGCCGACACGATCGTTCAGAAGTGCGCGGAAGGAGGGGCGTGACTTCACCCGCGCATACCACGCCTTGGCAGCGGGGCTCACCGACCAGTCGACGTCGCCGAGGAAGTCGAGCGCGGAGAGGTGCGCGGCGGCGGCAAGATCGGCAAGCGTGAGCACATCGCCCGCAAGCCACCGGCGCTGTTCGGCAAGCCAGCCGAGATAGACGAGATGGTGGCGGAGATTGGCGAACCCGGCACGGATCGCCGCCGCCTCCGGCTCGCCGCGCCCGAGCAGCGGGCGCATCACCTTCTCGAACAGAAGGTTGTCGTCCACTTCGCGGGCGAACTTGCCGTCGAACCACGCGACCAGACGACGGCACTCCGCGCGTTCGGCAAGCGTGCGGCCGATCAAGGTCGGCGTGTCCGGGTAGGCCTCCTCGAGATACTCGCAGATCGCGTAGCTGTCGGGGATGGCAAGCCCGTTCTCCTCGAGGAGCACGGGAACCTGCGCGGCCGGGTTCAGGGCGAGAAACTCGGGCCGACGTTCCCACACCTTCTCGAGCTTCAGCTCGAAGGGAAGGCCCTTCTCAGCAAGCGCGAGCCGGACCTTTCGCGAATAGGGCGAGAGCGGGAGGTGGAAGAGCAGGCGCATGCGCGGGCGTGCTTATGGCACGAGCGCGGCGCGCCTGCCACCCTCGCCCGCGGCGTCAGTCCCCCGCCAGAGCCTTCGCCTCGCCGGCCGCGAGCGGCACAGGAAGGTAGCGGACGAAATCCCTCGGCACGACCTGCCAGAAATGCACCCGCTCGCGCGACCAGTCGTTGAGAAGCATCGCGGCGAAACGGCTGTTCGTCTCCGCGACATGGCGCATCACGAGATCGCGCAGCACGTTCTCCCAGTGCGGGTGGGCAAGACGCTGCCACAGAACGTGCTCGGGGTTGATCCGCACCGGCAGCAGCCCCTCCCGGTCATAGACGAAGGCTTGGCCGCCCGTCATTCCGGCGGCGAAGTTGTCGCCGACGGGGCCGAGGATCACCGCGATCCCGCCCGTCATGTACTCGCAGCCGTTCGAGCCGCAGCCCTCGACCACGGCGATCGCGCCGGAGTTGCGCACCGCGAAGCGCTCGCCCGCCTGGCCGGCAGCGAAGAGATAGCCAGAGGTCGCGCCATAGAGCACGGTATTGCCGATGATCGTGTTCTCGTTCGACCGGAGCGTCGAGGACGGCGCCTGGCGCACCACGATCGTGCCCCCCGAGAGCCCCTTACCGACATAGTCGTTGGCATCGCCGAACACTTCGAGCTTCAGCCCCTGCACGGCGAAGGCGCCGAGGCTCTGCCCGGCAGAGCCGCGCAGGCGAACCGTCACATGCCCGGGCGCGAGCCCCTTCATGCCGAACTGGCGAACGATCCGCGAGGAGAGCTTGGTGCCGATCGTGCGGTAGGTGGACCGAATATTGTACTGCAGCTGCATCTTCTCGCCGTCGCGGAAGAGCGGAGCGGCGTCGGCGATCATCTGCGCATCGAGCGTCTCGGGAACCTCGTTCCGCCCCTCGAGCGTGCAGAACCGCGCATAGGGGCCCGGGTCGGCCTGGGCGAGGATCGGGTTGAGGTCGAGGTCGTCGAGATGCTCGCCGCCGCGGCTGATCTGCTGCAACAGGTCGGTCCGCCCGATCACGTCCTCGAGCCTGCGGAAGCCGAGGCTTGCCAGGATCTCGCGCACCTCCTCGGCGATGAAGCTGAAGAGGTTGATCACCTTCTCGGGCGTGCCGTCAAACTTCGCCCGCAGCGCCTCGTCCTGGGTGCAGACGCCGACCGGGCAGGTGTTGGAGTGGCACTGCCGCACCATGATGCAGCCCATGGCGACGAGGCTCGCCGTGCCGATGCCGAACTCCTCCGCGCCCAGCATCGCGGCCATCACCACGTCGCGCCCGGTCTTGATGCCGCCGTCGGTGCGAAGCCGAACGCGGTGTCTCAGCCGGTTCAGCATCAGCACCTGGTGCGCCTCCGAGAGGCCCATCTCCCACGGCAGGCCGGCATACTTGATCGAGGTCTGCGGCGACGCGCCGGTACCGCCGGCATGACCGGAGATCAGGATCACGTCTGCCTTGGCCTTGGCCACGCCGGCGGCGATCGTGCCGATGCCGGAACGCGCAACGAGCTTCACGCACACCGTCGCATCGGGGTTGATCTGCTTGAGGTCGTAGATCAGCTGCGCGAGGTCCTCGATCGAGTAGATGTCGTGGTGGGGTGGGGGGGAGATGAGCGCGATTCCGGGTGTGGAGTGCCTGAGCTTCGCGATGATCTCGGACACCTTGAACCCGGGCAGCTGGCCGCCCTCGCCGGGCTTCGCGCCCTGCGCCATCTTGATCTCGATCTCGCGGCAGTTGTTTAGGTATTCGGCGGTGACGCCGAACCGACCGGAGGCGATCTGCTTGATCGCGGAGTTGGCGTTGTCGCCGTTCGGGCGAGGCCGCGCCCGAGCGGGGTCCTCGCCACCCTCGCCGCTGTCGGATTTCGCGCCGATCCGGTTCATCGCGATCGAGAGCGTCTCGTGCGCCTCGGGCGAAAGGGCACCGAAACTGATCCCCGGCGAGACGAGGCGCTTGCGGATCTCGGTGACACTCTCGACCTCCTCGACCGGCACGGGCTTGCGCCCCTCGGTCTTGAAGTCGAGCAGGTCGCGCAGCGCGATCGGCGGAAGCTTCCGCACCGCCTCGGAATACTTCTTGTAGGTCTGGTAGCTGTCGGTCGCCACCGCGGTCTGCAGGAGGTGGATCAAGGGCCCGGCGAAGGCATGCACCTCGCCCTCGCGTCGGAGCTTGTAGAGGCCGCCGACGGGCAGCGTCACGACGTCCGGGTCCCAGGCGCGCGCGTGCAGCGCGAGCACCTTGCGCGCGATGCCCGACAGGCCGATTCCGGAGATGCGGCTCTGCATGCCGGGGAAGAACTCGGCCACCAGCGAGCGCGACAGGCCGATCGCCTCGAAGTTGAGCCCGCCGCGATAGGACGAGAGAACGCTGATGCCCATCTTCGACATGATCTTGAGCAGGCCCTTGTCCAGCGCCTTGCGGTAGCGCTGCACGGCCGTCGTCAGAGTCATGTCGCCGAACAGGCCGCGACGCTGACGGTCGGCGATGCATTCCTGGGCGAGCCAGGGATTGACCGTGGTCGCGCCCACACCGATGAGAACGGCGACGTAATGGACGTCGAGCGCCTCGGCGCAGCGCACGTTGAGCGAGGTGAAGGTGCGGAGTGACTGCTTGACGAGATGCGTGTGCACGCCACCCGTGGCGAGGATCATCGGGATGGCGCAGCGCTCCGCCGAGATACGCTCGTCGGAGAGGATCACATGGGCCGCCCCGGCGCGCACGCCCTCCTCGGCCTCGCGCCGGATCCGGTCGATCGCGCGCCGCAGCCCCGCCTCGCCCTCGGCCGCGGGAAAGGTGCAGTCGATCTCGACGGCGGAGGCGCCCATGTGCGCCCGCATCGCCTCGAACTCAGCGGTGGTCAGGACCGGGCTCTCGAGCTGGAGCAGGTCGCACTGGCCCGGCTCCTGGTCGAGCACGTTGCCGAGATTGCCGAGCCGCGTTTTGAGCGTCATGACGCGCGTCTCGCGCAAGCTGTCGATCGGCGGATTCGTCACCTGGCTGAAGGCCTGGCGGAAATAGTGCGACAGCGGCCGATACTTGTCGGAGAGCACCGCAAGCGGCGTGTCGTCGCCCATCGACCCGACGGCCTCGTTCGCCTCCTCCACCATCGGGTGGAGGATCATCTCGAGCTCCTCGAGGGTGAAGCCCGCGGCGAGCTGGCGGCGCCGCAGCGCCTCGCCCGAGAGCCGCGAGACCTCGGCGCTGTCGGTGCGGATCAGGGCGTCGAGATGCAGCGTCCGCTTGGTCCAGGCGCTGAAGTCCTCGCGGCTCGCGAGCAGGTCCTTGAGCTCGCCGTCGGTATAGAAGCGGGGCGCGTCGAGATCGACGGCGATGCACTGGCCCGGGCCGACGCGGCCCTTGGCGACGATCTCGTCCTCGCGCAGCTTCACCATACCGGTCTCGGAGCCGACGACGAGCAGCCCGTCGCTCGTGATCGTGTAGCGCATCGGTCTGAGCCCGTTGCGGTCCATGCCCGCGATCACCCAGCGGCCGTCGGTGCCGCAGATCGCGGCCGGACCGTCCCACGGCTCCATCACGGCGTTGCAGTAGAGGAACAGGGCGCGGTGCGCCTCGGGCATGGTGGCATTGCTGCCGATGCTTTCGGGGATCATCAGCGCCTTGACCATCGGCGCGTCGCGGCCCGCACGCACGAGAAGCTCGAACACGTTGTCGAGGATGGCGGTGTCGGAGCCGCCCGACTGGATCACCGGCTTGATGTCGTCCATGTAGGGGTCGAGCAGCGGCGAGGCGAGCCGCGTCTCGTGGCTCTTCATCCAGTTCACGTTTCCGGTGAGCGTGTTGATCTCGCCGTTGTGGGCGATCATCCGGAACGGCTGCGCGAGCCTCCAGGTGGGGAAGGTGTTGGTCGAGTAGCGCTGGTGGTAGATCGCGAACCGCGAGGCGAAGCGCTCGTCGAGCAGGTCTGGGTAGAACTGGGTCAGCGCCTCGGCGAGGAACATCCCCTTGTAGATGATCGAGCGGCAGGAGAGCGAGCAGATGTAGAGATCGGCCACCTGAGCCGCGATCGCCGCCTTCTCGATACGCCTGCGGATCACATAGAGGTCGCGCTCGACCGTCGCCTCGTCGCGCAGCTCCTGGTCGTAGAGCAGGATCTGCTCGATCTCGGGCCGGGTGGCGTTCGCCTTCTCGCCGATCACCGTGACGTCGATCGGCACTTGGCGCCAGCCATAGATTCCGTAGCCGAAGGCGAGCACCTCGGTCTCGATGATCTGGCGGCAGCGCTCCTGCGCGCCGAGATCGGTCTTCGGCAGGAAGATCTGGCCGACGATGATCCGCCCTGGGCGAACCGTGTCGCCGCCGCGAGTCACCGCTTCGGCGAAGAAGTCGCGCGGGATCTCGACATGGATGCCGGCGCCGTCGCCGGTCTTGCCGTCGGCGTCCACCGCGCCGCGGTGCCACACGCTCTTGAGCGCGTCGATCGCCGCCTGCACCACGCGCCGGGAGGGCTTGCCGTCGAGTGCGACAACGACACCGACACCGCAGGAGTCATGCTCGGTGAGATCGATGCCGGCTCCGCGCAGCACCTCGGCATTCGCGGCATGCGCCGCGACGAACTCGGCCCCGGTCTCGTGGATCATCCCGTCCATGCGCGTCACTCCGCCGCGACGGCGAGCGCCGCTGCCCTCTCCTGTGCCCTCGACTGGATGTAGCGGTGCATCGCCGCCGCCGCGTCGCGCCCGTCGCGGATCGCCCAGACGACGAGCGAGGCGCCGCGCACGATGTCGCCGGCCGCGAACACGCCCTGCAGAGAGGTCATCATCGTGCGGTGATCGACCTTCAGCGTGCCCCAGCGCGTGACCGCAAGCCCCGGCTCGCCGAACATCGCCGCCATGTCCTCCGGGTCGAAGCCGAGCGCCTTGATGACGAGATCGGCCTCGAGGGTAAACGAGGAGCCCGGGATCGGCTCGACCTGCTGGCGCCCCGTCGCGTCGGGCAGGCCGAGATGCATCCGCACCGCACGCACGGCCGTGACCCGACCATCGCCCAGGAAGGCCTCCGGCGCGGCGAGCCACTCGAACCGCACGCCCTCCTCCTCAGCGTGCTTCACCTCACGCATCGAGCCCGGCATGTTTGCCCGGTCGCGACGATAGAGGCATGTGACGCTGAGCGCTCCCTGGCGGATCGCGGTGCGGACACAGTCCATCGCCGTGTCGCCGCCGCCGATGACGACGACACGCCGCCCGGCCGCGTTCAGCGTGCCGTCGTCGAAGGCGCGAACGTGGTCGCCGAGGCCCTTGCGGTTCGAGGCAGTGAGATAGTCGAGCGCCGGCACGATGCCCTCGAGCCCCGAGCCCGGGCCGCCGAGCTCCCGCGCCTTGTAGACACCGGTGCAGATCAGGACGGCGTGATGGCGGCTTCGGAGTTCGGCGAGCGACACGTCCCGCCCGACCGCGCAGCCGAGATGGAAGCGTATGCCCGCCGCGCGGAACAGTTCCCAGCGGCGCAGCACCACCGGCTTCTCGAGCTTGAAGTTCGGGATGCCATAGATCATCAGACCACCCGGGCGGTCATGCCGGTCATAGACATCGACGGCATAGCCCTGCCGGCGCAGGCGCTCGGCGGCGGCGAGCCCGGCAGGGCCGGCGCCGATGATGCCCACGCTCTCGGGCCGCTCGCGCACCGGCAGGGGCGGGCGCACCCAGCCGCGCGCGAAGGCGGTGTCGGTGATGTATTTCTCGACAGCGCCGATGGTGACGCTCTCGAACCCCTTCTCGATCACGCAATTGCCTTCGCAGAGGCGGTCCTGCGGGCAGATTCGGCCGCAGATCTCGGGAAAGGTGTTGGTGGCGGAGGCGACCTCATAGGCCTCCTCGAGCCTTCCCTCGGCGGTGAGCTTGAGCCAATCGGGGATGTTGTTCCCGAGCGGACAGTGAACCTGGCAGAACGGCACGCCGCACTGCGAGCAGCGGCTCGCCTGCTCGGCGGCGCGCTCGGCGGAAAATTCGCGGTAGATCTCGCCCCAGTCATGCGCCCGCTCGGCGGCCGAGCGCTTCTCGGGCATGCGCTGCGGCGTGGCGACGAACTTCAACATCCGCTCGGCCATGTGACCCCGGTCCGTTTCCTCAAGGAGACGGGGGCTCGCTGCCGTGCGGCCGACCGTCTCTCGCGCCCGGCATGGATCTCTTCCCCCCGCGGGCAGGGCGACGCTTTACAGTAGGTCAACGCCTCTGACGAGACGGAATCGTACAATCATGTCCGAGTCGGACCTTTCTGTCCGCTGGTCCGGACCATGTTCGCCGGCGATACAGGCTAATCCGCCGCCGAGAAGGGGAGAAACCAGGCCACAAACGTCCGATTCGGACCGTTCTAGGCGGCGCGACGGCTCCAGGGACGGAAGCGAGCGAGATAGGACGGGACGATCGCTTCGAGCGCCTTCGGCGTGATCCCGAGATCGGCAAGCGTCAGCGCCCCCTCGGACACGACATTGTCGCGCTGCAGGAGCAGGAGCTGGTCACGGGTCAGCGGCGGCGAGGGGAGGAGTTCGAAAAGGCGCGCCTGAAGCTCGCCGACCGAGAACGGCAGGTCGATCACGAGGCGGCGTCGGCCAGTCTCGGCGAGGATGTACTCGATGAGCTCGCGGAAGGTGTAGATCCGCGGACCGCCGAGCTCGTAGGTGCGCCCGGCGGCGTCCGGCCGCTCGATGGCCGCGATCGCGGCATCCGCCACATCGCCGACATAGACGGGCTGGAAGCGCGTCCTGCCGCCGCCATAGACGGGCAGGGCGGGCAACAGGCGCGCGAGCGCCCCGAAGCGGTTGAAGAACCCGTCCTCCGGGCCGAACACGATCGATGGCCGGAGGATCGTCGCCGCCGGGAAGGCGGATCGGATCGCGGCCTCTCCTTGCGCCTTGGTGCGGGCATAGACCGACGGGCTCGAGGCATCGGCGCCGATCGCCGAGAGGTGAACGACCCGCCCCGCTCCCGCCTCGGCGGCGGCGCGGCCGATGATCCCGGGCGCCTCTCCCTGCACCGCCGCGAAGCTGGACCGTCGCGTCTCGAACAGGATGCCGACGCAGTTGACCACGATCGCCGCCCCGGAGACGGCGGCGGCGACAGCGCGCGGATCGGTCACGGCGGCGCGCACGGGAACGATCTGTCCCGGAAAACCCATCGGCTTGAGCGAGAGCGCGCGCTCGGGGTCACGCCCTGCTATGCGGACGGTGTGGCCGTGCGCTGCGAGGCGCTTGACGATGTAGCGGCCGATGAAGCCCGAGCCCCCGAACACCGTCGCGACACTGCCCGCCGCCGTCGCCATGGCCATCCCCCTCTCCTCTTGCGACGTCGAGGATGTGGCGGTGCGTCGCTGCGGCTCAAGCGAGGGCCAACGCCCCACCGCAGGCGGCGTTGACGCGCCCGAGCCCCGGCGCTACTCCTCCGGCCTCGCCCGCCTGTGCCCAGGTGGCGGAACTGGTAGACGCGCAGGTTTCAGGTACCTGTGGCCGCGAGGCCGTGGAAGTTCGAGTCTTCTCCTGGGCACCACGAGCACGGCCGGCCAGCGGGTGCGCCGCTCGGCAGGCAACGTGTCTTTCCACGACCACGAGGATGCCGAGGGGCGGCTCCGCGTTGTCCCCGTGGCGCGGCAGAGACAGCACACCCTACTCGGAGAGCGAACGGACTCGTAACAGGCGCTCTGGCGGCGACGGTCGCACGCCGGCTGTGGCGGCGCGTCCTCTCGAGCAGCGGAGCCACGAGCGTCGGAAGGCGCTCGTGGCTCTTCCGGCAAAACCCGGTCGCCCCAGGAGAGGCGGCTCCCGACGTCCGCCGCCACCCTCGGCCCCGCTCCATCAGGCCGGCGCCGGCGCGCGAGGAGCCGCTCGTGTCCCCGCGCTCCGGGCGGAACCTAGCGATCAACCTCGGAACGGCGACGGGCGAGGCCGAGAAGACCGAGACCGGCAAGCATCAACGCCCCGGTCCCCGGTTCCGGAACCGAGACGACCGGATTCCCACCCTGGCCGCCTCCCGGACCGCCACCCTGATCGCCTCCCTGGGCGCTGATCGGATCGACCCAGTTCTGCCGTCCCTGAGCGTTCCCCAGGGCGACCCAGGAGACCCCCCCGTCGTTCACCACCACCTGCAGATACCGCCCCGAGGTGGGGCTGAAGTCGAGCTGCAGCGGCCCGGAGGCGATCGGGGTCGGAGCGGAGACGACGGGGGTGAGGCTCGTCCAGGCGTTGCCGATCGGCGAGTTGGACAGATAGACCCGGATGTAGACGTTCGGCCCGCTGAGCGGGGTCGGCGCCGAGCCGGCGTACTGGACCTTCACGCGGGAGAGGGTTTGCGTCGTGCCCATGTCGGCCTGGATCCAATGCGGCCCCTGGCCGCCGGCGTTCCAGTAGCCGCCGTTGAACGCGTTCTGGGCCGAAGTTGGCCCGAGAGTTGGGTGAACGATCTGGGCGCTCGCGCTGTGGCTGGACGACGGCAGGTCGGCCGCGAACGGCGAGATGATCGGCGCCGCCCAGGCCGTCGCGCCGGGCTGAGCCGCACACACAGCCATCGGTACTGCCGCCCCCGAGGCGCGCAGCCATGACCGACCAAAACGGCGCGCCCCCTGCGGCCGCGGCCCGGTTCAAACGGCAGCGCCGCTCCCCTGGCCGTTTCCTCTCCACATTCCGTCAGTCATCCTCCGCATCCTTGCCAAAACCGAACGTTATTGGAGGCGAGACGACACCCGACACGTCACGAAACGGCTGCCATCGCGCGCACCATCTCGTTGGCGAATCGAGGCCTACTCGTCAAGCACGCGACATTTGCAGGACGGCACGGATGAGGTGCAGCCACGTCCGCGCTGGTATCCGCGAAGATGGATCGACATACGATGGCATGGTGAGGCTCGCGTTCTCAGAGCCGGGGCGTACGGTACATCCGCGATTCTTGCACCTCCCCCCTGCGCCAACCGCAAACCTGCTGGAACGCGTCGTCCAGTCTTCGCCTCTGCTCCGATGGAGCCGCCCTCGTGGGTGAGGGGCGACGCCGCCCGGCTCCCCTTCGCCGCTGCCGTATGCCCGTGCCGACGCTCGCTTCCGCCCCCGCCCCGAGCGGCCCGAGGCAGGATCGCACGTACCGGAGCGAGGGGCGTTGGCGGGGGCCGACGTCCCGGCTACAAGCCCGTCCGCGATGACCACCCTCTTCGCCCACGGCGCCACCATTCATCTCCACCGCAACGATCTGCCCGATGGGCTGTCGCTCGGGCCGGTCGTCGCGGTCGACACCGAGACGATGGGACTCGATCCGCGTCGCGACAGGCTCTGCCTTGTCCAGCTCTCCTCTGGCGATGGCATCGCCCACCTCGTCCAGATCGCCCCGCCCTCGCTCGGCGGGCGGGGTCAGGACTGCCCAAACCTCAAGGCCCTGCTGGCAGATCCGGCCACTCTCAAGCTGTTCCATTTCGCGAGGTTTGACATCGCCGTGTTGCGCCACGTCCTCGGCGTCGAGACGCGGCCCGTCTGGTGCACGAAGATCGCCTCGAAGCTCACCCGCACCTTCACCGACCGCCACGGGCTCAAGGACCTCTGCAGGGACCTGCTGGGCATCGAGGTCTCGAAACAGCAGCAGTCGAGCGATTGGGGCGCTCCAGACCTCAGCCCCGATCAACTCGCCTACGCCGCGGCGGACGTGCTTCACCTGCACGCGCTCAAGGCGCGGCTCGAGGGGCTGCTCGCACGCGAGGGGCGCACCGCGCTCGCCGAGGCCTGCTTTGCCTTCCTGCCGGCCCGGGCCGCGCTCGACCTTCTCGGCTTCGACGACCCCGACATCTTCGCCCACTGACCGCCGCGAGCGCGTTGACGCTTTCGCAAGGCCTGCGCCTACACCTTCGCGGGCCATGGCATATCTTTTGCGTATCAAGCGCGACGTTCCGTTGACCCGGCTCCTGGCCACGCCCTACATGCGTGGTCCGGAACCGGATGCAGACCGCATGACACCCCCACCCGCCGCCGGAGCCGCCGGAGAGGCTGGCGATGTAAAGACCGAGACCGCCGCTGGCGCACCCGCCGGCGCGGCCGATCTCGCTGCGGCGCGCGCCGTGCTTGCGACCGAGGCCGCGGCGCTTGCTGCTCTCGCCGAGCGGCTCGACGGTCGCTTCATGACCGCTCTCGACTTGATCGGCAGCGCCTCGGGGCGCGTGGTAGTCACCGGCATGGGCAAGTCGGGGCACGTCGCCCGCAAGATCGCCGCCACCTTCGCCTCCACCGGCACGCCCGCCCTGTTCGTCCATCCGGCCGAGGCGAGCCACGGCGATCTCGGCATGATCACCGCGTCCGATGCCGTGCTCGCGCTCTCCAACAGCGGCGAGACGCCGGAGCTTGCCGACCTCGTCGACTACACGCGGCGCTTCGCGATCCCGCTCGTCGCCATCACCGGTCGGGCGGAGAGCACGCTCGCCCGCGAGGCGGATGTGGCACTCCTGCTCGCCGAAGCCCCTGAGGCCTGCCCGATGGGCCTCGCGCCGACCACCTCGACGACGCAGATGCTCGCTCTCGGCGATGCGCTCGCGGTCGCTCTGCTCGCGCGGAAGGGCTTCACGGCGGCCGATTTCCGACTGTTCCACCCGGGCGGCCGGCTCGGCCGGAAGCTCCTGCGCGTGCGCGACCTGATGCACACCGGCGCCGAGGTGCCGCTCGCCCCGGCCGGGACGCCGATGGATCGCGCGATCATCGCCATGACCGCCGGGCGCTTCGGCTGCCTCGGCCTCGTCGATGGCGCGGGCCTGCTGGTCGGCATCATCACCGACGGGGACCTCCGACGCGCCATGTCGCCCGACCTTTTGTCGCGGACCGCCGCCGAGGTCATGACCGCCTCTCCCCGCACCATCGGCGCCGAGGCTCTGGCGGCTGAGGCGCTGCGGGAGATGAACCAGCGCCGGATCACGGCTCTGTTCGTGACCGAGGCGGGGCGCCCCGTCGGCATCATCCACGTGCACGACCTGCTTCGCGCCGGGGTGGCCTGAGCATGGCGGAGACGCAGCCGATACGCCTGCCTCTGGCCGCGGGCCAGCGCGAGGGGCGCGCGCGCCTCGGCCTTGCCCGCCCAACGCGCGAGACGCCCGACCCGGCCCGTCTCGCCCGCCGCCGGCGCGCGGTTCAGCTCGCGAAGCGGCTGCTGCCACTCGCCGCCTTCGCCGCCCTCGCCCTGGTCGCCCTCTGGCCGCAGATCGCCGGCTTCGAGGAGGGCGTGCGCGTCGCCTACCGCAAGCCGCTGCTCGATGTTCCCGCTGGCGCCGCGAGCGTTCTCGAGCCCCGCTTCCGGGGAACCGACGAGCGCGGACGCCCCTACACCCTCTCGGCCGAGAGTGCGGTTCAGCCGCCGGGCAGCGACGTGATCGACCTCGCGAAGCCGCGCGGCGACATCATGCTCGATCACGGGGCCTGGGTGCTGCTCGAGTCGGCCTCTGGCAGTTTCCGTCGGGCGAGCCGCCTGCTCACCCTCACGGGCGACGTGGCGCTGTTCCACGACAGCGGCTTCGAGGTGAGAACGGACGCGGCCGAGATCGACCTCGGCTCCGGCACGGCGCGTGGCGACCGTCCCGTCTCCGCTCAGGGACCTGCAGGCACCCTCGAGTCGCTCGGCTTCGAGATCATCGACCGCGGAGACGTGATCGTGTTCGGTGGCCCGGCAAGGCTCGTGCTCACGCCTTCCGCGCGGCCTGCGGCGGAGCCCGCCGACCGATGAGGCACTGGCGCGCTCTCGCCGCCGCGCTCCTGCTCGCCGGCCAGCAGGCAACGGCGCAGGAGCTCGCGCTCTCCGGCGAGGGGCCGATCGAGGTTCTCGCCGATGGGGCGATCGAGTGGCGGCGCACCGAACAGGTGGTGATCGCCTCCGGAAACGCTCGGGCGATCCGCGCCGGCACGACCGTGTTCGCCGATCGGCTGATCGCCCGCTACCGACCCCGGAGCGGCGCGGAGGGCGCGGCGCCGGAACGCCAGGGCGGCGGCTCGGCCGAGGCGGCCTTCGGCTCGGGTAGCGCCGAGATCTGGCGGCTCGAGGCGGATGGGCGGGTGCGGATCGTCTCGGGCGAAAACCGGGCCGAGGCCGATCGCGCTGTCTATGATCTCGACCGGCGGGTTCTGGTGCTCACGGGGCGCGCGCTCCGCCTCACCAACGGGCGCGACGTCGTGACCGCGCGCGATGCCGTCGAATACTGGGTCGATCGCCGCATGGCGGTGGCGCGCGGTGCCGCCACCGTCACCTCGGCCGACCGACAGCTCGACGCCGACACCCTCGTCGCCTTCTTCCGCGACGCTGCGGAGGGGAGAGGCCGGCAGGCGTCGGCAACCCCAGCGTTGCGGGAACAGGGCGCGGCGCGCGACGCCGCCCCCTCCATCCTGCTCGCCCCTGGCACCGGGCGGCTCGACCGTGTCGAGGCCTTCGGCAATGTCCTGATCCGAACCCCCACGGAGAGCGTGCGCGGCGATCGCGGCATCTACACGCCAGAGACGGGCATCGCCCAGGTTGCCGGCAATGTCGGGATCACACGGGGGCGGAACCATCTCTCCGGGGCGGTGGCGGAGGTGAACCTCCGAACCGGCGTATCGCGCCTCATCCCCGCCCCCGGCGGACGCGTGGCCGGCCTGCTCGTTCCGGAGGAGCGCAACCGGCCCGAGCAACCGGCGCTCGCGCCGGCGCCCGACCCCGCACCACGCCCGGCACGGAGCCTCGTACCGTGAGCGGGGGCGACAGCGCGCGCGCCGCAGCGGCGCCCTCCCGCCCGCCGCTCGAGGTGCTCTCGGGCGGGGGCGGGCTGGTCGCCCGCGGCCTCGGCAAGCGCTACCGAAAGCGACCCGTGGTGCGGAACGTTTCGCTTTCGGTGCAGCGTGGCGAGGCGGTCGGGCTGCTCGGCCCGAACGGTGCGGGCAAGACCACCTGCTTCTACCTGATCGTCGGGCTGGTTGCGCCCGACACCGGAACGATCACGCTGGATGGCGCCGACATCACGACCCTGCCGATGTATCGCCGCGCCCGGCTCGGCCTCGGCTACCTGCCGCAGGAGGCGTCGATCTTCCGCGGGCTGACCGTCGAGCAGAACATCCGCGCCACCCTCGAGGTGGCCGAGCCGGATCGGGATGCGCGCGAGTGCGCTCTCGACGCCCTGCTCGCCGAGTTCTCGATCAGCCATCTCCGCCGCACGCCGGCGCTCGCGCTGTCGGGCGGGGAGCGACGCCGCGTCGAGATCGCCCGCGCGCTTGCCACACAGCCGAGCTTCATCCTGCTCGACGAGCCGCTCGCCGGGATCGACCCGATCGCGGTCGGCGAGATCCGCGACCTCGTCGCGCACCTGAAGGACCGCGGCATCGGCGTCCTGATCACCGACCACAACGTGCGCGAGACGCTCGAGATCATCGATCGCGCCTACATCCTCCACGACGGCCAGGTGCTGATGGAGGGCAGCCCCCGCGACATCGTCGCGCACGAGGGCGTGCGGCGCGTCTATCTCGGCGACCGTTTCAGCCTCTAGGCCTCGGGGCGCAGCATGGCGATCGGTCCACGCCTCGATCTCCGCCTCGGCCAGGCGCTGGTGATGACGCCGCAGCTGCGGCAGGCCATCAAGCTGCTGCAGTTCTCCAACCTTGAGGTGGCAGCCTTCCTCGAGGCCGAGCTCGAGCGCAACCCGCTGCTTGAGCGCGACGAGGGCGGGCCCGAGCCCGCACCCGTCGAACGCGAGGCGGAAGCGCCCGCGCCCGCTCTCGACGATGCCGGCGACACCCTCGCCGCCCCCGGCGAGGCGCCGCTCGATGCCGATTTCAGCAATGTCTACGACCCGGGCGGCAGCGCCGACGGCGCGGAGACGACGCCGCTCGACGGCGCCCGGATCGGCGCGGGCGGGCGGAGCGATTTCGAGGCCGATGATCGCGGCATCGAGGACCACGCGGTGGAGCGCCGGTCCTTGCGCGCGCACATGGCCGAACAGCTCCGCCTCTCGCCGGGCGACGCGACCGACCGGCTGATCGGCTCCTGCCTGATCGCGATGCTCGAACCGACCGGGCGGCTCGCGGGCGACCTCGAGGCGCTCGCCGCCAATCTCGGCTGCCCTCTCGAGCGGGTGGAGGCGGTACGGCAACGGATGATGCGGTTCGACCCGCCCGGCGTGTTCGCACGCGACCTCCGCGAGTGCCTCGCCGTTCAGCTCGAGGAGAAGAACCGGCTCGACCCGGCGATGGCAGCCCTGCTCGACAATCTCGATCTGCTCGCGCGGCGCGACCTGCGGCGGCTGAGGGAGGTGTGCGGCGTCGATGCCGATGACCTCGCGGAGATGATCGCCGAACTCCGCCGCCTCGACCCCAAGCCGGGTGCCGCCTTCGAGGCGGAGGCGGCGACGGTGGTGGTGCCGGATGTGCTGATGCGGCGCGCCCCCGACGGCGGCTGGACCGTCGAGCTCAACCCGGAGACGCTGCCGCGCGTTCTCGCCAACGCAACGTTCCATGCGCGGATCGCCGCCAGTGCGCGGACGAAGGAGGAAAGGAGCTTCATCGCCGAGCACTGGGCGAACGCCACCTGGCTCGTGAAGAGCCTGCAGCAACGTGCCGCCACGATCCTGAAGGTCGCGGCGGAGATCGTGCGCCAGCAGGACGCGTTCTTCCGCCACGGCGTGAGCCACCTCCGCCCGCTGATCCTGCGCGACATCGCGAACGCGGTTCAGATGCACGAGAGCACCGTCAGCCGCGTGACGGCCAACAAGTACATCGCGACCCCGCGCGGCACGCTCGAGCTCAAGTTCTTCTTCACCACCGCGATCGCCGGCACGGGCGGCGAGAGCCACTCGGCGGAGGCGGTGCGCCACCGCATCCGCGACCTGATCGCTGCCGAGGACCCCGACAATGTCCTGTCGGACGATCAGATCGTTCTCCTGCTCAGGCGGGAGGGTGTGGACATCGCCCGCCGCACGGTGGCCAAATACCGCGAGGGAATGCGCATCCCCTCCTCCGTGCAACGACGGCGGGAGAAGGCGCTCCCGGTCTGAGGCGCGGGCCGGCGCCAGCGCCGCGGCAAAGCCGGCTCGAAGCGAACGCTGCCGCGGCGACATCGGTTGGTCAGGGCGGAAGGAAAGACGCCAATGCACATCACCGTCTCGGGCAAGCAGGTCGACGTCGGCGACGCGCTGCGCACCTACGTGACCGAGCAGCTGGGGATCATCTGCAGCAAGTACTTCGACCACGCGCTGGAGGCGCAGGTGGTGTTCTCGAAGGCACGCTCGTTCTTCATGTGCGACATCCAGATGCACGCCGGGCGAAACCTGATCATGCGCGGCGAGGGCGAGGCGCAGGACGCGCACGCTGCCTTCGACGCCGCGGCCGAGCACCTCGCCAAGCGTCTGCGCCGCTATCGCCGCAAGGTGAACGACCATGCGCGCGACCTCGCCAATCGCGAACGGCCGCTCGCCGCGCGGCAGTACGTGCTGAGCCAGGAGCGGCAGGCGGAAGAGGCGGAGGAGGAGCCCGGCCTCAACGGCATCCATGGCGTGGTCGTGGCCGAGATGCCGGCGGAGATCGAGACGCTGACGGTGGGCGAGGCGGTGATGCGGCTTGATCTCGCGCATGCGCCGGTGCTGATGTTCCGCGAGCGCAAGAGCGGCTCGCTCAGCGTCGTCTACCGGCGCGACGACGGGCATATCGGCTGGATCGATCCGTCCGGGGCGCGGCTGAGCTGAGCTCCTCTCGCCTCCGGTCCGGCTCCGCACGGGTTCGGCGCATCCTCGGGGTGTGGCGCGGCGCACTGAGGCTCCGCATCGCGGCGCGCGCTCTGCGCACGTCTCGGGCGGGGCGGCGGCGCGTGCTCGACGCCGGCGCGCGCGGCTGACGGCAGCCCGGGCCCGCTTGCGCCCGGAAGCGGCGCGGGGGCAGGGCTTCGGCAGGCGAGAACGGCGCGGACATGATCGGCCGTGCGTCCCCGCATTTGTCTCCGCTCGCTCCGGTCGGGTCGCTGGCGTCGCCCGGTTCCGTCCGGCGGTGCGGGCCGGACGGAACGCGCCTCTCAGGTGGCAGGGGTCGTGGCGACGCCGCGGCTTGCCGGGCGGCGCGCCGATCGGTCAGTGCACCGAGACGGGAACCATCTCGTGCTCGAGCACTGCCCGCGCCGCCTGCGCCACGTCCGGCGCGAGCCCGATCTGCCGGCCATCGGCGCCGAAGATCGCCACGGCAGGCGTCCCGCCCACCAGAACGGGGCGGAGATAGGCGACCCCGCCGAGGCCGATCTGCGCGAGCTGCTCGCGCGTCGGGATGGGGAAGCTGTGGGAACGGTCGTTGCGGTTCGTGTTCATGGCTCACGTCCTTCGGCGCCCCTTTGGGCGCGCCGCTGGTTCGGCCGTGCCACCATGGCCCCGGCCGGTAAACGCATCGTCAGCCGCCTCCCTGGCCATTCGGCTTCTCGCCGATGCGGATGGTGCGCACCCGCGTCTCCGCCTGCGGCCGGTGGAGGTCGATGTGGAGAAGCCCCTTGTCGAGCCAGGCTCCCTTCACCTCGATGCCTTCCGCGAGCACGAAGGGGCGCTGGAACTGCCGCGCCGCGATGCCGCGGTGCAGGAAGATGCGTCCCTCGCTGTCATCGGCCTGCTTGCCGCGAACGATCAGCTGGTTGTCCTCCAGCGTGATGGAGAGCTGGTCCATCGAGAACCCGGCCACTGCGAGGGTGATCCGCAGGCTGTCGGGGCCCGTCTGCTCGATGTTGTAGGGCGGGTAGCCGTCGGCACTGACCTTAGCCAGGCGCTCGCGCACCTGTTCCAGGTGGTCGAAGCCGAGGAACAGAGGGCTGCCGAACAGGGTCATGCGGCTCATCGAAGCCTCCTCACCAGGGAGCGGGGCGATCGCGCGAGGCCCATTGAGGCGCCCCGCGCACCATCCGAGATGGGCAAGCCGCACCTCGCCTGCAAGGGAGGCGCGGAAGGCAAGCGGCATACCATTGCCCGGCCGCGCTCACGGGGCTATCTCAGGCGGGATGGCGGGCGATGCCACAGATGCCGGGGCCGCAACGGCCGCCGAAGAGCCGCTTCGGATCCTGATCGCGCCGGACCCGGTGCTGCGACGCACCGCCCGGCCGGTTACGGAGGCGGACGCGGAGACGGTTCGGGCGCTGATCCCCCGCATGCTCGCGACCATGTATGCCGCACCAGGAATCGGGCTTGCCGCGCCCCAGGTTGGCGTGTCGCTTCGCCTCGCGGTGATCGACCTCCAGGCAGAGGGCCGGCGCACGCCGATGGTGCTGATCAACCCGGAGCTCGTCGCCGCCTCCGCCGAGACCGAACAGCGCGAGGAGGGCTGCCTCTCCCTTCCGGGCCAGTATGCCGACGTGGTGCGTCCACGTGCCGTGACGGTGCGCTATCTCGACGAGTCGGGCGCCCGCCGCGAGGTGGCGGCAGAGGGGCTGCTCGCGCGCTGCCTCCAGCACGAGATCGACCATCTCGACGGCATTCTCTTCGTCGATCACCTCTCGGCGCTGAAGCGCAACATCATCCTCCGCCGGCTCGCCAAGTCGCTTCGCGCCAAGGCGGGGTGAGAGGTGCGGCTCGCCTTCATGGGCAGCCCAGAGTTCGCCGTGCCGACGCTGCGCGCGCTCGCCGCCGCGGGCCACGAGATCGCCGCCGTCTACTGCCAGAGGCCGAAGCCCGCCCATCGCGGCCAGGCGGTGACGCGATGCCCTGTGCAGGTCGCGGCGGAGGCGATGGGGCTGCCCGTCCGCACGCCCGCCCGCATGCGGAACGACACCGCCGAGCACGATGCCTTCGCCGCGCTCGATCTCGATGCGGCGGTGGTCGCAGCCTACGGGCTGATCCTGCCTCGCCCCATGCTCGAGGCGCCGCGCCGGGGCTGCCTCAACGTGCATGCCTCGCTGCTGCCGCGCTGGCGCGGCGCCGCCCCGATCCAGGCCGCCATCCTCGCAGGCGATGCCGAGACCGGCGTGACGATCATGCGCATGGAGGAGGGGCTCGACAGCGGCCCGATCCTGCTCGCCGAGCGTGTTCCGATCACGGAGGAGACGACCGCCGCCGAACTGCACGATCGGCTCGCGGAACTCGGCGCGAGGCTGATACTTCGCGCGCTGGCGGAGGATCCTCCAGCGGTGCCGCAGCCTGCGGACGGCGTGACCTATGCGCCCAAGCTCGGCCCCGCCGACAGGCCGCTCGATTTCCGCCTCGATGCCCCCACACTCGCCCGACGCGTGCGGGCGCTCAACCCCTGGCCGGGAACGACCGCGGTCCATTCCGGCACGGTGCTCAAGGTGCTCGCCGCCCAACCCGAGCCGGGGCAGGTGGAGGCGGAACCGGGCACGCTGCTCGGCGAGGGGCGCGTGGCCTGCGGCGGCGGCACGGTCCTGCGCCTCCTCCGCCTACAGCGTCCAGGCCGGGCGGCCCAGGAGGTGGAGGCCTTCCTGCGTGGCTATCCCTTGCCTGCGGGCGAGCGGCTCGAGACACCGCCTGCTTGAGGCCCTGGGCCTGATGCCGCGCTACGTTCTTCGCGTCGAGTATGACGGCGCGCCTTTCGTCGGCTGGCAGCGCCAAGCGGAGGGGCTGTCTGTGCAGCAGGTGATCGAGGAGGCGGCGTCGGCGCTCAACCGCGGCAGGCCGGTCGAGGCAGTCGCCGCCGGGCGAACCGATGCGGGGGTGCACGCCGCCGCCCAGGTGGTGCACCTCGACCTCGACCGGGAGGTCGAGCCCGGAACGGTTCGGGACGCGCTCAACTTCCACCTCCGTGCCCACCCGGTCTCGGTGCTTGCGGCCGGGCTCGCCCCTCCGGACTTCCACGCGCGGTTCAGCGCCATCGGCCGTGCCTATCGCTACCGTATCCTCGACCGGCGCAGCCCCCCGGCGCTTGACCGCGGCAGGGTGTGGCACATCCCCCGCCCGCTCGACGCCCGGGCGATGGCGGAGGCGGCGCGTGTACTCGTCGGCCGGCACGACTTCTCCTCGTTCCGTGCTGCCTCCTGCCAGGCCTCGGGGCCGGTGCGGACGCTCGACAGGCTCGAAGTCCAGCGCGTCGGCGAGGAGATCGTGATCGAGGCGGCGGCAAGGAGCTTCCTGCACCACCAGGTGCGCACCATCGCCGGAACGCTGCGGCGCGTCGGCGAGGGCAGCTGGACCGCGGCGGACGTGGCCCGGATCCTCGCCGCGGCCGACCGGCGACTCGCCGGAGAGACCGCACCAGCAGCGGGGCTGACCCTCACCTCCGTCACCTATCCGGATGGTCTCTGCCCGGTCTGAGCTTGCCGGCCACCGAGGCACCGCCCCTTGCGGAGCGGCGCCGCGCAGCGCTCGCCGCCAATCCCTCAGCCCCGCGAGAGGGTGATCGTGAGCCCCGTGACGAACAGGCCAAGCAGCACGTCGGCGCCGACGACGAAGCCAGCCCGCGCCCCGTCGATGCCGAGCGCTTGCCGCGCGACGAACCACGACAGCCAAAGCGCATAGGCGAGCGCGGCAAGCCCGAGCGCGTCTGCGGCAAGCCCAGGCAGGAGCCCCGTCGCTGCAGTGAGAGCGGCGACGAGCACGACCACGAGCTGCGGCAGCTTTGCCCAGTTCCAGGCCGCGACGAAGCCCGGGAAGCGGTCGCGCCTGCCCATGCCCTCGACGACGCCGACCATCAGAAGCGGGAAGGCGAACCAGCCGATGACGTAGCCGATCGCTTCGGCGGCGACGAGCCGCACCCCTTCGCCGCCCACGCCGCCGCCGAGAGAGCGCAGGACCACATAGCCGGGAGCGCAAAGCCACATCGCCGCGAAGGAGGCCCACGCTCCGGCGGAAGAACGATCGATCAGCGCCATGCCCTGCGCGCGGCCGCGGGCGAGCAAAAACGCCCCCGCAACCCCGCCGACAATCCGCGCCGCGAGAGGGGATGCCGGACCGCTCATCCGCAGAAGGCGTCGAGCACGGAGCCATAGGCGCGCACGAGCGCACCGAGCTCCGCCACCGGTACGTGCTCGTCCACCTTGTGCATCGTCGTGCCGACGAGGCCGAACTCGGCGACGGGGCAGTGGCGCGCGATGAAGCGCGCATCCGAGGTGCCGCCTCCCGTATCGAGCCTCGGGCGCACCCCCGTCGCCGCCTCGATCGCAGCAACGAGCCGCTCCACCGCCTCCCCGGGCTCGGTGAGGAAGGCCTCGCCGGAGCAGGAGAGCTCGAGCCTGTGCCGGGGCGCGTGCGCCGCCACGGCCTCGCCGAGCCAGGCGCCCAGGCTTGCCGCCGTGTGCCGGTCATTGAAGCGGATGTTCAGGGTCGCCGAGGCGTGGCCGGGGATGACGTTGCTCGCGGGGTTGCCGACATCGATCGTGGTGATCTGCAGCGAGGAAGGTTCGAACCACGCCGTGCCGTGGTCGAGCTTGCGCGCGATCAGGTCGGAGAGCAGCGTGACGAGCCGATGGACAGGGTTGTCGGCCCTGCCGGGATAGGCGACGTGTCCCTGCGTTCCCTCGACGACGATCCTCGCCGTCAGGCTGCCGCGCCGGCCGATCTTGACCGTGTCGCCGAGGCGGTCGACGCAAGTCGGCTCGCCGACGAGGCAGAAGCCCGGGATCTCCCCTCGTTCCGCCATCCAGTCGAGCACCTTCACGGTGCCGTCCACCGCCTCGCCCTCCTCGTCGCCGGTGATCAGAAGGGAGAGCGCGGCGGGCGGCCTGCCGCCGTGGCGGTCAAGCCAGGCTGCGGCGGCCGCGATGAACGCTGCGATATTGCCCTTCATGTCAACCGCGCCGCGGCCGTAGAGGACGCCGTCGCGGATCACCCCGGCGAACGGCTCGACGCTCCAGTCTGTCCCGCCCGGCGGCACCACGTCGGTATGGCCGGCGAAGCACAGGGCTGGCCTGCCCTCGCCGATCCGCGCGTAGAGGTTCTCGACCACGCCGAAGCGAAGCGGCGTGCAGCTGAACCCGAGCGCGCCAAGCACCTCCGCGAGCACTGCCTGCGCCCCGTTATCCTCGGGCGTGATCGACGGGCAGCGGATCAGCGCCGCCGCGAGCGCCACCGCGTCCCTCGCCAGGGCGGCAGGGTCGGGCCCCGCCCTGGGGGGAGCACGCTCCGGAGGCCCGACGTCAGTCACGCAGAAGCTCGTTGATCGAGGTCTTGGCGCGCGTTCGCTCGTCCACGCGCTTGACGATCACCGCGCAGTAGAGCGAGGGGCCGGCCGAGCCGTCGGGAAGCGGGCGGCCGGGCATGGTTCCGGGCACGACCACCGAGTAGGCCGGCACGCGGCCGACGAACACCTCGCCTGAGGCGCGGTCGATGATCCGTGTCGAGGCGCCGAGATAGACGCCCATCGCAAGCACAGAGCCGCGCTCGACGATCACCCCCTCCGCGACCTCCGAACGGGCGCCGATGAAGCAGTCGTCCTCGATGATGACGGGAGAGGCCTGCAGGGGCTCGAGCACGCCGCCAATCCCGGCGCCGCCGGAGATGTGGCAGTTCCGGCCGATCTGCGCGCAGGACCCGACGGTGGCCCAGGTGTCGATCATCGTTCCCGAATCGACATATGCCCCGACATTGACGAAGCAGGGCATCAGCACCACGCCCGGCGCGACATAGGCCGACCGGCGCACCACCGCGCCCGGAACGACGCGCACGCCAGCGGCGCGGAACCGCTGCTCGTCCCAACCGGCGAACTTGAGCGGCACCTTGTCGTAGGCCCCGGCGGCGGTCGCCATCGGCGTGCTGTCGGAGAGCCGGAAGGAGAGCAGGACGGCCTTCTTCAGCCACTCGTTCACCACCCACCCCTGCGGGGAGGGCTCGGCCACCCGCGCGGCGCCGGAATCGAGCAGAGCGAGCGCCGCCATCACCGCCTCGCGGGCGGAACCGGTCGTTTCCGGCCCGATCGAGGCGCGGCTCTCCCACAGGGCCTCGATCTCCGCCTTCATCGCCCCCTCGACCACGCCGTCTCTCCCAAGTCGATTTGTCCTGAACCGGTTCTCGCGACCGTCCGCCCAGGTGTCAACGCCGCGCGATGGAAGCGGGCGACTCCGCCGGTCCTCCGTGCCGGTAACCCGGGGTTTACGCGCCCCGCGCAACTCTGTGCTTGGCGATTGGAGGCCGGTCGGCGCGATGGACACAGGGATCGAGGCAGGCTCGATGCAGGCGGTGCTGCGTGACGCGTTGCTCGACAGCCGGCAGCGCTGGCGCGACCTCGTGGAGATGGCGGCCGACCTCGCGTGGGAGACCGATGCCGAAGGCCGGCTCACCTTCGTCGCGCCCGACCCGGCGCTTGGGTGGCGCGCTGCCGAGCTGCTCGGCCAGCCGGCGGAGGTGCTGCTCGCGCCCGGCGACGGTGGCGCACCGCCATTCTCGCCCTTCCGGGTGGAGCGGCAACGCCGTGGCGTGCGCGCCTGGCTTCGCCGTGCGGACGGCTCGCTTGCCTGCATGTCCTTCGCCGGCGTCCCGCTGTTCGGGCCGGACGGGCAGATCGCCGGCGCCCGCGGCGTCGCCCGGGACGTCACCGAGGAGGAGGAGCGGAACGCGGCGCTCGCCGCCGCGCTCAGGCGCGAGGCGGTGACGGACGCGGTGCTTGAGGAGGCGCGTGCCGAGGTGCTCGCCGATGGCATGCTCGCCGGCGCCGCGCGGGCACTGCTTCCGGCAATCGGCGCAGCTGGTGTGGCGGTGCTGCGCCGCAGCGGTGCCGAACTCATCCCGCTCGTGACCCTCGGCGACTCGCTTCCCGGCCTTGTCGCATTGGCCGCGCGCGCGGCGAAGGGCGCAAGCGCGGGGCCGCGCGTGATCCTCTGCCCGGAGGGACGGCCGGTTCTCGTCGCGCCCGCCCGGCAGCCGGGACAGGCCGAAGGGCTCCTCCTGCTCTGGCGGGCGCCGGGCGGACGGGCCTGGGACGAGGAGGAGCATGCGCTGGCGCGGGCTGCGGCGGACGTGATCGGCATCATGCTCGCCCACCAGGCGCTTCAGGCCGAGATGTTCCGCCAGGCGCGCACCGACCCGCTGACCGGTCTGATGAACCGGCGCGCCTTCCTCGAGGAGGTGTCGCGCCGGCTCGATCGGCTCGATCGCGAGCGCCGTCCGGGCGCCCTCTTCTACATCGATCTCGACAATTTCAAGCCGGTGAACGACCGGCTCGGCCACGAGGCGGGCGATGCGGCCCTGCGCGCCGCCGCCGAACTGTTGCGCGGCGCCGTTCGGCCGACCGACCTCGTCGCCCGCCTCGGCGGCGACGAGTTCGCGATCTGGCTCGACGGCGCCGACGAGACCATCGCCGCGCGTCGGGCCGAGCGCCTGCTCGCGGATGCGCCGCTCGCGCTCGCCCATGTCTCGCTCGACGCGAGCCAGCCGCTCTCGTTCTCGATCGGCATCGCTGTCCGTGCGGGCAGCAGCGGCGAGGGCCTGAGCCACATGATCGTGCGCGCCGACACCGCGATGTATGCCGCAAAGCGCGCCGGCAAATCCGCCTGGAGCCTCGCTCCCGCATGAACGAGTTCACGCCGCACACCATGCAGCCCGCCGACTACGAGGAAGCGAAGCGGATCGCCCGAGCGGGCGACACGAGCGAGCGTGCCGCGCTCGCCTCCCGCACCGACCTCGCCCCGGAGATCCTGTACTACCTCGCGGCCGACAAAGCCTCGCCGGTGCGGATCGCGGTGGCCGCGAACGGCTCCACCCCGCCGCAGGCGAATGCGCTGCTCGCCGGCGACCCGGACGAGTCGGTGCGCGTGGCGCTCGCGCGCAAGATCGCCGCGCTCTCGCCCGGGCTCGACCAGCATGAGCGTGACCGGCTCTCCCGCCTGACCTGGGAGACGCTCGCGCGCCTTGTCAATGACACCGCCGTGCAGGTGCGCGCGGCGATCGCCGATGTCGTGAAGGCGATGCCCGATGCGCCGCGCGCCCTGATCACCCGGCTCGCCCGCGATACCGAGTTGCCGGTCGCCGGACCGGTGCTCGAGTTCTCGCCGCTGCTTACCACCGAGGACCTGCTCGCGCTTGTGGCCGATCCGCCGGCGCCAGCGACGGTCACGGCGATCGCCCGCCGCCCCCATCTCAACGCCGACGTGTCGGACGCCATCGCCGCCTCCGCAAGCTCGGCCGCGATCACGCAGCTTCTCGCCAACCCCTCGGCGCAGATCCGCGAGGCCACGCTCGATGCTCTGATCGCCCGCGCCCCCGCCCACAAGGAATGGCACGAGCCGTTGGTCCATCGGCCCAGGCTGTCGCCGGCGGCGGCGCGCAAGCTCGCCGGCATCGTCGCCCAGCATCTTGTCCACAAGCTCTCCGAGCGGCCGGACATCGACCCGGCGACCGCCGCCTTCCTCAAGGCGCAGGTCGTGCGCCAGGTGGCCTGGACGGGGCCTGCGGCGGCGCATCCGTCGGACGAGCCGCTGCCGGCGCAGGCGCTCGGCGAGGCGGCCGAGCTCGAGGACGAGGGCGAGCTGACGGAGGACAGGCTCCTGATGTCGGCGGCACTCGGCGAGACCCGTCGGGTCGCGGCGATGATCGCGCGCGCCGCCGGCCTGCCGCTTGCGGTGGTCGACCGTGCCGCCGCGCTGCGCAGCGCCAAGGGTCTCGTCGCGCTCTGCTGGAAGGCCGGATTCTCGATGCGGGCTGCGGTGGTGGTGCAGGCTCTGCTCGGGAGGCTGCCGCCCGCTTCGGCCATCACTTCCATCCCGGGCAGGCCCTGGCCGCTGTCGGAGGAGGAGATGCGCTGGCAGATCGCCTTCCTCTCCCGTGCCTGTCACGGACCGAAGCCAGGGGCCGCCCAGGGTCGGGCGAGGATCGTCCAGGCCTGAGCGCTCGGCGCGCGCCTCAGGGGCGGATCAGCGTGCCCGCGCCATGCTCGGTGAAGAGTTCGAGCAGGATTGCGTGCGGGATCCGTCCATCGAGGATCACCGCCCCCTCCGCGCCCGCCCGCACCGCCTGGACGCAGTGTTCGACCTTCGGGATCATGCCGCCCGAGACGGTTCCATCGGCGATCAGCGCCTCGGCCTCCGCGCAGGTGAGCTCGGGGATCAACCGCTCGTCGCGGTCGAGCACGCCGGGCACGTCGGTCAGCATCAGGAGGCGCTTCGCTTTCAGCGCGCCCGCCACCGCGCCGGCGACCGTGTCGGCGTTGATGTTGTAGGTTCGCCCGTCCGGCCCAATGCCGACCGGGGCGATCACCGGAACGATCTCGGCAGACTGAAGCGCCTTCAGCACCCGCGTGTCGACGAACTCGGGTTCGCCGACATAGCCGAGATCGAGCACGCGCTCGATGTTCGAGCCCGGGTCCTTCTTGGTGCGCACCAGCTTGCGCGCACGGATCAGGCCGCCGTCCTTGCCCGAGATACCGACGGCGGTCACCCCGGCGGCGGTGATCAGGCTCGCTACCTGTTTGTTGACCGATCCGGCGAGCACCATCTCAACGACCTCGACCATCTTCTCGTCGGTGATCCTGAGGCCGTCGACGAAGCGCGAGGTGATCTGAAGCCGTTCCAGCATCGCATTGATCTGCGGCCCCCCGCCGTGCACCACGACGGGATAGAGGCCGGAGAGCTGGAGCCAGGCGACGTCGCGGCCGAAGGTGACGGCGAGCTCCTCCTCGCCCATCGCATGGCCGCCGTATTTGATGACGACCGTCGCCTCGTCATAGCGGAGCAGATAGGGCAGAGCCTCGGAGAGGATCCGCGCGCGTTCCTCGCCGCTCATGCCCGACCCCGCCATGGCCTCTCTCCCCGTGCCGCCGCGCGGCGCGTCATGCCGCCCCCGTCCGGCGAGGTCAAGCGAGGCGCACGCAGGTCTCCGCCCCGCCCCGCTGCCGCGGCACGGTCAGCGGCGCAGTCAGGCGGCCAAAGACGCAAGCTCGGCACGGAGGTCGGCGATGCCCTGGCCTGTCACGGCGGAGGTGACCAGCACCGACGACAGAGCCGCGGTGTGACCGCGCGCGACCGCCACCGCACGCCGCGCGATCGCTGCAAGCGGTTCGGGCTTCACCTTGTCCGCCTTGGTCAACACGATCTGGAAGGCGCACGCCGCCTTGTCGAGCAGCGCCATCGCCGCCTCGTCCGCCGGCTTGAAGCCGACGCGCGCATCGATCAGCAGCACGACCCGCCGGAGGTTCGCGCGCCCACGCAGATAGTCGAACATCAGCCCCTGCCACGCCGCCTTCACCGACCGTGCCGCCTCGGCATAGCCGTAGCCGGGCATGTCGACGAGGGCGAGCCGCCCGCCGAGGTCGAAGAAGATGAGCTGCCTCGTCCGGCCCGGCGTCGCCGAGACGCGGGCAAGGCCGCGCCGCCCGGTCAGCGCATTGAGAAGGCTTGATTTGCCGACATTCGACCGCCCGGCGAAGGCGACCTCGGGCAAGCGGGGAGCGGGCAGCCCGGCAAGCGTCTCGGCAGCGTGGAAGAAGGCGCAGGGTGCCGCGAACAGGCGCCGCCCAGCCTCCAGCGCCGCGGCACGCTCGGCATCGCCCCCGGCCTTCAGGTCTTCGCCATCTGAGGCGACTGCGCGACGCGACGCATCATCAGCCATTGTTGCGCGATCGACAGGAGATTGTTCCACGTCCAGTAGATCACGAGGCCCACGGGGAAGGTGCCGAGCATGAAGGTGAACACGATCGGCATGAACTGGAACACCTTCGCCTGCACCGGGTCGGGCGGGGCCGGGTTCAGCTTCTGCTGGGCGTACATCGTCACGCCCATGAGAAGCGGCCAGATGCCGAGATGCAGGAACGGCCCGATGATCGGCACCACCGTCGGCTCCCACGGGATCAGCCCGAACAGGGTGAAGATGTTGGTCGGGTCCTGGGCAGAGAGATCGCGGATCCAGCCGAAGAACGGCGCATGCCGCATTTCGATGGTGACGAAGAGAACCTTGTAGAGCGCGAAGAACACCGGGATCTGGATGATGATGGGCAGGCAGCCGGAGACCGGGTTCACCTTCTCCCGCTTGTACAGCGCCATCATCTCCTGCTGCATCTTCTGCGGGTCGTCCTTGAACTTGTCCTTCAGCTCCTGCATCTGCGGGGCGAGGAGCTTCATCTTGCCCATCGCCTTGTAGCTCTTGTTGGCGAGCGGGAAGAACAGGATCTTCAGGAACAGGGTGAAGATCAGGATCGCCACACCGTAGTTGCCGGTGAGCTCGGAGAGCCAGTGCAGCGCTGCGAAGAACGGGCGCGTCAGGAAGTAGAACCAGCCCCAGTCGATCGCCTTGTCGAGGCCCTCGACCCCGAGCGTCGCCTCATAACGATCGAGCAGGCTAACGAGCTTGGCGCCGGCGAAGAGGTGGCTGCGCGTGACCTCGGCAAGGCCCGTGCGCACCTCCTTCGCGTCGCCGAGGAAGTCGATCTGGAACCGGTTCTGCCCCCCCTCCTGAAGGACGCGGAAGGAGAACTCGGCGTTGCGGGTCTGGTCCGGCAGGAGGGCGGTCAGCCAGTACTTGTCGGTGAAGCCGCCCCAGCCGCCGCGGCCCTCGTGTCGGAAGGAGATGCTGTTGCCCTTCGCCGCCTCGTCGCGCGCGGCCGTGTAGGTCTGCTCGGTCAGCCGCCCGCCGAACACGCCCACAAGCCCCTCATGCAGGAGCCAGTTGCCGGCCGTCTGCGGCGTGTGCTCGCGGCGGACACGGCCCCAGGGACGGAGCGTCACCGGCTCGGCCGTGCTCGAGGTGACGCGCTGCTCGACCGTGAACAGGAAGTGCTCGTCAACCCTGATGACAAGTTCGAACAACAGCCCCTCGCCGTTGTCCCAGGAGAGGGTGACGGGGCGGCCAGCGGTCAGCACCGTCGCCGAGGTCTGCCAGCGCGTGTTGACGTCGGGCACGCGCACGCTGCCTTCGGCGGTCCAGCCGAACTGCACCCAGTAGGGCGTTGGCGTGTCGCGGCCCATCAGGAGGCGCACGAGCGGGCTGTCGGCCTCGACCGTCTCGCGGAAATTGCGCAGCGACAGGTCGTCGAACCGCGCGCCGGTGAGGTTGATCGAGCCGACGAGCCCCGGGCTGTCGATCCGAACGCGGAGGTCGGCCGGCGTGGTCGAGCCGCGCGCTCCCTCGCCCTGTGCCTCGAGGCCGCCCGGGGCGGCCCTCGCCTGGCGTTCCGCTTCGGCCGCGCGCTCCGCCTCCTCAAGCGCCGCGATCTCGGCCTGGCGGGCGCGCTCCGCCTCCCGGATCGGCTGGTTCCAGAAGATCTCGAACACGAACAGGATCATGATCGAGATCGCGATGGCGAGGATGAGGCGCTTCTGGTCGACCATCACTCTCCCTTCAGCGGTCTGGCCTGGGCGCTGGCGCAGGTGCAGGGGGGAACCGGGTCGTGGCCGCCCTCGGTCCAGGGGTTGCACCTCAGGATCCGCCGGGCGGCGAGCAGGCTTCCCCTCGCCGCGCCATGCATCGCGATCGCCTCCTTGGCGTAGGCGCTGCAGGAGGGGACGAAGCGGCAGTTGGCCCCGATCACCGGCCTGAGCGTCCATTCATAGGCGACGATCCCGCCGGTGAGCAGCCACGCGAGCGGCGAGCGCGGCTTGCGCGCGCCGAAAGAAGGCGCCTCGCGGCCGCTCATGTCACACCGAGCCGCCGCAGCGCCTGGGCGAGATCCTCGCACAGGGCCGGGAAAGGCCGATCGACCGTTGCCTGGCGTCCGACCAGAACGAGGTCCCATCCCCCCCGGGCCGAGGCAAGCGCCGCGCGTGCCGCCGCGCGCAGGCGACGCCTTGCCCGGTTCCGGGCCACCGCGTTGCCGATCTTCCGCGAACAGGTCAATCCGAGCCGGACGCCCTCTCGTTCCGGAACGGCGAGGGCCTGGACGATGACACCGGGCATCGCCGCTCTCCGCCCCTTCTCGGCAACCAGCAGGAATTCCGACCGGCGCCGAAGGCCCGCCGCCCCCTTCCCGGCCACCGCCGTCGCGACGCCTGCGCCGCTCAGGCCGACAGGCGCTTGCGGCCTTTCGCCCTGCGGGCGGCGATCACCTTGCGCCCACCCACCGTCGCCATGCGCGCACGGAACCCGTGCCGGCGTTTGCGGATCAACCTGCTCGGCTGGTAGGTGCGCTTGGACACGACACAAAGCTCCTTGATGCCGGCGCCGCGCCGGCGCGGCGCCTTCGGCCGGCGCAGCGCCAGCCGACGGACGGGGGCGTATAGCGGCGTGAGGGAGCCGGCGTCAACCGGCCATGGTGGTCGCCCGGTCGCACCGCCGCGCCGCGCCGGCCGCGGCCCGCGGGGCCCGCTCGGAACCGGAGCCGGTGCAGCCCCCGTGCGGCGCGAGCAGGCCTCGGCGTATCGGGGAGGGATCGGGGCCGCGCCGTGGGGAGTCATGCGTCTCTCAGTCCTGCCTCTTGCCACGCTCGGCGTGCTCGCCGGCGGTTCGGCCCTCGGGCAGAGCCCCTCACCCGCGCTTGGCCAGGGGTGGGCGGGAGAGCTCTGGTCGCGCGGCGGTGCGGCCTCCAGCGACGCGGCCGGTTCGACCGGAGCCGGTCTCCTCGACGGGTCTTTGAGCTACAGCTTCGACAATGGGCTCACGGCTAAGGCGGAGCTCGAGGGCAATGGCCTACTCGGAAGCGACGGGGCGGGAGGCACGGTCCAGGCCTGGTGGGAGGATCCGAGTCTCGGGCTGATCGGCGCCTTCGCCGAGGCCTCGCGCTCGGACGGGCTGTGGCAGCGACGCTTCGTGCTCCAGAGCGAGCTCTATCTCGGGCCCTTCACGCTGCTCGGCCAGGCCGGCATCGCCCCCCCGACAAGGAGGGGTCGAGGGAGCTCCAGGGAGGGTTCTTCGGCCTCATCTCCGGCGGCTGGTATCCGCTCGACGCGCTTGGGCTCAATCTCGGCGCGTCGACCCAGGGAGGGCGCGGCCTTGTCTTCGGCAATGTCGAGTGGGCACCCGGGTTCCTGCCGCAGGGCGGCTTGTTCACGCTCGATGCCGGCGCGGGGCCGGGGGGGTCCTGCTCGGGCTCGTCGGCGTCCGTTTCGTGTTCGGCCCGGGTGCGGCGAGCACCGTGCGCGGGCGGCAACTCGGCGAGGCGCCGGGCTTCCCGCGTTATGTGGTCGGGGCATTCGGGGAGCGGAGGGCTGCGCAGGCACCGCCAGCAAGCGGCGGTCAGAGATCGTCCGGAGGCTCCGCGCTTTGAGGGGCCTCCGGCCGGCTGCCCAAACCCGAAAAGCCCTCACGTGGCTGCGTTGACCGAGACCGACCCCTAGCGTCAGCTAAGTGAAGGGACGAGGGGGGG
>Ga0209017_10000318_pt1 | contig 49168 bp, 31 predicted proteins | sample YNPBryunderm2012_FD_185812 | JGI IMG/M metagenome (GOLD analysis project Ga0209017, IMG submission 185812) | Anoxygenic and chlorotrophic microbial mat microbial communities from Yellowstone National Park, USA - YNP Bryant MS undermat 2012... ...
TCTGCCCCTCTTGAGCCGGACAAGGTTGCGCCTTACACTACTTAACTGGGAAGGTTACTTCCTGCCAAGGTCAGAGTGTCACGGGAAACGGTTTTCGCACCCGTAGCTCAACTGGACAGAGCATCGGTCTTCGGAACCGAGGGTTGGGGGTTCGACTCCCTCCGGGTGCATTCCGACAAAAGAACAGGAAGCCGGTAGGAAAGGCGGACCCACCTGACGCCTCGGGAAGCAGCAGTGCCTTCCCTCACTCAAGAAATAGCTGTACCCCCGCCACTATATGTACGTGTGGGGAACCGGAAATGCCTAACCGGAACCTTCCCCGCACGATCCTTCGGCAGTCGGACGGTTCCTCCCTCCGATTCGTTCACACGCCGGAAAGGGGAAGAAATCGTAGGAGTTTTCGTCTCGCACTCCATTGGCGTATCGAGTAAACTGAAGGTAATGCCGGAAGCAAGGCTTACCGGTCCCTCCCGCTGATCCGGACAGAGAAGTCCGGCCTGCCGTTTGAGAGATGTGGTTCCCGCCTGAACGTTCGTGAGGATCAAGTCATGGTTCGTGCCGCATTCTGGACAAGCCTGGCAACGGTTGTGGGATTGGGATGGGGTCCGGCGTGGTCGTGGGGAGCACCTCCACGACAGGCCGAGGAACGGCAGGCATTGATCGGTCAACCGGTGCGGCTGATCGTGACACCGGAAACCGTGACCTTGCAGGGGCGGCGTGCGGCCCAACAACTTCTGGTCAGCGGGCAGTATGCCGACGGTTCGGTGCGTGACTTGACCCACGCGGTCACAGTACAGGTCGAGCCTGGGGGCATCGTTGAGGTCCAGGAGGGCTTGTTTCTTCGTCCCCGGCAAAATGGAAGTGCCACGCTGGTCATTCACGCGGCCAGCCAGACGGTGCGGGTACCGATTACAGTCGAGGGAATGGAGCAGAACAAGCCGGTCAGTTTCCGGCGGGACGTCATAGCAGCCTTGAACGTGGGAGGCTGCAACATGGGGGCCTGCCACGGCACACCCAGTGGTAAAAACGGCTTCCGCCTCTCCCTGCGGGGGGATGATCCGCGTTTCGATTATCTCCAACTGACACGGGAACAATTCGGTCGTCGAACCGGACGACACAACGCCGAACAAAGCCTGATCTTTCTCAAAGGTGTCGGCCGCGTTCCTCATGAAGGAGGGCAGCGATTCAGCCCGTCGAGCCTGGCGGCGGAGATGCTCCTGGCCTGGCTCTCGGAAGGTCTGCGGGATGACCCTCCCGATCTGCCCCCTTTGCAACAGGTCCAGGTGCACCCCGGTCCCCGCGTCCAGACCGCTCCAGCCCGCTGGCAGCAACTGGCCGTCCTGGCCCGCTTCGCCGATGGCCAGACACGTGATGTCACCCGTTTGAGCAATTACTCCAGCAGCGACCCGTCCATTGCGGACGTCTCAGCAGAGGGACTGGTCGAATTCAAACGCAGCGGTGAAGTGGCCATCCTGGTCCGCTATTTGGAGCAGCTTGTCTCCATTCGGCTGACCTATCTAGAGCCCAAGGAAGGGTATCGCTGGTCCCATCCTCCGGAGCATAATTTCATTGACAAGCACGTGTATGCCAAGCTGCGGCAGATGAATCTGCTGCCTTCGGAGTTGTGCAGCGATGGGGACTTCGTGCGTCGGGTGTACCTGGATGTTCTGGGCCGACTGCCAACGGTGGCGGAAACGCAAGCTTTTCTGCAAGACCGCGACCCACGCAAACGGGAGAAACTGATCGATCAGCTCGTGGAGATGCCCGAGTTTGCCGATTTCTGGGCCCTCAAGTGGGCCGATGTCCTCCGCAGCAGCCGCAAGACGATCCAGCTCAAAGGAAGCCATGGCATGCAAGCCTGGCTGCGGAGTCACTTGCTCCGCAATACACCTTGGGATGAAGTAGTCCGCGAACTGCTCACCGCTTCGGGAAATACCTTCAGCAATCCCCCGGCGAATTACTACCGGGTGGCCCGCGATCCGCAAAGTCTGGCCGAGACCACCGCCCAGTTGTTTTTCGGAATCCGTTTGCAGTGTGCCAAATGCCACAATCACCCCTTCGAGCGATGGACGCAGGATGATTACTACGGTTTCGCGGCCTGGTTTGCCCGTGTGAAACTACGGCCCGAGCCGGTTCTGGGTGGCCCGCCTGGTGGTCCTGCTGCCGCGGAGGTGGTGTTTGTCGAACGATCGGGCGAAGTCACGCAGCCCCGCAGTGGCCGCGTCATGAAACCGCGTTTCCTCGGAGTGGGGGAAAAAGAAGCGGACCCCAACCAGGACCGCCGGGCCATTCTGGCCGCCTGGCTGACCGCCCCGGATAACCCCTTCTTCGCCAAATCCGTCGTCAACCGGGTGTGGTTCCACCTGATGGGCAAGGGGATTGTCGATCCGGTCGATGACTTCCGGGATTCCAATCCCCCCAGCAATGAAGAACTCTTGAACGCCTTGGCTGCCGACTTCGTCGCCCATAAATATGACCTGAAACACTTGATCCGTACGATTCTGAAATCCCGGACCTATCAGCTGTCGGTCCAGCCCAACGAATACAACGCGGAGGATGACAAATACTTTTCCAAGGCGGTAACGAAACTGCTGACGGCGGAGCAACTCCTGGACGCCCTCTGCGATCTGACCGGTGTGCCTGAGAAGTTCAATGGACTGCCCTTGGGCACCCGAGCTGTGCAACTGCCCGACGGAGAAGTGAATCATCCGTTCCTCAAAGCGTTCGGTCAACCCGCGCGGGAACTGGCCTGCGAATGCGAACGGGAAAGCGAGGGGAACCTGGGTCAAGCCCTGCAACTGATCAACGGCCCAACCGTCAATGAGAAGGTGCGCAACCCGAACAACCGGTTGGGCAAGTTGCTAGGGGCTAATGCCAGCGATCAAGCCATCCTCGATGAGTTGTACCTGGCCGCCTACTCCCGCCTCCCCACTCCGGAAGAACGCAGCCAGGTCCAGGAGCATCTACGCAAAAATCCGGATCGTCGTAAGGCGTGGGAAGACGTGCTCTGGGCTATCATCAACACCCGGGAGTTCCTCTTCCGTCACTAACCATACGTTCGGGTGCTCAGAGGCCCTTCAAAGCCCCACTGCCCGACCGGAAAACACGCGTGCCCACCCAACCCCAGTATTGTTCGCCCGACTCGGACCCTGAGGCAGATCTGGATACCTGGCAACGCCCCCGCATCCCGGTCTGACGGGGGAATGTTGCTGCTCTCCCCGGACATGGTCCTTTCCATCTCGTGTATGATAACTGGAGCACACAAGCTGTGCTGACCACTCGACCCTGGGGGAAGCGGTGGCATGTTCCAACGTCTTTTTGCCACGTATCTGTTGCTGGTGGCCGCCGTGGTGGGCCTGGTGGGGATGGCTCTGTATCAACGGGCCGAGGCGTTGTTTTATGAGTCGGTGCAGGAAGTGGCGGTGATCGTCGTGGTGGTGCTGGGTCTGGCCGCCGCTGCTGCTTATCTGCTGGCTCGGCGCTTCACACGCCCTCTCCAGGCCTTGATGGATGGCGCGCGACGGATCACTGCTGGCGATTTCCACCATCAGATTCGCAGTGACGGACCGCGAGAACTGGCGGCCTTGGCGGAGGTCTTCAATACGATGAGCCGACGCCTGGCGGAAACCTTCAACCTGCTAGAACACGACCGGGAACAACTCCGCGCCATTCTCTCCGGCATGGTGGAAGGAGTCGTGGCGATCGATGAGCAGCACCGGATCGTCTTTGCCAACCAGCGGGCCAGTGAGCTATTGGGGTTCGACCGCGTCACGGCGGTGCATCGTCCTTGGGAGCAAACCTTGCGTCAGCCAGGTTTGCGGGAGATCATTCACAAGGGTCTGGCTGCCGCGGAACCGTATCGGGAGGAACTGGAATGGAAGGGTCCGCCACCCCGCAGCTTGAGGGTCTATGTCTCTCGTTTCCATGGGCACGGTATGCCAGGGGCTGTCATCGTTCTGCACGACACTACCGAACTACGCCAGGCGGAACGGCTGCGACAAGACTTCGTCGCTAATGTCTCCCACGAATTGAAAACTCCTCTGGCCGTCATCAAATCCAGCATCGAAACCCTCGTGGATGGAGCGGCGGAAGAACCGGAATCCCGGCAACTTTTTCTGCAACAGATCGTCCGGGAAGCCGACCGGCTGGAAGAACTGATCAAGGATTTGCTGAGTCTGGCACGAATCGAATCCGGACACCTGCGGCTGGAACCGCAAGCTATCCCACTGGATCGGGCGATCAGCGAATGCCTGGAACGGCATCATCCCCGGGCCGAGAGCAAGACGCTGACATTAGTGGAAAAGCCGCCCAAGGATGGGCCGGCCGATGTGGCCGTCTGGGCCGATGCGGATGCTTTACGTCAGGTCCTGGACAACCTGGTGGACAACGCCATCAAATATACGCCCAACGGTGGCCGGATTACGGTTCGCTGGAGTGTGGCGGCAGACACGGTCAGCTTTGAAGTGGAAGATACCGGAGTCGGGATTCCCGCGGCCGACCTTCCACGAGTCTTCGAGCGGTTCTATCGTGTGGACAAGGCCCGCAGCCGCGCGGTGGGTGGTACCGGTCTGGGGCTCGCCATCGTCAAGCATCTGGTCCAGGCAATGAAAGGACAGGTCCGAGTCCACAGTACCGTCGGCAAAGGAACCACCTTCCGAGTGACTTTACCACGGGCTATGCCTCTGGAGGCCCCGCCTCCTGCCGAGCGATCTGCCGCACAAGCCGCTGAGCCATCTCCTGAACCATCGGTCCGAGGATCCGAGGAACAACCCGTCGAACGACTCGATAAACGGGCCGCAGAACAACCCCGTGAGACCACGCCGGTGTGACACGTTCCCCACACGATGACCATTCGAGTACGCCGGATTCCGCAGAGAATCGTAGAATGGAAGGGGGGACAGGGGGAGAACGGATCGAGGTTCCGTACCGTTAGCCGGGCTTCAAGCATGCGATATGCCTGCGATTGGGCCGCGGTGCAAGCAGCGGCGCAGCGGTTGCATCAGGTGGTGCATCGCACCCCGGTGATGCATTCGAGCAGTTTCGATCAACGGGCGGGACGACGCGTCCTGTTCAAGTGCGAGAATCTGCAAAAGGTGGGAGCCTTCAAGTTTCGCGGGGCCTCGAACGCTGTGCGCCTGCTGCCCGAGACGGTGGCCCGCCGGGGTGTGGTGACCCATTCCAGCGGTAATCATGCCCAGGCTCTGGCCCTGGCAGCCCGACAACGTGGCATTCCCGCCTACATTGTCATGCCTCGCACGGCCTCTCCGGTCAAGCGGCAGGCTGTTGCCGACTATGGTGGTCAAATCACCCTCTGTGAACCCACACTGGCGGCCCGTGAAGAAGCCGCAGCCCGCATCGCCGCAGAAACTGGAGCTGTGCTCATTCCTCCGTTCGACCATCCCGATGTCATCGCGGGTCAGGGAACGGTCGCCCTGGAGTTTCTGGAACAGGCGCCGGAATTGGACGCTCTGGTGATTCCGATCGGCGGCGGAGGTTTGATCGCCGGTTGCACCATCGCTGCTCACGGTGTGCGTCCCACCATACGCATCTTCGGAGCGGAACCGGCCGGTGCGGATGATGCGGCCCGCTCCAAAGCCGCAGGCCGGTGGCTCCCGCAACTTCAGCCCCAGTCCATCGCCGACGGACTGCTCACCAGCACCGGTCAGCTCACCTGGCCGATCATCCGGGATCGGGTCGAACAGGTCTTCACAGTCAGTGATGACGAAATCCGCGCTGCCATGCGGTTCATCTGGGAACGGTTGAAGTTGATCGTAGAACCAAGCGGAGCGGTGCCCGCGGCCGTGGTGCTCAGCGACGCCTTCCGGGCCTTGTCGGGACTCCATACCGTCGGCGTCATTCTCAGTGGTGGGAATGTAACTCTGGACAGTCTGTACTGGTAACTCCCGTGGCGTAACCCCGACAATCGAGCAGAACTCACCGCAGCCGGAAACGCAAAAAACAAACTCTTATTCCGAAACTTCGAGGAAATGGAGCCGAGCAGCACCGTATGCATCGGGAAGCAGCAGCTCAGCATGATCCGTTTCGCGTGGAAGTACCCTGGGGGCTGTACCTGCTCACCGGCGTTGTGACCGCTTTGCTGGTGGCAGATTTGTGGCCCTGGCTAGCGGAGCAACTCACCCGTTGGGGTGTGGACAGTTACAGCTGGCCGCGAACAATCGGCGGGGTACGATGGGCCCTGCTGGCTGCCCTGATCGGCGGCGGACGCATCTTGTATCTGTCGCTGGAAACACTCCTGCGGGGCCGACTGGGCGTGGACCTGGCCTTGGCCATCGCCGTGTTGGCTGCCCTGGCCTTGGGCGAAGTGCTGGTCGCTGCGGAAGTCACCGTCATCGGTCTGATCGGCGAATGCCTGGAAGCCTGGGTGTTTGGCCGTACGCAACAAGCCTTGAGTCAACTGGCGGAATTGTTTCCCCGCCGCTGCTGGGTGCTCCGAGATGGTCAGGAAGTGCGCACACCCGTGGCCGATGTCCAGGTGGGAGACCTGGTGGTGGTCAAGCCGGGGGGTCGGGTCCCTGTGGATGGGGTGGTGGTCGCTGGCCGGGCTGTCCTGGACGTCAGTGCTCTGACCGGTGAAAGTGTGCCGGTGGAAAAACAGGAGGGAGAGAAAGTCCTCGCCGGCAGCATTGTCTGCGATGCCCCCGTGACCATCCAGGCTCAACAGACGGGTCCGAACACGGTGGCCGGCCGACTGATCGAACTGACCGTGCAGGCTCTGCGGGACAAAGCCCCTCTGGAGCGGCAAGCCGATCGCTGGGCCCGCTACTTCCTTCCTGTGGTCACCGCCCTGGCTTTCCTGACGTTTGTGGCGAATCTGTTCCTGCAACGGTGGTCTGCTCCCTCTGCTCCGGATCTTCCTCCCCCGACCTGGCGGGCCGCGGTGATCAGTGCCCTTTACCCTGCCCTGGGCGTGCTCGTGGTAGCTTGTCCTTGTGCCCTGGTGTTGGCCACTCCAGCCGCCATCATTGCGGCTCTGGGACGCCTGGCAGGAAGTGGGGTGCTCCTCAAAGGGGGTTCGACCCTGGAACGCCTGGCTGCCGCCCAGGTGTGGGCCTGCGACAAAACCGGCACCCTGACCGAGGGTCGCCTGGAAGTGGTCCACGTGCAACCCCTGATGGCCGGGGTCAGTGAAGAGGATCTTTTACGGCAAGCCGCCCAGGCCGAACAGGGCAGCGAGCATCCGTTGGCTCAGGCGGTGCTGAGGGCTGCCCAGCAACGAGGCTGGCAACTGGAACCGGTCGTCCACACGCAAACCCAGGCCGGCGCAGGAGTAGTCGCCACCACAATAAATGGTACCCGCCTGGCCGTCGGCAATCTCCGCTTCCTTACAACGCTGGGTTGGATGGCTGACGAACACGTGGAGCAAGCTCTGCACCAGGCCGATGAGCGAGGACAGATCGCGGTACTGGTGGCCCAGGACCAACACATCGTGGGTCTGATCGGTCTGCAGGATCGCCTCCGCCCCGAAGCGGCAGGGGTCCTGGCGGAATTACGTGAACTTGGCTTTTCCCCCCTGGCATTGTTGACGGGAGACCGCCGTGCCGTGGCCCAAGCGGTCGCAACGGAGTTACCTCTCACGGAAGTCCACGCTGAAATGTTGCCATCGGACAAAGCCGCTTGGGTCGCCGATCATGCGGATCGGGGCGTGGTTTTTCTCGGGGATGGGATCAATGATGCCCCCGCCTTGGCCCGGGCGAGCGTCGGGATCGCCGTAGGGAGTGGGACCGACCTGGCTGCTCAAGCTGGTGATATCGTCCTGATGGGTGAGCCGTTGCGACCGTTACCCTTCCTGGTACGCCTGGCCCGACAAACGGTGCGGGTCATCCGGCAAAATATCCTCGTTTTTGCCTTCGGAGTCAACCTGGTGGGAATTTTGCTGACCGGCTGGCTCTGGCCTCTGTTGGCTCCCAATCCCGAAGCCCTGCTCCACGCTCCTCTGTTCGGTGCGATTTATCACCAGATCGGCTCACTGCTGGTATTGCTCAATGCGATGCGTCTGCTGGCGTTTGAACGGCCCGCGACAACAGCCTGGGGACGCTTCCTGCACCGCTGGAAAACCTGGGAGCGTCGCTGGCAGCACTGGTCGGTGGAAGAACTGCTCCACACAGCTGCCCATCACTGGCGTCTTGTGTTGCTGGGAGCAGGACTGCTCAGTATAGGAGCCTGGATCGGTTCCACCTGCACGGTGATTGCCCGGGACGAGGTGGGGATTGTCATGCGTTGGGGCCGACCGGTGGCGGAGCTGACACCGGGCTTGCATCTGCGTTGGCCCTGGCCCATCGAAACCGTGCTCCGGCTGCAACCCGAACGGACCCGTACTGTGACCCTCGGCTTCCGCCAACTCGCCTCGAGGACCCCATTCACACCTCAGACAGATCCGGCCTTTACCTGGGCCAGTGCTCACGGTGGACCCATCGTGCCCCGTACCGACGAAGCCCTCATGCTCACAGCCGACGGGGAACTCATCGAAGTGTTCGCCACCTTACGTTACCATGTGTCGCACCCGCACCGCTTCCTCTTTGAACTGGCCTCTGCGGAAAACCTGCTGCGGGGAGAATTGGAAACATTATTGCGGGAGCTGTTCACCCTCCGCTCGTTTCAAGAGATCCTCACCATTCGACGGAGTGAAATCGAAAGCGAGGCCCTTGAGCGTCTGCGTCGCCGGCTGGCCCAGTTGGATGCAGACAGCTTCGGTATTGCCGTCGAAGGTCTGACTTTGCACGATCTCCATCCACCACCTGAAGTGGTGCCGGCTTATCACGCAGTCGCGCGGGCCATTCAGGAGCGGGACCGCCTCATCAACGAAGCCCGAACCGAGGCCCTGCGTATCACGCGTCGGGCTGGTGAAAACGCGGAACGGCTCCTCCGCCAGGCCGAAGCGGAGGCAGCGGCCCAACGACTAGCCGCTCAGGCGGATCACGATGCCTTCCTCGCCTGGGTCCGCGTCCGCCAGACACTCTCACCCGAGCAGCAGGAACAACTCGCCCAGGAACGTCAGCGCCGCTTGCAACAGGGGGAATCTGCCTCGGATGTAGATGCTCAACTGGAGCGACAACGCCAGCAACTTCTCGCCCAACGCCGCTTCTTGATCGAAACACGCCTGGCTCTCTGGGCTGTTGCGGACGCCTTACGCCTGCGTGACAAAATCCTCATCGACAGCGAACTGCCCGTCGGCAAACGTCAACTGTTCCTCCTGGATCCCGAAATGCTCCGCCTCCCCACCTCGCCTTCCTCATCGGCTACCTCAACCTCCCCACCCCCATAACTCGCAATCCCCAGGGAGTTGTTCAGGGCCAGGAGGTGGCGTTTCTGCTCCTTGCTGCTCGCTACCGGGCTTGTGCCATTGATGTGAACCGACGCTGTTGGTGAAGGTGACCCGAAGAAATCAACTAGCCCGAGAAATCACGGGAATCACGTGGGCAGGGAAAGGGCGAGGCAGATCGGTCGTTGGCATCTGAGACAGAGATCAACGGGAGGGAAGAGCATGGGGGCGGTGCCCCAGACCGGTGGCGGGGAGCGTCCGGGTGGGCAGCTTGTGCTTATCAGGGGGAGGGAGGCTGGCCATCGAGGGCGGCGGCGAGCCAGGCGGCAAAGCGTTCCGGCTCGTTGATTTTTCCTTCGTCATAAGCCCCCCAGACGCGCACACTGCCATCGGGTAGCACATGCATCACCACGTAGAGGGGGAGCTGGTCGTTGCCGAAGAGCTCGATTTTGAATAAGCGGTTGGCTTGGGCCTCACGGGTGCGGTCATAACTGCCGGGGTCCGTAGCGTAAAGGGCCGCCGGGATTTCGTCGGTGTACAGCTGGACCCGGGTGTAACGTTCCAGCAAGCTGCGGATGCGGGGCTGGGTGAAAATCTGGAACTCGTTGTATTTGCAATTGGTGCACGTGACGCCGGTGAAGTCCACGAACAGAGGCTGGGGGCGACCGCTTGTGCGGGCTTCGAGGCGCAGCCGTTGCACAGTCTCTGGCAGATCGTAGGACCAGGGCAACTCGCTCTCCCGGGCCGGTTCCGGAAGCAGGAAGGCGTCGATCCAGGCGAAGACGGCTCCGCGGGGGCGCTGGGGTTTGCCATCGGGTCCCACAAACAATGCCGGTGTCAGATAAACAGCCAGACTTAGAAAGCTCAGAGCCAGGAGCAGGCGGGGTACGCCGATGGAGCGGTCGTCCTCGTCCTGGTTCAGACGGAACAGACCTAGCAGATACAAGCCGCAGGCAGCACTGAGGGCAATCCAGCCGGCCAGGACCACGTCATACGTGCAGTAAGCGGGTTCTGGGAGCCAACGTAATTCGGCCGTGCGGAGGAACTTCATCGCAGCCGCCAGCTCCAGAAACCCCATGACCACCTTGATCGTGTCCAGCCAGTGACCGGAACGGGGCAGGCGGCGGAGCAGACTCGGAAACAGGGCCAGCAGAAAGAACGGAGCCGCAAAGGCTCCGGCAAAAGCCAACGCCCCGAGCATCAATTCTCCCGAACTGAACCGCCCCGAAGCGCTCAGACCGGCAAACCCCCCTAAAAAGGGAGCCACGCAGGTGAAGCCGACCAGCGTGAAGGCAATCGCCCCGAAGATGGTACCCACGATGCCTCCTCCGCTTTGCTTGTGCTGGAGATAGCGCAACAGCAGGCTTTCCCCGCCACTCCGTCGGACGACCCCGTAGAGGCCTGCGACCAACACGATTACCCCCGCGCCTAGCAGCAGAGCGGTTTCGGCACCATACTGGCTTGCCAGACGCGGTATCACCACCAAGGCAGTCATCAACCCACCTAGCAGCAGCACCGCCGATAAGGTCACCTCATACATCCCGAACAAGCTCAAGGCGAAAACCACAAACAGCAGAGACAACCCCAGATTCATCCAAGGATCGGTGCTCAGCTCCACAAAGGTCGAGAGCAGGAAAAAGGCCGACACTCCCAGCACCACAATGATGGTCAGGCTATAGACGGCTGCCAACAGCAGGACCCGGCGGGGCGACTGCTCCCCTTGTTTGAGAAAGATGCTCACCGTGATCGGAATCATCGGAAAGACGCACGGTGTCAGCAGGGTGATCAATCCCCAAGCGGCGGCCGTCAACAGGAAACCCCACAGACCCGCGCGGCGGCTATCTTCCCCCGTCGCATCGCTGGCAAAAAGCAAAGTCTGACGCAAAGCCTCCAATTCGGCCTGATACTGTTCCACCGCTTTGGCGGGCCGCAAACGCGACGCCGGACCTGGCGCGGAGGGACTCAACGGGGAAGGCCCTATCCCGGGACCGGAAACAGACCCAGGACCAGGAGAGGGAGACGGCGGAGGAGAAGGAGTTGGGGCTGGCGAGGGGAGCTGCCCGAGAACTTTTTCCACCGCTGATCGATAGGCTTCCTCCACCGCAACAGCCGGCTCATCGAGCACCTCCAACTCAGCGACCGGCAGGTCCCGACCATCCGGTCGGCTATTGATGCAGCCGTAGTCATTACACACGGACAACAACGTGAAACGATCCAGCTTGACCGCGTGTCGTCCCGCAGCGGCTTGGGGGGAAACCACAGCTTTCAATTCCCAGGTCACCGGTTCCGGGCTGTACTGGATCGTTTGCAGAGGGTCGTCCGGCTCCGTTTTGGTTTTCCAAGGGTGGTTGGGCGGATCGGTGGGTGAGGTCACGAAGATGAGCACGCCGGGAGGCGGAGGGACTAGTTTGGTGACAGACGCCTGCCCGGTTTTCGGAGCAATCGGGTACGTCCAGGCTCCCGGTTTGGGAGCGACGGTGAAGCGGTAGGTAACGGTTTGACCGCGACGGGCCTGCCTGGGAACGATCTCCGCCCGGACGTCGGCCAGGTCCGCCAATTTCCGCGGCACTTGAGCCATCGCTGGACTTCCCAGCTCTACCAGTGCCAGGATCGCACCAAGCCAAAGCACGCGGGATACCATCGGCTCTGCTCCTACGTCTCTCTTCAATCTACCGCTTCAACCCAACACTCCCCTTCCTCGTGTCCAATTCGAGTGCGATACTCCGAGTTTGCAACCGGACGACATCTGCAGGCTCGGAGCCGGATTGCCTTCAGATCGGTGGGAAGCCCGATGGTTCGTTGGACCAATTGAGAGTCCCGGTGGTTTCCTGTTATGATCGGACTACTGCAAGTGGAGGTACCACTGCGTAGGCCATTGAGGCTCTCTTTGAGCCCATTGTGATGGGGACGATTCACGCTATTTCCGCGGCAGGGGCTTTTCCAGGACACGCCGAACCTCCTCCGCGTAGGCAGCTTCGATGGGTTGCGGTGGTCCGTCCAGGATGGTCAGAGTCGCCTCCACGGCGATATCCTTGGCCGGAAAACAGGTATTCTGGTCGCAGATATTGATCCGGACTTTAGGAAGGCGAACGGTCAAAGGCCCCGCACGCGCCTGGGGGTGGATCACGGCGGGGCGGGTATAGGTGACCGTCCCGGTACAGTAACGCAGGGTCTGAATTCCAAGCTGCGGTTCCGCCTTGACCCGGATATTTTTGGGGTCTTCCAGTTTACCCACGAAAATCACCTCTTGCGGCTGCGGAAAGTGAATCTCGTTGACTAAGGTAGCCGCCTGGGGATCGGTCTGCTGGATCGGATACGTGTAATAACCCTCCTGCAACTGCAAAGTCAGACTGAAGGTCACGGTTTGTCCCCGTCGGGCCTGAGCGGGTGTGAAGGAAGCCTCCAGGCGGCTCACCGCCTTCTCAAACCACTTCTGAGCCATGGCAGTTGAGGAAGATGAAGCGGCGGTCAGACGGGAACATTTCACCGCAGGGAGCACACAGAGGATTGCACTGAGAGTCGCCAGGTTTACTGTCCACCACCCCCTGATTTGCCAACGGTTTGTCCCCATCGCTGACGCCTCCATGACATGGTTTAGGTAAGTCCGAAAGGTTTCTCTTGGTCCTCCACCTTTACTGATCATCTATATATCATAGCCCTTCCGGAATGTCCCGGATTGACCCTGCCTCACCGGTGTAGCTCGACTACGGTAGGGCTGTCATTGCGTGTATCGGATTCCACTCGTCCATCCCGTAGTCGCACGATCCGCCGGGCCCAGGCTGCAATGTCATTTTCGTGAGTCACCATGATAATGGTTTTACCCAGACGGTTCAGTTCCCGTAGCATCTGCATGATTTCGATGCTCGTGCGGGTGTCCAGGTTACCGGTTGGCTCGTCTCCGAGAATCAGGTGAGGATCGTTGACCAGACTGCGAGCGATGGCCACGCGCTGCTGCTGACCACCGGAGAGTTGCAACGGGCGGTGATCGAGGCGATCCCCCAACCCCACCATTTCCGCCAGGGCGATGCAACGCTGCCGCGTCTGCTCATCCAAGCGCACCCCCTGATAGAGCAACGGAAGCTCGATGTTTTCCACCACGGTGTATTGCGGCAGCAGATTGTAGGACTGAAAAATGAACCCCAGGTAGGAGCTGCGGATTTCGGACAACTGATCGTCATCCATTTGGGAGACATCCATGCCGGCCAGATAATACCGTCCGCTGGTCGGACGATCCAGACAACCGAGGATATTGAGCAGCGTGGATTTACCGGAACCGGAAGGCCCCATCAGGGCGATGAAATCCCCCTCATCGAAGGACAGGTTCAATCCCTTGAGGACATGGACGGTCTGGGTACCCATGTAGTAGTTCTTGACGAGATCCACGAGTTGCACAATGGCGGGCATGGGAGCTTTTCCAACGAGGCTCATCGGGCTGGTGTTGCCGGTGACAGGGAGATAGAAGGCTTATAGACCAGGGGAACCGCCGGGATTGGTGGAGGGAAAACCGCCGCGTTTTTGCTACTTTTGCTGCCATAGGAACTACCCAGGGTTACTGCTGGGAGAACCCTTGGGATCAACACCCTTGGGACTCCTGATCTCTGTCTCCGCATTATGGTCGTTCCGTTCATACATGCCTTTCTTGGTGTTCTCCGGGCCTTCGCGTGTCTTGATCTTGTTTTCACCTAGCAAGACGCGTGGATTGATGACGACCTGTTCTCCTTCTTGCAGTCCGGACCGAATCTCGACCATTTTCTCATTGTAGAGGCCCAGGGTGACCTGGCGGCGCTCATAACCGTGGTCGGTTTTGACGAACACCTCGCGGACCGCTCCCATTTCCGCTCCCCCGATGATCGCCTGGATCGGGACAACCAGCACCGGTTCCTTAGAGGCATCGACGTGGATGGTCACCTCGGCTGTCATGTCAGGTTTGAGGATTTCTCCTTCCAGAGGCACAACTCGTCCATCCGGCAAGAGTTCTCCCTCGATGCGAACATTGGTCTGATAGACTTTGACATCGGAGAACCAGGAGTCGGTCTGGCTGGCGACAGCAGAGACGGAACGGACATAGCCGACAAACTGCCGATCGGGCATGGCATCGATGCGGATGTAGGCCCGCTGGCCATCGGCGATCTTGCGGTATTCATACTGCCGGAAGCGGTGCCGTAGCTCTTCGATCATTTCCGGGCGTGTGGCGGCCAGGCGTCCGAGCAGGTGCAGGTTGGTGAGCAGGCCGATCTGAGTGAACTCCACGATGCGGGTCGGTACCCGAATTTCCCCCCGCAGACGCGAGACCATCGCCTCGTGCACTTTGGTATTGACCTGCATGACATTCAGGTTGGGAATCCGCAGGAGTTTTTGTCCTTCTTTGACTTGGGCTCCTTGTTCGATCAAGCCGTCGGTACTGCTGCTGAAACGGCGGGATTCATTCTTGAAGTAAACGACCATAGAGCCGTCCTGGATGTCCTCAGGGGCGTGGATACGGCATTCCCGCCGTTGCCGGCGGATGTCTTCCAGCTTTTCCAGTTCCTGTTCGTAGATCGAAGTGGTGGTCTCCATTTCCGTGCGGTACTGGATTTCCAATGCTTCGGCTTCCAGGCGGGCCTGTTCCAGGGCGCGGTAGGCGTTGTCCCGTTCACTGGTCAGTTGGGTGACTTTCTGTCGGCGATCGTGGGAGATCAGAAGTTTGCGTTGGGCTTCCAGGCTGCGGAGTTTCTCCAGAGCGCTATCAAGTTTGGAGCGTTCCGCTTGGGCTTGCGCCGGACTCATGTACGACATTTTGACCATTCTCTCCGCCCAGTGGACCCGCTCGCGGTACTGTTCCACCTCGGAACGGGCCAGAGAGATTTGACCGGTCAGGTCATCCAGTTGTTGTTGGAAGGCGCCCCCTTCGACGAGCGAGCTGGGCAAGCTGGCCACAGCCGCCAGGGGCAATCGTTGGGGGTCCACGTTCAAGCCGGTCAGTTTGTCCAGTTCGATCTGAGCCAGCAGGTAGGCCGCCTCTTTTTCGGCGATGAGGCTCTGATTTTTCTTGAGTTGGATTTCGTAATCCTTTTCGGCTTTCACCTTGGCTGCCAAGGCCCGCTTGACCACGACACTCTGGTTGTCTTCCTGTTCCTTGAGGGCGGAATCGTCCAGGATCATGAGTAACTGGCCGGGGCAGACCCGTGCGCCGTCCTCAATCACCCAGTTGATGGATGTAGCATAGCCTCGGCTGCCCGCACGCACCCGGCAGACCAGGTCGCGGTTATCCGCCGATTCCAGCGTTCCCTTCTCTACGACGGTCACATGCAGGAACTCTTTTTTGACCGTGTAGAGCAGAACGCCCTCCGGAGCGGCTTCGGGGCGGGTGTAGTAGTAAGTGGTTCCGGCGATGCTGCCTAGCAGAAGGAGGCCGGCCAGGGCCCAGAGGGAACGACGGCGACGGGAGGACGAACTCGGCAGGCGAGGCAGATTATGGGTCGCAAGCGGGTGCAACAGAGAGTCACTCGACGACAGGACGGGGGAGGGGGAGCCGCTCGGCAGGCCAACGGCGGGGAACGGCTCGGGCCGACTCATCGATTCCGTGCTTGGCGTCATCGATCCATACTCCTCGCTCATTCAAATGCAGCAACTCCAAGTCCAGATACAACTGCATCCGGGCAGTCAGATAGCTAACCCAGAGGGTAAACAACTGGTTCTGGGCCGCGAGCAAGTTGCTCTGCGTTTGCAAAACCTGTTGGGTCAAAGCAGCGGCACTGCCAGCATCCGCTCGGGCTTGCGGGTCAGGCGGTTGCAGCAGCACGGCTTGGGCATTATCTACCTGGGAATAACCCAGCTCTACTACGCGTTGCTGAATCCGATACAACTCCGCCAAGGCACGCAACTGGCGGATATCGGCACGTACATCATTGGCAATATTGTCCTCGAAAGCCATCAGGTTGCGTCGCTGCCGCTGGTAGCTGATCAGGGCCGCCCGGTAGTTGTTCCGTTCGGCTCGGCGAACCAACGGCAACTCGGCCCGGAGGGTCAACTGGTGGCGGGTGCGGTCGGCGGCAAAGGCAAACGGTCGGCTTTCTCCTGCCGGTGTGTTCGCTACCATATCATAGCGAACATCGAACACCCCTTGCAAGGAATTTGCCTGCACCGCGATCTGTCGCCAGGCATCGACCACCAACGCGCGGGCGTTCATCAAGTCCAAGCGGTGGGTCAGCGCGGTGGCCATGCCGGCCGTGTAAGCTTCGTCCAATGATGCCTGAAGCATATCGACTCCGTCCACCACCACGGCGGGCAACTCGGGCCACTGCTGTCGAACCCGACGCAATCGTTCCTCCCGTGCCTCCAGCACCACCTGATAGAATGCGTTGACCACTTCCCGGAACGTCCCGGCCTGCACCGCCTCTCGCTGGGGACCTTTTTCCTTCAACCACGGCTGCTGCTCATACTGACGGACTGTCTGCTCGAATACTCCCAGCGCTATTTCGTTTTCCAGCACTTCCAATCGCGCTGTCTCTTCCGGAGGCTCCACCTCTCCTTTTTGCTGCCGTTCGGCTCGACGGTTGAGCAGTTCGGTCCGTTCGCGACGCAACTGCCTTAGCCGCGCTTGCCCATCCTCATCGCTCAGTCGCCGCCAGGCCTCCCACCGACTTTCTATACCACGGGCAAAGTCCGTCCCTTTCACCAGAGCCGATTCTGTCAACAGACGCCGCCAGCGTTCCCGGAACCGCTCCACCGGTTCCTGGGGATCAAATTGCCGGGCCGTTTCCTCGACAGCCCGCAGATCGGCGTAGATCGCCTCGAAACGTCCCAACTGCTCCCGGATTGGACGCAGTGGCTCATCGTCCAGCTCCAAGGCCACCGTCATGGGTAAACCCAATTGCAGCTTGAAATTGTCCAACTGGTCCAGATACTGCCGCAAACCCGGCGCACCACCTCCTCCATTGAGCAGATTCGCCCGACTGCTCAGCATGGAGACTTCCACCTGACCCACTTGCAAATCCGATTGCTGCCCCCCTTCCCGAAAAGCCCGATACAGACGCAACAGCCGTTCCAGCTCGGCCACGTTCTTCCTCTGATTGGCGATCTGGGCCGCCTGCTGCAACAGTTGCAAAAAGCCCACACTGGGTGAGGTCAGATTGCCCCCGATGCCGCGACCCAGATTCGGCGCTAACCCTTGCAGACCATAGGGGTTGTTCGTCAAGCCCCCTCCCGCTGCCACCGAAACGTAGTAAATCTTGCGAAAACGGGCATAGGACCGCATCGCATAAACCAGGTTCCGCTCCGCTGCTGTCAAGTTTTCCAGATTCACCGCTAAGCCCCCGCCGCGTAAAAACGGCTGGAGCACACTCAAAGTGAGTTGCGACACCGCTGTATCCGGACGGTTGGAACCCAGATCGATGACCACCTGGTTGGCCAGTTGCAACAACAGGGCCGCTCCCGTCGGCAACCGCTTGCTCAAACCGGCGGTGGTGTTGATGTCCCACAGTTCCCCGCCTCCCAGCTCCCGCCCTAGGGAACGACGGAAGACCTGCTCCGCAAAAAACGCCTGAGCTGCGAAATTGAACCGCGACAAAGTAACTTGCAATGCCGCCAGATACAGGTCCTCCCGCCGATCCTGAAACTCCCGGCTGTTGAGCAGCCCCAATTCCACCGCCTGATGCAGCTTGATTCGGTATCCCCGCTGCTCACTCCGCAAAGCCCGCTGATAATCCGCCGCTTCCGCTTCACTCTCCCGCTTATGCCCTCTCTTCTCTCCCTCGCCCACCTGAGCCGCCGTTTCCACCACTTCCCTGCTCTCCAGAGCTGCTTCCTCTACCAACGGCCACACCCCAGCAGCCATCCGACCCCTTTCCCCAGTCTCGGCCCGATTGGCGGCATCCCACTGGGCCAGAAGTGCCAGATACCCTGTCCCCTCGTATCGCCCCACCCCACTCTTTTTCCCCGGACGCTGGGGATTAGGAGAAAGCAGCCGCGCCGCGTAATCATCCGGCGGATACGGTGGATGATCCGGCAAGTACGGGTCGGCAAACCGTGAACGGGGGTCCGGATACACATGCCAATTCTCGACCGCCCATTCCGGAAACACGTTCTTCTGCGTAAGAATCCCTTCCACGTCAGCATCAGCCCGCTCCCGAAAAAATTGCCGTGTGCATCCCCCTGCGAAAACCGCCACCCCTGCTAATACCACCCAGTACCGACCGAACCGATACCAACCACACCTGACTCTTCCCATGATGCCTCCTGCAATGCCCAAGAACACGGCATCTCCCGTATCTCTGTTATCGACCGCACAACTTGCCCAGATTCAAGGGAACTGCGTAAACAGAAGAGGACGTACAGAGCAGAGATAACTGGAAAAAACGACGTCAGGATCCCGCGTAACCGTAGCTCCCGCAACCCCAACAATCACATCGGCGACGAACCGGAACGTTTCCAGTGAGCCATGCTCCGGGGTTGGGTCAGTATTCCGCCCGACGAAACTCCCAAGCCGCCAGGACCAGCATGACCAGGCCGAAGAACAACGAGGAGAGCACGGACAATTCCGCGATCACCCCTCCCTTCTGCCGGGCCGTTTCCCACTCGGGCACCGGCGCTGCTACACTCTCGGCACGCATCAGTTCATAAAACAGCCCGCTCCAATCCAGTGGTTTCGGCAGCACCCAGTACCCCACTTCCACCAACAGGGGAGTCATGGAGGCCAACTCGCTTATCTCCACAGATAGTAGAGTGTGCCGAGTGATATTCATCGCCCAGCAAAGAATCCAGAATATCAATGTTCCAAATAACGGAACAATGACACCACGACTACATACGGCTAATAACACGCTGAATGCATAAAAAATCGAAAAATTCATAACTAAAAGTGGCAATGCAAGCCAATAACGTATTTCCCAAATACCGGTACTCAATCCAATGGAAAACCATGTTGTCAATATAAACAAAAATGCATTTAATCCCACAAAGAGGACCACTCCCAGATATTTGCCCACCAGCAAGGCCCAGCGCGGTGTTGGCTTCGCCAATAGCACACTGATCGACTGCGGTTCCAGAAACTGCGGCAGATAGGCAGCGGTCCACAACAAAGCCAGCAGCACTCCCACGGTGTCGGCGAGCACCCCCGCCAACCAGACTTGGAACCAATGTACCGCGTCCTGCCGACTGCGACCCACCGGAAAACGCACCAGACCGAAGCCGAGTGACACCTCCCCCGAGACCACTCGAATCCCTTCGGCGCGAACCTGCTCGCTATCCTCGTCCGCCGGCACATAAAGCGGAAGCTCATGGGGATGCAACGGTCTGGTATCATCTCCAGTTACAGATATACTCAAACAAAGTAATGTGCATAGAAAAGTCAAACCTAACATCACCCAAAGTAAACGAGAGGCCAGAGACTGACGATAGGTATCCCATATCATCCAACGCACAACGCGGATTACCAAAGGCAATGCCGTCATACCGCTATCCTCTGGTCATAAATATCCATCAAGGCTTTTTCTAGAGAAACTCTATCTGTGTGCTTATTGCTTTTTAGTAATTCTTCCATGGTTCCGTTATATACTATCCGACCCGCCATGAGGACGGCGACCTGGTCACACAACTGCTCCATCTCCGTCAGCGTGTGGGAAACGATGACCACCGTCTTCCCCTGCTGCCGCATCTGCACCACAACCTGCCGGAGCAACTGACGCCCTAGCAAGTCCAATCCCTCCATCGGCTCGTCGAGAACCAGCAAGTCCGGTTCCGCTAAAAGCGCCTGCGCCAATCCCAACCGCTGGATCATACCTTTGCTGAAAGTCCGGAGGGGTTCGTTCCGCCGATCCGCTAGACCAACCCGTTCCAGCTCCTCCTCCACGCGGCGTCGCAAATGCGGACCCGACAAACCCGTCAACCCGCCATACAGATATAGTATTTCGGATGCCGTGAGATAATTTGGAAATGCATGATTCTCATGCATGTATCCTACACGTGATAATGTCTGTATATTCTGGATGGGGTAACCTAAGCGATATATACGCCCCGCACTAGGAGGAGTTAGTGAAAGGAGAAGTTTTAGGAGTGTGGTTTTACCAGCACGATTGGGCCCAAGGAGACCGAAAATAACTCCATAAGGTACCGAGAGCGTAACATCCTGCACTGCGGTCACCCGACGCCATCTCCCCAGGCCGCTGTAATAGTACTTACTAACACCCTCCCACTGAACGGCCCAATTCACAGTACACTCCTACTGAAATGAGGGACTTCTACTCGATCAGAGTAACCGACACACCGGATTTGAATATACGTTGCAAGCTATTGCGCAGGCGGTCAATACGCTGCTGATATGTTCCCGTGATGATTTGATCGTCAGGTATCGTCGTAGCACCCATCATACCGGTACCACCGTAAGCTGCAACATTGGCGAGAAATTGCAAGGCAGTGGGTCGGAAAGTGGAGTTGTTCGCGGGATCGAATAAGTCCCCAAATGCGATGGTGTAAACGCGCGCTGGTGCATTTGGCAGGCTCAAACCGCTATCTACCCCCACCGCATTGGTCGTAGCCATCGGTTTGACTATCTGCCGGACAACTGCGTAGGCGGTTTCCATGACTGTTGGATCACCGTCACCACGCCCCGATACACTACCTGTATTGTTGTAATAGCTATCATATCCTCGCATTATAAAATCGAATGTACGTGTTGTGTTAGGAACTCCATCGGTTTCAAAAATAATCACCTTAGCCGCCCCGCGACGTCCACGGATGGTTCCATAGGTGCTACTCGGCAAATAACTTGATGGAGATAACAGGTTGAATGCATAGGCGAATCCAGTATCAGGGTCTGTAGAACCAGCAGCATTGGGTATTTCAGCACGACTAATCGTATCCGTAAAGCTCGAGTTATATGGACGTATTTCTGATGTTGTATTACCATTATTGATAGCATTGAGTAATGATCTGGGATAAAATAGAGCATTCTTGAGAGCCCGATAGTCCTGTCCCATCGGTACTCGAATACCGTTGTGATGTGAAGCCGCAAAGTAGACTAAGCCGAAATTGTCATTGGGTCGATTGTTACGTAAGTCATCAATGACGGAATTCATACCAGCCTTAAGCTGCCAGCATTGGGATTCATAACATGTTCCTGGCAACCAATTCGCCCCGCTACCTACCTGATATCTCTGCGCAATAAAGGCTACCATACTCAAAGGACCGAACCAGAAATGTAACCGAGGCCGATTTGGAGAATCACTATAGCACATGTAAGGTCGCACATTCGGCCATTTATTTGATGGTCCAGTCCATGTATTGAGATTATTTTGAAATATACTAGTCGTCGCTGCTGCCCAACTATCACCTAGTCCATATAAGTAACCACTGTCATTATAATTCCATCCTAGTACAAAGTCTATATAATTTTTCCAAAATACCTTATCCAATTTTTGTTCCGTTGTTCCAGATGATGTATCAACATTGTCTGGTATAGATGTATAATATACAATGCGACCAGCTCGGAGATTGGGCGGTAATACTTGTGGTCCACTTTTGATCCACCGAAGTACTGCAGGATAATTAATACGCCAGTTAGGATTTGAAGTTGTCCCAAATCCGGCAACTGTGAGTTGATTTGCAGAATTGTTGAGGAGAACCTGATTGATACCCTCAAAACCTGTAGTAGTACCTGCTGAGGTGCTAGGATCATTATCAATTTGGGGATCGAAGGGATTGCCGTTTCTGTTGAGGAAGTAGCGACGTCGCCAGTCCCCCGGGACATAATTGGCATCCCCTGGATTGCCGACGGGAGCACGCGGATCGGGAGGCCAAATGAAGAACGTTTTACCCCAGTATCCCGGTCCCATGGAATATCCCCGGAAACGATCCGGGAGTGGTACCAAGGTGGAGAAGCTTCCGGGAGTCAAGGGAGGACCGTTCCTCTTTGCTGCACGATACGCGACAATATCCAGGTCGTATCCAAATTCTTCCCAGATAGGATCACGGAATCGATCAATGGTCGTTATGACTGTTGTTCCGTTGACGCCACCACGAACATTTGAATTGCTAACATTATAACCCAATAGCTCAATTAATGTAGTTGCAGGTTTTGTAGATAAATTTGCTGTATTCCATGTTGTATCCGTCTTATTAATAGAACCATCAGCACGACGCCAGCGATCACCCACATAGGTAATACCACCAGCGTCTGTCATATGTTGAAAATTATAGGGAGCCGGGGTAGGTCCACGGGTGTTGGTGGTATCAAAAGCATTGTATCCGGTGAAGTCGTAGGTGGGCGGTGTGTAGGTATCAGAATTAGCCCCGCTTTCCCGAGGATTCCAGCGGTGAAAAGCGTTGCGAAGATTGGAGGGATTGACGGCAACGGCCGGAGTTGCAGGGTTGCTCAAATTGGCCGGATCGAAGTAGAAATTCCGGATGATCGGTGGGCCACCAGGTGTGTAAATGGTGAAATTATTTCTGGCATATGTATATGCTCCAGAAGAATAATTTACGGTTGATATTAATCTAGATTGAATAGTAGAATTGCTATAATGCCCAAATCGCGGAATCAGAGTATCGGGGTTGTGTGATCTTCCACCATAATTGAATAATGAACTGAATTGCATCGATCCTGTCATATCCAGGACAAAAGCAATATCTCTGGGTCGATAGACGGCTGTGGCCACAGCATATGTTGCCATAGTATTGACACCTAGAATCCTCATGAAATAGGTGGATTGAGAAGCTGTCATGCGGACACGCATGGCGGTCCAGGAACCGCTCGGCGGACTGGGATTCTCAGCCGCATTAAACCATGTTGCGATACGGAATTGCTGACTAACAGGATCATAAAGATATTGGCCAACATCGATGCGTTCAATTTGTGCTAGGGTAAACTGTTGACTAAGGTGGAAATTATTTGTGGCGGCTGCCCGAGCGACGGCCAGCGCATTGGTCAGGTCACTGTTAGTCACCCCTGCTCGGTTACTGAGAGCGCGGGTGCCAGCCAGAGCGGCGATATCTGCGGCATTCTGGGCGTGTGTGCGGGAGACGGCCAGCATGCCGAGGTCCACCGCCAAGGCCACAAAGGCGAACAGGCCAATGATGCAGATGGCAATCAAAGGGATGGCGATTCCCTGACGCGCATGTCGTTTTGCGTGGCATATCATAGCCGGTCTCTCCAGAAAAATTTATCATTCATCCTTCAGCAGTTGACATACCTGTTATCTGAATTTGTATATTTGCTGGCATAAGTAATAGACTTGGCAGAATACTTCGAAATTGACCCCGTATTGTTACAGCGATCTTTTCTGTATAATCAGCCCGGTTCCACGGTACACGATTGGGATCTCTAGGATTGAATGGGTCAGGATATGTCCCAGAAGTTCTCGATTTCGGTCGTATTACCGGAGGGTTCAAATACAGACCTACATTGTCCACCGGATAGACGGCGACTTGAAAATTGACTAACTGTCTGTGAGTGCCACTCATGCGTTCCCGAGCATAGTTCTGGATGGAGAGAAACGTAGTTCCCGAGGCATTGGTAAAATTTGTTGTATCAAAATTATCAGGTTTATCGAGATTGACTGCAGCATAACGAGCTGCATCGCGGGCTGCATTGTGAGTGATGTGCATTACGAAGAGGAAGCGTGCATATTCAAAGATACCGAACAAGAGCATAGCGAGGACGGTAATAACGAGAGCCATTTCTACAATGGCTGCACCTTTACGCCGTCGTGACAGGTGTATCCTTATCGTTTTCATGATCATCACCACTCTGGTAATCTGTCATTGATGGAGAATCGTTCGTCAATCAACATACGCCAGTGTGCGGTGAATTGGACCTGGGTCGGGTTGATCAGCCCGAGGTTGATCAGGCGTACTCTGTCCCAGGGCACAGTCACCCGGACGAAGAAGGTTTGCCCTCTTTCTCCTTGGTAGGGTTCCGTGAAGCTGGTGTTTCCGCTTGTGAATCTGAATTCCACAGTAACATCCGTGGGTTGCAGATTGGTCAGTCCACCAGCCCGTAAGGCCTGATAGACGGTACTCGTGACGTTGGGGACACCCGTGGAGCGCCGGATTTCGACGACTTGACCAGCGGAGTTTATGGTATAAGCTTGTGCAGCCAGACGTGCTCCTTCGCGGGCGGCATGGCTCACGACCTGGGTGACATAGATCAGCCGTCCGACTTCCCACAGGCCGATGATCGTGGGAAGCAGGATGGCGACAGTGACCACAGCCATTTCCACAGCGGAAACGCCGCGGCGGGTCTGGTGGTATTGTCGGACACGCATGATGTTTACACCAGGGGCGACCAATTCTGGAAATCGCATATCGACAGAGAGGGCGAGCGGGTGCGATCCCCAACCGTTCCAAGATTAGAACGGAGAAGGTCACCGGTCAAATCAAGGGAGAAAGAACCGCCCGGCTTCCCAGGCAACTTATGGCTAGAAGGCCGAGGTTTTTTCGGGAGCGTGAGGAATTTCAGGGTGGATCAATGCGGGAGATGTTGGTCGCAGCTTGCTTTTTTTATTTCCGGGTAGAAAGCTTTCACCCTGAGGCTTGCCAATCCCGAGGGAGAGGTACGCCTCCGGGCGAAGTTAAGTCAACGAGGTGGAGTGGCCAGAGGGTGTCAAGGGTGCGGGGACCGTGGTGCGACGACGGCGATATCACAAAGCCCCCACGGGGTGATGCCGAAGATTCTGTCGAGCCAGGGATGTCCGTAACTGCGGCGAAGCGAGATGGTTTCGACAATGGTCAGGCTGGGAGGTAGAGCGTTGCGGAAGCCGGCCAGGGCGTCGTGGTGGGTGAAGAGAATGACGGTCCGGGGTCGAAAGTGACAGGCAACATAAAGGTGATTGACTTCGCGGGTACGGACCGAGCGAAGATCGGAGCGGTCCAGATAAAAAGCCACGGAATCGCAATTGCGTGAAAAACAAACAACAGTTTGGCTTTTATCAGCAACGAATGGATCGACCAGTTCCGGTCTTCCATAGGGAGATCGTTCCCGAGCATACCAGGGGATGGCGTAGTGGAAAGCGAGGGCGAGGAGGAGAGCCATGAGAGCGACAGCCAGGCGGGGCAGGAGAAGCCGGTGCCAACGGTATCGGACGCAAGCGGCTCCAAGAGCCAGGCAGAGAGGCGGGTAGGCGGGCAGGATGTAGGTGGGCAGTTTGCTGCCCGAGCAACTGAAGAAAAAGAGACACCAAAGGCCGCTGATCAGCCAGAAAAACTCGGGCAAAGCCGGTCGGGTTGAATCATGAGCGGGGCGCAGGACCAGGCGAAGTAGATGGACCAGAAGTAGAGGTGTGGCAGGGAGCAATCCGAGCAGGAGGATGGGCAGGTAATACCAGACCGGTTCGAGGTGATCGAAGGCCTGAAGGAAACGTAGGACGTTATGCTGCCAGAAGAAGTGAAGGAGGAAACGGGGCTGCTGGACGTAGATGGCCAGATACCACGGCACGTTGACAGCGGCTATGATGGCAAAGAAAATCAGGTACCAGACCGGGCGCACCGGGGCCGGCCTTGGGCAAATGCCGTCGGCTCCAGGGCCACGTGTCAAGAAGCCAAAGGTCCACAGAGGGACGAAGAGCAGGACTTCTGCAATCGGTCCTTTGGTGAGAAAGCCCAAGGCCGAGGCACAAGCGGCGGCACACCAGAAGGCAGGTTGAAAACGACCCGTCCGGACTGCTTCGTAACCGCAGAGCAGGGATAGAGTGATCCAGAAGGTCAGCAGTCCGTCGAGCAGCAGAAGTCGGGCCACAGCGGAATAGCCAGGGGCTACGGTCAGGAGCAAGGCAGCGTAGAGGGCAGCTTTCTCCCCGACACTGCGACGTCCCAGAAGGTAAACGCATAGGATCGTCAGGTGCACGGCCAGAGCAGGAACCAGGCGAGCCGAAGCGGCACTGACACCAAAAAGCCGGTAGGACAGGGCGGTCAGCCAGTACATCAGCGGCGGCTTGTCCAGATAGGGTTCCCCTTGGAGGGTAGGGACGATCCATTCGCTCTGTTGCAGCATCTCCTTGGGGATTTGAGCGTAACGCCCCTCATCTGGTTCCAGCAGGTGGAAGTCCAGCGTAGGGTACAACAGGGCAGCTGGGAGGAGAAGCAAAACCAGGCAAGAGGAAAGCCGAGGGGTTGTGTCCGAACAGGGTCGTCCCGGACACAGGACCACCGTGACCAAATATCGCAAAACGTCTAGCGGCTTTACGGGGGCTGACAGTGCTTCCATGCTGGGATCCTTCCAAGATCCTGTGCGGCGGCATCATGATGCCGGAACCAAGCTGCTGTCAAGGGTGATCTGTTCCCGATCGACCTCCTGGAGGTCTTCGCCGAGCAAACTGCACTTCCCAGGGAGTGAGAACGGGCTCTGAAGTCCTCCCGAAGGCTCAGGACATGTTGTACAAGCCTGGATGGACACAGGTTGACCTGCCGTGGTCAAAACTCGACCAGAGGGAGGTTTCGGTCCTGTTTATCGGGACATACAATAGTTCGGATCGCCTGATGAAAAATTCCTGAGCATACTGCTTTGGCTCGGAAATTGCCAATAAGAAATTACACAATTGATTCTAGGCTTTGTACGAAGCAAGACCGGAATTGACACAACTCAAGGAAACCTCAAGGAGCAGAAGTCATGCGTGGCCGAAGGAAAGGGATACTCGTGTTGGGAACAGGTCTGTTGACGGCATTCTGGCTTGGGGTGTGGTCGGGTCGGTCCGAGGGAAGACCACAGGATGCGTTGACCCTGTGGCAAACCACGGTGGACAAGGCCGTGGCATTTCTGCGCAAGAGCCAGAATGAGGACGGGAGTTGGAGTCGCGAGCCGATGAGTCGGGGTGTGACGGGTATCGTCGTGACCGGTCTGATCCGCACGGGCTATGGTCCGGATGATCCCACGACGGCGAAAGGTTTGAAGTACATCGAGTCCCTGGTCAATACCAAATCCGGACATATCGCTGGAGATGATGCCAAAGCCACTTTGATCAACTATGTGACGAGTGTCAATGTGATGGCATTAGTAGCGGCCAAACGGGAGGACAAGTATCGGGCGGTGATCGGCAATGCGGTGAAGTACCTCAAATCCTATCAGTGGGATGAATCGCGTGGGGTAACGCCGGAGCATACTCATTACGGTGGGGCGGGCTATGCCGGGGACAAGTCGCGGCCCGATTTGTCGAATACCGCGTTTTTTCTGGAAGCCTTGAAGGAAGCCGGAGTGGATAAAAACGACCCGGCCTTCAAAAAAGCTCTGGTGTTTGTCAGCCGGTGTCAGAATTTCAAGAGCGAATTCAACACGGCAGAATGGGCGGGAAAGTATAACGACGGCAGCTTCATTTACACCGGCGCTAACGGCGGGGAGAACCGCCGCAGTGACGATACCAAAGGCGATCTGGCTGGCTATGGCAGCATGACCTACGCCGGCATCAAAAGCATGATCTATTGCGGAGTGAGCAAGGATGACCCGCGGATGAAAAAGGCCCTGGAATGGATCGCCAAGAATTATACCTTGGATGCCAATCCCGGTATGCCCACCGCAAATAGCCAGCGTGGTCTGTATTACTACTATCACACCTTTGCCAAATGCATGGACGCATTGGGTGTAGATAAGTTCACTGACGCCCAGGGTGTCCAACATGACTGGCGTGCCGACTTGCTAGCAGCCCTGGCCAAACGGCAGCGAGCCGATGGCAGCTGGGTCAACGAGAACGACCGCTGGATGGAAGGAGACCCCCATCTGGTTACGGGCTATGCCCTGATGGCTCTATCCTATTGCAAGCCCAAGAAGTAATTGGCCAATGCCTGATGCAAACCGAAGCAGTAGTGATCACTGCCTGAAGAGAAAGAACATCCCCAGCAACCGTTCAGGGTCAGTATCACCCCTCAGATCATGAGTTGGAGAATCGGAACGTCCCCATTGCAATTCGGGGGCGTTTTTTATTGGATAGCTTTGTGCGATTCCGAGCATGCATGGGATGTGTATTAGGATTGCTGCTTGCAGGCGGAGGGGTGCTAGCACCTGCCTTGAAGGCTCATCCGCTCGCCGAGATCCGCTTCGATCGCACCATAGCGGTGCGTCTATCCGTAAGCGGAATCGATGTGACCTACACGCTGGATGTGAGCGTGTTGGGAATGCATCTGGATGCGGCGCGGCGGTTGACTCCCCAGGAAGTAGCCCGCATGGAACGGACATTGCGCGGCTATGCCACCGCCTATGCTCACAAAGCCGCTGAGGAGGTGCAAAGCCAGTTGCAGCTGCTCGTGAATGGCCGGCCGTTGAAACTGGAGTTGATCCAGTGGGATATTACGCTCACCGATCATCCCTCATGCCGCTATCTGCTGCGGGTCCGGTGGCCGGAGGGAGCACGGCAACGCGTCGTGGAAATCCAGGACCGGACCTTTGAAGATTATCCGGGTGTGGTGCATCTGACGGTGGCGACTCGTGGAGAGGAGCGGGATATTGCAATCCTGGACCTGGAGGAACCACCGCTGCGATTGCGTTCCCGACCGATCGAGCAGTTGTCGGCTGAGGAAGCGCTTCAGGCACGTCGGGCACGGGTGGAGGTTCTTTTGCCGGCAGAACGGAGGACGCCACCCACCGAGTTTGTACCGCCATCCCCAGTGCCCCTTCCGCGTTCTGATGCGTTGCCAGACATCCCCTCGGGCAACTGGTGGACGGATTTGCGGGAACGAGGGCTGCTGGCTTTGTTCGATTCGCAACTGGGCTGGGGAGTCCTGCTGCTGTTGGCGTTTCTCTTCGGGGCGGCCCACGCCTTCACACCAGGTCATGGTAAGACACTGGTAGCAGCTTACCTGATCGGTGAACGTGGGACGATCCGCCACGCCTGCCTGCTGGCCTTAACCACCACCACGCTGGCCCATACGGGCTCGGTGTTTCTGGCGGCCATCATCTTGTACCTGGTCTATGGGACGCAGATACCTGCCCTGGCGCACGGTCTGCTGCAGCTGGTGGCCGGCGTACTGGTGGTGGGAGTGGGGATCTGGCTTCTGTCCCGCCGCCTCGCAGGTCAGGCGGATCATTTCCATCTCTTCGGGGATCATCATCACCACCACTCCCCTTCACATTCTCACTCTCATTCCCATTCACCACCACATCGCCGTCCGCTGAAGCAACAGTCAGGCCGTGGTGCGGAACCAGGAATCTCTTCCTCCTCCAGCATGGAAGAAGGCAGCACCATCGGTTGGCTGCGTCTGGTGTTGATGGGGTTGGGTGGGGGACTGGTGCCCTGCTGGGATGCGGTGCTCTTGCTGGTGGCGGCCTCCGCCTTGGGACGCTTAGATGCTGCGATCCCGCTGCTATTAGCCTTTAGCTTCGGTCTGGGGACGGTGCTGGTCGCGTTGGGCGTGGCGGTGGTGTACACCCTGCGGGCGGGCCAGCATCATTTCTCCGAAAGCCGATGGTTCCGGATGCTCCCCACCTTCAGTGCCACGCTGCTGGTGGGTCTGGGATTGTGGTTATGCCAGAATGCCCTGGCGATGTTGGGCGGTCGAGCGGGTTGACCCGGATCGTGTGCTGACAGGAATCAGGCTCATGCGTGTTGTGGAACTGGAAGCACTTCACGTGCGGATTCCCTTGAAACGCCGGGTTACCCATGCCTCGCAGGAGCGAAGCGAGACGGACAATCTGGTGGTGCGCTGCGTTCTGTCTGATGGTTCGGTGGGTTATGGCGAAGGTGTGCCTCGGGAATACGTGACCGGCGAGACCATCGCCACCTGCCGGGATTTGCTCCGACGTAGTTCGTTGGAGGATCAACTGGGGCGAGACATCCCCGATTTTGTCAGCGCGGTGCGGTTGGCTGAGTGTCTGCATCTGGCCCCCGTCCCAGGAGACTCGCGGCAGATTGCCAGGAATGCTGCCCGTTGCGCCGTGGAGCTGGCATTGTTGGACGCCTGTGGCCGAGCCTTTGGGGAACCGCTGAGCCGAGTGACGCAGATCATCGCCCCCGAGCTTTATCAGTTCCGCCCTGAGGTGCGTTACAGCGGTATCCTGACCCATCCTCGCGGCTGGAAACGGCGAATCTACCCCCTGGTGTACCGCTGGACGGGTTTCACCCATGTCAAGGTGAAAGTGGGCATCCCGGGTGAAGATGAGGTACGGCGGATGACGATTCTGCGTCGCTGGCTGGGCTCTCGCATCGACCTGCGGGTGGATGCCAACGAGGCCTGGTCCGCGGGGGAAGTCATCGAACGGATTCGCGAACTGGAACCTTTCGGTATTAGCTGCGTGGAACAACCCGTAGCTCATGAGGAAGTATCCTGTCTGGCGGAAGTGCGACGGTACGTGCGTGTGCCCATCATGTTGGATGAATCCCTCTGCGGTCTCCAAGATGCCCAGGATGCCATTCAGCACGGCTGGTGCGATCTTTTCAACGTGCGGCTGTCCAAATGTGGCGGATTCATTCCTTCGCTGCGTCTGGTGCAATTGGCCCGTAAGCATGGTCTGGGGTATCAGTTGGGCTGCCAGGTAGGGGAGACGGCGATCCTTTCGGCAGCCGGCCGGCACTTTGCCACCAGTGTGACGGGGCTCCGCTATCTGGAGGGAAGCTATGATCGTCACCTGGTCCGGGAATGGCTCAGCCGCGAGGATATTACTCTGCGTTGGGGCGGACGGGCACCGGCTTTGATGGGTTGCGGTCTGGGGGTGACTATTGATCCCAAGCGTCTGGCCACTGTGACCCTTCAGAAGGACCGCTTGATCGGCTGAGACGGGGAAGAACGATGAACTATTGCTCCGACGAAGCACTCTGATTCAGGAGCATCAGGCGGATGGATGGGGATCGGAACGGGATCGTGCAGACATTCCAGGCCTCGGACGGCTATCGGTTTTACTATCGTCACTATCCCGTGTGCACGGGTCGGCCTCAGGGACGACTGGTCTGGCTGCACGGCATACGCAGCCACGGTGGCTGGTATGAACGTTCCTGTCGTCGTTGGGCGGAGGCGGGATACGAGACCTATTTTCTGGATCGTCGGGGTGCGGGGTGGAATACCGCCAAACGGGGGGATGCTCCCAGCTTTCGCCGTTTGCTGGACGATGTCGCCGAATTTATCCAAAGTTTGCGGCTGCGCCGACCCTGGTTGCCGATCATCCTGGGTGGCATTTCCTGGGGGGGCAAACTGGCCCTGGCCTTGCCCTATCGTAAACCGGGACTGGTGCAGGCCCTGGTGCTCCTTTGTCCGGGTCTTGTACCCAAGGTGCGTCCGCCGTTCGGCCAACGCTGGCGGATTGCCCTGGCCGCCCTGGTGCGACCGGAAAAACTCTTCCCTATTCCCCTCAATGCGCCGGAGTTGTTCACCGCTGATCCTGCCGCCCAGCAGTACATCGCCACGGACCGCTATGGCCTGCAGCAGGCCACGGCCCGATTCCTCTTTCAAAGTCTTGCCCTGGATATCTATCTGCGACGAGCCAGGAAACGGGTGCATATACCGATCTATCTTGCCCTGGCGGGGCAGGACCGGATCATCGACAATGCTGCCACACGGGCCTTTCTATCGGTGGTCCCTGGGCCACTCACCATCCGGGAATATCCTCAGGCGCACCACACGCTGGAGTTCGAGGCGGAAGATCACCCCTGGTGGTTCGACCTGCATCGGTGGCTGGCTCAGCAGTGGGATGGTTTACCCGCACCGCCGGCCTGATCTGTTTCTGTCACACCCCCCCTTGCTTCTACCACACCAGCACCAGAATGACGAAACCCAGAAAGAGGGTCAGGGTGATCCCCAAAACCCACGCCGCTGTGTAGGATGGCTTGCGCCGCTCCAGGTTTCGCTCCAACTCGTGCAGATGCTGTCGATGCCGCTTGCGAGCCACTTCGTGCCGTTGCTTGCGCATGCTTCGGTTCACCGCTGGTCTCCTCCGCGATTCCCCTTTGTGGTCGCCAGAAGCAGGTCCGCCGGCCGGGACCGAGAAGACCGCCACTTCCTCTTAACCCAGAAAACATGCTTTCTTCATACTATAACCTCTGGCTTACCCCTCTGTCAAAAGGGGCATACGGCTTATCCTCGACCCTTCACTCAGCAGTCCCCAGTGGTACCACTGATCGCTTCTTCCGATGATGGAAAGCATGAGGCAGTCGGGATCAATACACGCTGACAACTCTCAGACATCAAAGACCCTGGCGATCTACGCGGAGAACAGACCTGCTACAATGGGGTTAGGGATGGTTTTGTAACTTGACTCTGGGGCGTTGGTGTCATCCCCGGCAAGAGGAGAGGTGCGATGAAAGGTCTCATCTGTTGGGCACCGCTGTTGGGTCGCATATGTCTGTCGGCCATCTTTCTGCTCAGCGGAATCAATAAGGTCACCAACTGGGAACAGACGGCCCAATACATGCAAGCTCAGGGAATGCCGCTGGTGCCCTTGTTCCTCCTGGGGGCGATCGTTCTGGAACTGGCCGGCGGTTTGTCTGTGCTGCTCGGTTACCAAGCCCGCTTGGGAGCCACCCTGTTGATTCTGTTTCTGATTCCTGCGACGTTGATCTTTCACAATTTCTGGGTCTTCCAAGGTCAGGAACAGCAGATGCAAATGATCATGTTCCTGAAGAATGTGGCAATCCTGGGTGGCCTGCTGCTGGTGCTCGGTATGGGCGCGGGACCGATCAGCCTGGATAACCGCTGTAGCCGGTGCGTTGCAGAGGGAGGAGCTTCGGCTGAGGCTTCGTCTCCCCCTTCGCCTGCCACAGGGATCTGAGTCGATTCCCTGCTTGAGCGAGTCACTGTCCCTGGGATGTCCTACATCCCGCGAGAGCTTCCCCGCCAGGTAGCATCATGGCGTGGCTACCTTCCCCTCCGATTCATCCTTAGCGAAAGGAACTCTTGGATGCCGTAGCCTTTGGGATTGTTCGGGTCTTATACTGTTCGGAAGAATGTCCCGGTAGTTTCTTGTGCAGTCGTGTAAGGGAGCGAGTTCATGAAACGGTGGAGCCTCTATGCCAGCGCGGTGATTCTGCTTGGGGGAGTGGTGAGTGTACCGGTAGGGCACCGGATGACGCTGCAGGCCCAACAACCCCCTCAGAAGAAAGCAGGACCAGAACCGCCGGCGACCGATCCCAGCACGATGAAGGTGGCCAAGGGTTTCCGTGTGGAGTTACTCTATTCGGTGCCGAAGAATGAGCAGGGATCGTGGGTGTGCATGTGTGTGGATCCCAAAGGACGGCTGATTGTATCGGATCAGTATGGTTCGTTGTATCGAGTGACGCCGCCGCCCTTGGGCCAGAGCGAGGGAACAAAGGTCGAAAAGATACCGGCACCGATCGGCAGCGCCCAGGGATTGTTGTGGGCATTTGACTCTTTGTATGTAGTGGTCAATAGCAGTAAATCAGGCTTGTATCGTGTAACTTCTTCACAAGGAAACGATACGTTAGACCGCGTGGAATTGTTACGTACCTTTGAGGGGGGTGGCGGGGAGCACGGTCCCCATGCCGTGGTGTTGCATCCGGATGGACAGCGGTTGACGGTGGTGTGTGGGAACCAGACGAAGCTGACCCGCTACGATGAGACACGAGTGCCGCCATTTTGGGGCGAAGATCACTTGCTGCCGCGGTTGCCCGATGGGAATGGCTTTATGAAGGGGGTATTGGGTCCCGGTGGAGCCATTTATCATGTTTCGCCTGATGGAAAGCATTGGGAATTGTATAGTGTCGGCTTCCGGAATCAGTATGATGTGGCCTATCACAAAAATGGTGATTTGTTTACCTACGATGCGGATATGGAATGGGATATGAACACCCCGTGGTACCGGCCGACGCGGGTATGTTTGGTGACCAGTGGCAGCGAGTTCGGCTGGCGCAACGGTGCGGGGAAGTATCCGCCGTATTATCCCGATAATTTGCCGGGAGTCGTGGATGTGGGACCCGGTTCACCGACAGGTGTTTGCTTCGGGTATGGAGCCCAATTCCCCCGGAAGTATCAAGAGGCCTTGTATATATGCGATTGGAGTTACGGTAAATTGTATGCGGTCCATTTGCGGCAGCATGGAAGTGCATATAAGGGGGAATTGGAGGAATTTATCACAGGTACACCATTGCCGTTAACAGATGTGGTGATCAATCCGCACGATGGGGCTATGTATTTTACCATTGGTGGGCGACGAACTAAGTCGGGGTTGTATCGGGTGACCTACGGGGGAGGAACAACAGGAGACGCGGCACCAGCCGACCAGGCCGATCCACAAGCGGAGGCAGCACGGCAGAAGCGACTGGCATTGGAGAAGTATCACCGGCGTGTGGGGCCGGAAGCGGTGGAGGTGGCCTGGCCGGCGTTGAGTCACGAGGACCGGTTCATTCAGTTTGCCGCCCGCGTGGTGTTGGAGCATCAGGACCCGGCCTTGTGGGCGGAAAAAGCTTTGCAGGAAAGCGATCCGGTGAAGGCGACGCACGCATTGTTGGCGTTGATCCGGGTGTCGGCCCCTTGTCCCGAGCACACGCCAGACAAGAAGGTACGAGGAGAGGCGGCGCTGCGTGCGAAGGTTTTAGCTGCCTTGGAGCGAATCGATTTCGGCAAGCTGACCGACCGCCAGCGGTTGGATCTGATCCGGGTCTATCATGTATTGTTCAACCGTTTCGGTCCGCCGACAGCGGAGCAGCGAGAGGCGTTGTTGCAGCGGTATCGGCCCGTGTTTCCAACAGGGCAGCGGTATGTAGACGGCGAGTTGCTGCAGGTACTGGTGTATTTGCAAGACGAGACAGTTGCGGCGAAGGCGATGAAACTGTTGGCCGACGCCCCGACGCAGGAGGAGCAACTGGAATACGTGCGGGCGTTGCGGATGCTGCGGAGTGGCTGGACACCGGAGCTGCGACGCCAGTACTTCCTGTGGTTTGTCAAGGCAGCCAATTACAAAGGGGGAGCCAGCTTCGCCAACTTCTTGAAGCTGATCAAGGCGGATGCGGTGGCCACCTTGACGGAGGCGGAGCGACAGGCGTTGGCCGATGTGCTCTCCGCCACCCCGGCCACGGTGAAGCTGCCGGAGGAAGCACCGCGACCGTTTGTCAAAGCCTGGACGGTAGATGATTTGGCCCCATTGTTAGACAGCGGTTTGAAGCAGGGGCGGAACTTTGAACGGGGACGACGTGTCTTCGCCACCGCCAAATGCTTCGCCTGCCACCGCTTCGACAACGAAGGAGGGAGTGTCGGACCCGACCTGACCGGGGTTGCCGGCCGCTTCAGCCCTCGCGACCTGCTCGAATCGATCCTCGAACCCAGTAAAGAAATCAGCGACCAATACCAGGCCGTCGAAATCCTGACCAAAGATGAACGGATCATCGTCGGCCGTATTGTCAATCTCAACAACGACACCATCATGGTCAACACCGACATGCTCAATCCGGGTTCCACCGTGTCGGTCCACCGGAACAACATCGACAGCATGAAGCCGTCGAAGATTTCCATGATGCCGGCTGGTTTGCTGGATACGTACAAGCCGGAGGAAATCCTCGACTTGTTGGCCTACATGCTCTCTCGCGGCGACCGCCAACATCCGATGTTCCGGAAGTAAACACGATGCATTCGTACATATAACAGCTCAACTCCTGACTACGCTACGACCCTAGCGAGGGTGACAAATCCATCGCATAGACCGCTCTGTCGGTAAGGGACTAAGCGGCAAAAACATCTCCTCTGAACGCTTCGATTGTGATAATCGCTTCGATTGTGATAGGGGGGAGTCCAACTCTCGTAGGAGCTAACCAGCGGTCTTCTGCTGCCTTGCCAGTCTCGCCTCTCTGATAGCTCCGGGTAACAGCCACGCTATGACCCGAACGAGAAATTCCAATCTGACGACTTGGCCAGTTCGTCGTAACAGTTGAAGCGATCCTTTTCGTCGTAATACCTGAAGCGATCCCTGCCCTTTGTTGGGCAGACACCTTTGATGGCCCGCATCCGCATACCAAGCTAGCGGGATGTGATTGGGAGGACAGATCATGCTACGACGAGTTTTCGCAAGTTTAGGTGTCTTGGCTACGATTGCCATCGGGATTTGGGCGGCTCAACAACATCTCCAAGACCCGCCACTGCAGCAGGATGACCACGCTTTTGCCAGCAAATTGGCCAGCAATCCATTCTCCGCAAACGACACGTCACCGCCGATCGATCGACCGTGGATGCCCACCATCGATTTAGCCACCATGGTTGATCGACCTGACCCTGCCGTGCTTCATAGCGAATTTCTGCCTGGGGGGTTCGACAACGGACCTGGGGAAAATCCGCCTTCCCCCCAAGTTACCACCGTGGATCAGAAACTCTCAGTCACAACGGACAACCCATCGAACCGCAAACCAGCGGATCAATCTCAGACCAAATTGGGCGAAGACATCACCGAGCAGGTCCGCCAGCTCAATAAGAATGCCTCCTGGCCCAAGGGATTCCGATCTGGCTCTATTGAATTGATCCGTAATCACCCAGCCCAAGTCCAGCGAGATAAAAATGGCTTTGTGATCAAACTCCCCTCAAATTCGCCGATACCTACACCAACCGTTTACAACGGTCGCCTGTATGTTAGCGGTGGTTTCCATAGCCGCCAATTCTTCTGTTTCGACGCAACCACCGGCGAACCAGTGTGGTCGGCCAATCTGAGCGATGATGGACCAAGCTCTGCGGTGTGTGATGATGATGTTGTTGTTTTCAATACAGAATCATGTACATTGTTCGCCTTGGATGCAAAAACAGGCAAACATTTATGGTCGCATTGGTTGGGTGACCCGTTGACCAGCACACCTGCTATTGCCAATGGGATGGTTTTCACATCATACCCAGCCCATGGGCAAGTCCAAGGGGCATCCCATGTTTTCATTGCTTTGGAACTCAAAAGCGGCAAGATTTTGTGGCAGCGGTGGATCGATAGCGATGTTCTGTCGGCCCCTGTGGCAGTGGGTGATGAGGTGTACGCCACCTCGTTTGCCGGGACGGTTTATCGGTTCAAGCAAAAGGATGGGACGATTGTGTCGGCCCACCGCCGCCGGGCAACATCGGCCCCCACGGTTGTTGGTGAAGAGATTTATTGCACCCAGCGTGCAGACATTGACAAAGGACAAAATATCAAGCAAGCGGCCGAAGCCCTTGTCGGGCTGAACAAACAGTCCCACGAGAAAGGTTTGTTTGCGGCCCTACGGGCTGCCCCCTATTTGGATGCTAAGATACAAGAGCGTTCTGCTCTCCAGAAACAAGCCGCTTCTCTCGATGCTGCCAACGGTTTTGCTGGTGGAGCGCCGCCAGCGGCTAATGCGAAGGCGGCTGCCGAAAATGTGGGCGTCTTCAACGTTTCCACCATGCAGAATTTCCAAGGGTCCAGGATTTTGTACTTCCGCAATCAGTTGTTCAGCTCGATGGGTGATCGCCTGGTGTGCGTTGATCCAGCCACTGGTAAAGAACGCTGGCAACTGGCAGTGAAAGGGGACATGCTCAAGCTGGGTGGGCACCTGGCGGCTCCACCGGCAGCGGCCGGCGGACTGATCGTTCTAGCTTCCTGTGACGGAAATCTATTGCTAATCGATCCGGACAAAGGAACCGTCCGCCACAGCTATACTATAAAACATCCCGTGCGTTCACAACCGGCGATTGTAGGAGGACGCATCTATGCCGGTACCCAGGATGGCCGCGTGGTGTGCATCAACACGGGTGATCCGCAACTGACCGGCTGGTATACCTGGGGCGGCGACATGAGTCACACCAATGCTGTGCGTGAGTAACTCCGACTGATACTCTCAGTATGTATGGGAGTACCCGATGGCAGTTCCGTCCTTCCTTTCACGGCCAAGGCCAAATCCTGATTTGATTACCAAATTTAGGGGAGAGCTGACGCCGTAAGAGTTCCGCTATCGATCGCAATTGTATATCACACCGGTGAAAATCTACTACTGCCCTTCACGGCGTGCTCCTCGAATCTATGGTAACTACGCCAAAGGCGACTATGCCGGCAATGCGGGTACCATATTCTCCAATGGAACGCCGACCAATAACACTGCCAACGCAGGGTCCGGTACGATTGATGGTGTGGTCGTACGCACTAATGTGCCACCCATTCTACTTAATATGATTACTGATGGAACATCCAACACTCTGTTGGTAGCGGAAAAGTGGTTGCATCCTCAACAATGGGGCCGTGACGGCGGAGATAATGAACCGTTTGTAAATGCCGGTTGGGATGAAGATGTGGTGCGGATTGGCGGAGGTACTTTCACTTACACCCATCCACGCACTGGGAGCACCGTCACGATTCCCCGGACCCCACAACCTGATACCGATGCTCCTAATCCCACCAGCGGAACTGTCTGGAACCAGCAGTTTGGCTCTTCGCACAGCGGTGGGATGAATGCCGTCTTTGCCGATGGCTCGGTCCGCTTCGTCCGGTTTGGTGTGGACCCCGTCGTGTGGGCCGCCACCTGTTCCCGTAACGGTGGGGAGCCGGTGACCCTGGAGTAATCTCCCCAATATCCACCATACGAGATAAATTCATAATCTTTGGCTAGAATAATCTTTGGCTAGAAAACAGATAAGATAGGAGATTTACTGATGTATAGAAAAAAGATGCTCTGTCTAATTATGTGTGCAATATACTCGACAAGTATGGGGTGTGGTTCCTCGACACCGAGAGTTGAAACTCTGACTCCGGATCTGGAAGAAAAGATGCGTCAGCAGGAGAAGGCGGTGATCGATGCGGAAAAGGCTTATCAGCAGTCTCAAGCCGGTAAGCCGCCCGCCGGGACCGAAAACCAACGGTGACGAAATGCCATAGTCTCCAAAGGTTGTGGAGACTAGGCGGCGTTGGCAAGTTACAGGATGCTGTCAGCGTGGCAACGCCGGCGACCGTTCTGCGGTGTCCGGTCCTCTTTAGTTGAGCATGCTCTTTGAATGTGTTTTACGCTCTACGGCCGATAGGATCGCCTTCTGGCAGTTGACTATTGTGTGTGCGACCAGAAAGCGTTCCAGTGGAAGGTCATCCACTAGACGATCCTCCCGGCCTGAGCCATCGGGGCATGGCCTGCACGCATTATTCCCTAAATCACCGCAGCGTGGACTCACGAATTATTCTCCCTATGTCAGGATTTTGCCTGAAACAGTCTTCGAGCTGGGAAAATAAGGGATAAATCCTGGTTGATATAGCGGCATTCTGCAGATCGTTGCGTCGAATTTCCCTGCTCGTCCCGCCAAGGGCATCGCTGATCCGGTCGCAAGTATCGCTGGCCCCCCAATGCCTACCACTTGTTGCAGGGTTGGGTGCCCAACGGTCTGGGTCAGGCAAGATGGCTACGACAGAGTCGCGTCATCTGAAGCACGATCATCTTTGGGATACGAATGGCTACCCTGAGAGGCGGAAGACGCTTCGTGCTGACTGCCCATGGATGACGCGGGAGTGCATGTGGCTGTTTGTGAGGTCAGGGTTTGGTGTAGCGCAGGTGATCAAGCGGACAGGAGGCGGGCGAGGAGGCCGTAGAGGCGGCACAGTTGTCGGGCGGAAGACGTGGGGTGCTCCAGGAGGGTGCGAAGAGTGGTAGCGGGGTCGGGGGTGTGGTAGCCGGCGTGGTAGGCTTGGAGGTAACTTTCGATGGTAGCCAAGGGTGAGCGGGTCAGCGAACGGATGTCCTGCGGGGAAAGACCGCGTTGGTGCAAGGCCAGGATGAGTTGGGGGCGGCCGGCGGCCAAGGTGTGAGGAAGGGTCAGAAAGCGATAAGGTTGGCAGAAAAAGTGGAGGGTGGTACGTTCCAGGCGGCGGGAGTGGAGGGGCAGGCCGACGCGGGCAGTGGCATAGATGGAGTACGGCAGAGGGGTCGCTGCGGCCCGGAGCACCAGCGGTGGGTCAGGCGAGCCCACGGGATGCTGCGGCACAGGGAGTTGGGTCCATTGCGTCTGCGGCGGTCGGCGTGAACGGGGGCGGGAGTGGTGCCTGGGGACGACGCATGGCAGGGGTTGACCGAATCCGGGAATTGGTTCAGAAGGTTGGCGAGAGCTGGTGTCGGGTGGTGCGATGGGGTGGTGGGACGGGTCGGTCTCAGGGGAAACAGCGGGGTGGTGCTGAAGGTGGGCGTCGAGTTGGGCAACGTTGGAGAAGCCGGTAGCTTCGAGGAGGAAATCGACGAGGCGGGAAGGCCCAGAGACGACGGAGCCGTCCGGCAGGAGCAGGCCACGCAGGAGGATGCCGCCGTAGCCTTGGCCATCGCTGAAGGTGAGGTCGAGCCCTTTGAAGGAACCGCCGCGGTAAGCAGAGTCGACACGGTGGAAGTACCAGCGGCCGTGGAGTCGCTGGAGGGGATGGCGGTGGCAGAAGGGGTCTGGGTGCTGGGTGGCGAACCAGTAGAATTCGATTTCCTGAAGGCGGCAGGGGAGGCCGGCGACGCGGAGTTCGGTGTGGAGAAGAAGTTGTCGGGCAACGTGATGGAATGCGTCGCTGGGATTGGCAGGGTCAGAAAAAGGTGGCGTGGGGAGGAACATGGTTGGAGAACGAGCGGGGGAGTCCTACAGAGGGATGTTACAGGATGCGGAGGTGGCGGAGGAAGTCGGCCTCACGAGCGATCTGTTCATCGGTCAATCCCCCGGGTCGCAAAAGAGTAGCGGTGACGGCCCGGCCGGAGGTCAGGTCGGTGGCGGAGATGTTGATGCGGCCGTTGGGTGCGACGGCACAGCGGACACGGACCGGGGAACCTCTGGGCAGACCAGGGGGCAAGTTTTCGATCCAACATTCCCCGATGGGAATGCAGGCTTCGGCCTGATGGGCTTCACCCTGGAGGACGCGGATGCGAATGCGGGATTGATGGTCTTTGACCGTGTAGTAGATATGCTCAGCGACGGCGGGCAATTGGGTATTTTTGGGGATGAGTTGGTGGTGGAGGCGCTGGGAGCCATTGCGGACTTCGATGCCGATGGCGTGGGCGTTGACGCTGATTTCGACGATGTCGGCCCAGGGGTAGAAAGCGGGATCGGCGGTTGCCTCGTCGGAGGAAGGGGTGGAAGAAGGGGGTGAAGGTTGTTGGCGTTGGGCGGCGAGGATAGCAGCATGGATGGCAGCCCCACGGGCGACCGCTTCGCTGACGGGCAAGGACGCCTCGGGGGGCCGACCACTCAAATCCGTCAGGAGTCGGCTCACAGCGGGCATGTGCGTGCTGCCACCGATGAGTAAGACCTGATCGATCTGGTCCCAGGAGCGTTGGGCGTGGCGGAGCAGTTGTTGGGTGGTCAGGCGGGTCCGCAACAGAAGATCCGCGGTCAGTTCCTCGAACTGGCTACGGGTAACAGGCAAGACCAGACGATGTCCGTCATGTAAGACGGTAAGGGTCGTTTGCTCGATTTTGGAGAGAGTACGTTTGGTACGTTCGGCGGTGGCCAGGAGGTGGGCGTAGGAACGGGGGTCGTCGCGGGGATCCGAGTGGAAGTGTTGGCGAAATTGTTCGGCAGCCCAGTCGGCCAGACGTTCATCCCAGTCCCGACCGCCGAGGTGAACATCCCCTTCGATAGCGAGGACTTGGAAGTGGCGACGGGCCAGTTTCACCAGAGTCACGTCGAAGGTACCGCCTCCCAGGTCATACACAAGGATAGTACGGTGTGAGGAGGGAGCGGCGATGGGGTCAGGGGTATCGAGGATCGGACGGGTCCAACCACTGGCATGGGCGTAGGCCAGGGCGGCAGCCGTCGGTTCATCGAGGATATCCAGAACCGGCAAGCCGGCAATCCGACCGGCATCGAGTGTAGCTTTGCGCCGGGTGTCGTCGAAGTAAGCGGGGACGGTGATGACACAGCCGGCGATGGGGCCGGCGGCGGCCTGAGCGTCGAGGGCGAGCTTCTTCAGCAGAATGGCAGCGAGGGTTTCGGGGCGGAAGTCGCGACCGGCCACGGGACGCCCGTAACTGGGGTGGCCCATCCGTCGCTTGATCAAGGTGGCCACGCGTTCGGGCTGCTCCAAGGCCATGTCCAGGGCAGCGGGACCGACCACGGCGGTGCCATCGGGAGCCAGATAAACGGCGGAAGGGGTCAACACTTCCCCATCACGATTGGGAAGCATGCGGGTGCGTCCGTCCGCTTCGAACAGGGCAACGGCACTATAGGTCGTACCCAGGTCGATGCCGATCCACATAGTGTCAGACCCTAGCAGCTGGTCGGTCAATCACCCGTGCGGGAAACGCGCCAGAGTCGAAGCCCCCGCTCTGTCCCGTTTGCGCTTGGCAGCTATCTTCCCGTCGGCAACTTCCGGAATGGGCCGGGGATATATCCTGCTGCATGTCATTGTAACAGCCGTGGTCCCGACCCGTAAAATCAGGATCGCGACCCGTAAATCAGGGTTCTTCCGCCGGCAATCAGTGCGACCGACCTGCCACAAACCGGCGGAGCCGAACCGAGGGCCGCACACCAGCAGAGGCCAGACAGTGACACGATCAGATCAGGAGGTGCGCCGGTGCCACGATCAAGTCGTCTCTTCGGGAAGCTGGATGAGGGGGCCAGAGGTACCGGTGCCGCCACGCAATTCCCGTTTGCTTTCGCGGGGTCGTGAGGAGGCATCGGCAGTTTCCTCGGTGGCTGTCGCTTCCTCGTGGGGCTGACCACTGTCGAGCTGTCGCATCGACAAGCCGATCTTCCGCTCCTTCGGGTCCACCCGCAAGACCTTCACTTCCACCTCCTGACCCACCTGGACGACCTCTTCGGGGCTTTCGACTTTGTGGTCGGCCAGTTCGGAGATGTGGAGCAAACCTTCCAGACCGGGCTCCAGTTCGACGAACACCCCGAAGTTGGTCAGTTTGGTGACGCGGCCGCGATATTTCTGCCCCGGGATGTAGCGGCTGGGAATGTCCGTTTCCCACGGATCAGGACTCATTTGCTTCAGACCCAAGCCGACGCGCTTGCGTTCCTGATCCACATTGAGCACAACACAGGTGATCTGCTGCCCTTTTTGCAGGATTTCGGCAGGGTTGGACACCTTGCGTACGTGGCTCATGTCGCTGACGTGGAGCAGACCTTCGATCCCCTCTTCGATTTCAATGAAGGCTCCATAGCTGGTAAGGTTTTTGACGGTGCCGGTGACAATGCTGCCGGGCGGATATTTGCGGGTGACCTCATCCCAGGGATTGACCTGGCACTGTTTGATCCCCAGGGAGATTTCCTTCTTCTCGTGGTTGATGGCCAGGACCTGAACCTCGATTTTGTCTCCGATATTGACCACCTCGCGGGGATCGTTGATCCGTTTGACCCAGGACATTTCCGAGATGTGGACCAGCCCTTCAATGCCGTCTTCGAGCTTGACGAAAGCCCCGTAGGGCATGATGTTGACCACCTCGCCGATGTGACGACTGCCCACGGGATACTTCTGCTCGATGTTCTCCCAGGGGCTAGGAGTCTTGTGCTTGAGAGACAGGGCGATTTTTTCTTTTTCGCGGTCGATGTGCAGAATATAGACTTCGATTTCCTGGTCGAGCTTGACCACGTCGTGGGGATTGGTGATGCGGTGCCAGCCCATGTCGGTGACGTGGAGCAGACCATCGATACCGCCCAGATCGACGAAAGCCCCGAAATCGGCGATGTTTTTGACGATGCCTTTGCGGATTTGCCCTTCTTGCAGTTCGGCCAGCAATTTTTCCTTCTGGATCTTGCGGCGGTCCTCGATCAACTTGCGGCGGCTGACCACGATGTTGCGTCGTTGCTCATCGATCTTGAGAATGACGCACTCGATGGTTTTGCCGATGTAGTCGTCCAGGGACTGAGGCCGACGAATGTCCACCTGCGAAGAGGGGAGAAACGCATTGACGCCGATGTTGACCAGCAGACCGCCTTTGACTTTCTTCAGGACAACCCCGCTGACCACATCCCCTTCCTTGCATTTTTCCAGGAAGGTGTTCCATTCTTTCTGACGTTTGGCTTTGCGATAAGACAGTTGGATGGTACCGTCATCCGTTTCCGCGTCTTCAATGAGCACCTCGACCGTGTCCCCTGGTTGGGGCAGGTGCAGGGCACCGGTTTCATCCCGCCATTCTTCGACCTTGACGACCCCTTCCGATTTGTAGCCGATGTCCACGACCACTTCTTCACCGCGGATTTCCAAGACTTTGCCGGTGACGACTTTGTTCGGTTCGTAGTCCCGATCCTGGTTGTACAACCATTCCGGGAGGGCTTGCTGGAAGTCCTGCTCGGTCTGCTGGATGATCTCTTCACCCAGTTCGATTTCGCGCATCAGCTTGCGGTTGGGCATAAACACACGATCCAGAGAAAAGGGGGGAATTCAGGGGGAAGGCTCTGTCTCTAGTCCGTAGGGCTGACCCGAGGTAGGCTTCCTGGCCTCAAGGGTGACCTAGGGGACAGGGCTTGGCCCCTTATGGATTCGCGTTCCGCTCGACGACCACCGTCGAGACCTCCAGACACGCGGAGTCTGGGAATTGTATGATCTGGCACGATCAGAAGAAAGGGGCATATTCTATTTTGCAAGGCCGTGGATGATCGTAACCGGTGGGAGAAGCGAGCAGAGGGGACCACCTCCCACGGCGGTCGGCAGAGTTCCGAGGCAAAACCCGGCCACGCCATTTTGGGTTTTCGCATAACACTTCCGTGGGAAGCAACTATGGGACAGAGAGTAGAATGGCTCCTGGCCATCCAGGGATTGTGGCGGCAGAAGGTGCGAAGTTTTTTGACTCTGCTGGGGATCGTCCTCGGGGCGTTGGCGTTGGCCTTCAGCGTATCCTTGACGTTGGGATTGCGGGCGTTCATCACGCGGGAGTTCCACGGTCGGGCGGAGTTCTGGCGGGTGCTGGTGCATGCTGATCCGACGGATGGGGATGTGGCAGCGGCACCTGCTGCAGTGGTGACGATCCGTGGTACGATCGCACCGGAACGCCAGGTCCGGTTGCAAGCGGCTTTAGCGGAACGGTATTTCTCGCGGCATCCCCGGCGAGGTCAGCGGATGCTCACCCCGGAATTGCTCTCTGAATTGGCCACCTGGCCGGATGTCGAAGCGGTCCAGGCTTATCGCAGTGTCGAGGCCCGTGTGAGCTTGCCGGCAACGGAAGCCGTCGCCTTCGGAACTCTGGTGAGCGGACCCCTGGACGAACTCGCGCCTCGGCTGCTCTGCGGCCGGCTCCCTCAACGCGGCGCCAAGGAAGTGGTGGTCAGTGAACTGGTCCTCTACGATCTGGGTCGAGGTAACGATGCCGATCTGCCCGCTATGCTGGGAACCGAAGTCCAGGTAGTCCTGGGCCGGGTACGTCAATCCCCTCCAGTAGCCCTGGCCCGTGTGCTGAGCGGCCGACTCGTCGGGGACGATTTGACCCGTGTGCAACTGGAAGCCCTGGAGCATCTGGCGGAACAACTCCCCCAGCGCCTGGATCAGTTCTCCTTGACCCCTGCTGAGCGCACCGCCCTGCAGGCCTTGTTGAGCCCTTCCCCAACCCCTTCCCCGCCCACCGATGCTACGACCACGCTGCGAGACACCTTCCGCATCTGTGGGGTCGTTCGCCTTCTGACCCGCGAGGAACGCAAGCGGCGCAACCCCTTGGATAACTGGGAACTGGCTCGCGCTGACCTGTTTCTGGCACCGGAGCCGGGTGAAGACGTGTTACGTGGGTTACCCTGGATCCGCGAAGGGGATGTGGGGGCAGCTTTGTTGCAGATTCGCCCCGGTGGAAACGTGCTGGACGTGGTCCGGGCGGTCGAAGCGAGGCACCTGCGGACCATCTCGGCTGCCAAATGGTTCGCCAGCGCTCAACGAGAGGTGACCTTGATCGCTACCGGGCTGAATCTCTTCGCCTTCCTGGCCCTCGGGGTTGCGACGGTCGGCATCGCCAATACTCTGGTCACCAGTGTGCTGGAGCGGACGCGGGAGATCGGCATCCTGCGGTCCGTCGGAGCCACCCAAGGTCAAGTGCAGTGGCTGTTCCTGCGAGAAGGGATGCTCCTGGGGGGTGTAGGGGGCGGCTTGGGTCTGCTCCTGGCGCGCTTGCTGATGTGGCCTGCGGATGCCTGGTTGCAAGCTCAAGTGGCTCAACTGGCCAGCGAGGAAAAGCTCCTCTCCGCTTCGCTCTTTGTTACCCCTTGGTGGCTTTGGCCGGCGACCTGGCTGTTCGTCCTTTTCTGGACTCTCCTAGCCGCAGTCTATCCTGCCCGCCGAGCCGCCCAGCTCGACCCAGTCCAGGCTCTCCGCTACGAATGACGACCGGCCTGGACCACACCGGCAAACCCGGATCGGGTTACACACCAAACAAGGCAAGGGATGGAAGGAGGGAATGGATCGACGAACGAGGGATGGAAGAGGAAATGTAAATGAGGCGGACATTGTGGTCCGCCTGCCCGGATGGAGTTCGACCAACTCACGCTCTGCCGTCAGGGGGAGGTGGACATCACTGCGTCACCACCAACCGCCTCAGATGACCTCGGGCAGGGGTTTGGCTTCGACCAGATGCTGAGGTCGGCCGGTGGGATCCAGCACCGTGGTGGTGGAGGGATCCAGACCGAGGTTGTGGTAGAGGGTGGCAACAATTTCGGAGAAATGGACGGGCCGGTCTTTGGCATAGCTGCCGGTGCGATCGGTGCTGCCGATGACCTGACCGGTCCGCATGCCTCCACCGGCGAGAATAGCGCAGCTGACCGGTGCCCAGTGGTCCCGCCCGGCATCTTTGTTGATGCGTGGGGTACGGCCGAATTCACCCCAGGCGATGACGGTGACATCATCGAGCAGGCCGCGGACTTCGAGGTCTTCCACCAGCGCGGTGAGGCACTGATCCAGTTTGCTGCCATGGTCCCGGACCAGGGCGAAGTTGCCACCGTGGCTATCCCAGCGTCCATAGCTGAGAGTAACCACGCGGGCCCCGGCTTCGATCAGGCGGCGGGCGATCAGCAGATGCTCATTGACGGTCGGGGCACCGTCGTACTGATAGTTATAAGGCTTGCCATCGCCGTAACGTTCGCGGAGCTTGGGGCTTTCCCGGGACAGATCGAGCGCTTCCACCAGCTTGGAGGAGGTCAGGATTTCCAGGGCGCGTTGCGTATTGTTGTCCGCGGCTTCCAGGGTGCCGGCGTAGTCGAGCTGCCGCTTGAGGTTATCGAAGGCTTGCAGCAGAGTTTTGCGCTCCGGCAGGTGGTCACGATTGGCGACATTGAGGACCATGTTGGCCATATCCGGACCACTGGGACGGAAGGCGGCAAAAGTAGGACCCAGGAAACCGGGTTGTCCCGGATCGCTCCAGGGGACATGCTGGGTGAGTTCAGCCAAACCGATAAAGGGCGGGACGCTGGGATCAACTGGTCCTTGCAAACGTGCCACTACGCTGCCGATGCTCGGACGACCTCCCATGTTGGACAACGAATTGGCAGGCCAGCCTGTGGTGCACAGGATGGCATCATGACGATCCTGCAAGCCGACGACGCTGCGGATAAAAACGAACTTGTGAGCCAAACGAGCGATCCGCGGGAAGCATTCGCCGATCTGGATACCGGGCACACTGGTGGGGATCGGCCGGAATTCCCCACGGATTTCGGCCGGGGCTTCCGTTTTGATGTCCCACATGTCCTGATGAGGGGGACCACCGCCGAGGAAAATGTGGATCAACCCTTTATGGCGAGTGCGGGGAAACGGGTCTTGAGCCGCTTCCGCTCGGAGCAGATCCCGCAACGTCCAATGAATACCAGCAAAAGAAAACGCCCCAATCGACAGGAACGCTCGGCGGCTGATACCATCGCAGAAGCGGGCTGTACCGATGGGAATGTGCAACATACGGTGGGACCTCCTTCAGGCAGACTCGTTTCCACTAAGAAGAGGGAAACAGGTGGGCTCGATTCTGGCGGGATGCAAGCCGTTTATGGCAGCGTTCACGGCGGGGTAACGAACTAATCGTAGTATAGTATACCGTGCGGACGGGCGAGCTTGCAATATAAAAATCGTGAAAAATCATGGGGGAGCGTAGGGAAGATCCCCTTCCGCACGCGAGAGAGGAGATGGGGCGATGCGTGTTTCGGAAGATATTTTGCAGCGGTTGCGGCAGTTTGACACGCCGACGGTCTGCAACGTACTGGAGCTGTTCGAGTATCGGCCGCGGACAACTGGTTACATGGACGGCCGGATCCGGGCCTGCTTTCCGCAGTTGCCACCGATGGTCGGTTTCGCCACCACTGCAACGTTCCGGGCCGCCGCTCCGCCCCGCAGTGGTGATACCTACATGGGACTGAGCGAGCAGGTCGAACGGATCGCCGCCCGGAGTGAACCCCAGGTAGTCGTCTTCCAGGACTTGGACGATCCGCCGGTGGCTGCCACCTTCGGGGAAGTGATGTGCGCCACCTACAAAGCCTTCGGTTGCGTCGGTATCATCACCAGCGGGGCTGGCCGCGACCTCGATCAGATCGAGAAGCTGCATTTCCCCTGCTTCACCAGTGGCACGATCTGCTCCCACGGCTACACCCAGATTGTAGCCCTGGATTGTCCGGTTCGTGTTGGCGGAGTGTGGGTCCATCCGGGCGACCTGCTTCACGGAGACCGTAACGGAGTAACAACCATTCCGGTCGAGTTGGCGGGCTGGGTGGCCGACGCCTGCCCGGAGTTTCTCGCTGCCGAGGCGATCATCCTCGAATACCTCCAAGCCGGGAATGTCACCCCTGCCGGCTTCGCCCAAGCCCGGGACGAATGCAAACGCCGTATCCACGAACTGGGTCAGAAACTCCGCCAGCACACCGCCCGCCTGCAGATCATCTGACCGGTTCCAGCGACTTCTTGATCGGTTCCTGCACCAACCTCAGCAACCCAACAAATAAGCGACGAAAGAAGCCCTGGTGACTGCAAAAAAGAAGCCCTGGTAACTGCAAAAAAGAAGCCCTGGTAACTGCAAACAGCCGTGGCACATCAGAATCCGCTCCCTTTCAGGCTGCGGTGCCCGCCTTACGGTAGGACGCATCTCGATCGTCCACCTGACCGACGGCTCCTCCAACACCCTGCTGGTCGCCGAAAGCGCCGGCCGACATCAAGTCTATGCCCGCAAT
>Ga0209017_10000319_pt1 | contig 49135 bp, 57 predicted proteins | sample YNPBryunderm2012_FD_185812 | JGI IMG/M metagenome (GOLD analysis project Ga0209017, IMG submission 185812) | Anoxygenic and chlorotrophic microbial mat microbial communities from Yellowstone National Park, USA - YNP Bryant MS undermat 2012... ...
TGGTTCCGAAGACAACCGGTTCGAGAAAGCGATGGAGCGATGGGTGGACGCCGCGGAACGGCTGGAGACCGCCGTATGTGTGGTCGAGTCGTTCGACTCAACGGTCTTTGACAAGATATTCAGCGCACGCGGATTAATGCGCGGTGAGTCGTGCGATGGGTAACCGATGTGCGGTTCTCTATCGCAATCTGTAAGTAACCACGGGGACGATGGGAACCGTAGACATACTCCTTTGGGGACTGCTATCGGAGAAGAAAAAAGACCGGCTTCGAGCCGCCGAGCTACTTGGTCAACTCGGCGACCCGAAAGCCGTTCGCCCGCTTCTCGGAATAGTGCATAACTCTTACGAAGACATTGATGTTCGTATCGCCGCCACTCGGTCCGTCGCGAAAATAGGCGACTTGAACGCCGTCCCAGAACTTCTCAACGCCTACAAGACACACAAGGGATTCGTGGGTTTACCGATTGTCGAAGCCGTCAGCGAGATTCTCGGTAGAACAGCCCCCGAAGATGAGAAGAGCCGAGATGTCTTCTCGAACGCTGTAAACTGGCTCATCGAAGTTGCTCAAGAACGCAATTCCCGCCTGGTCTTCCGAGATTTCCAAACACTTTGCAAAGTGCGTCTCGCCGCCGTCGAAGCTCTCGCTAAAATCCGAGACCCGAAAGTCATTCCCGCACTCACGAATCAACTCCATGATGACTCCTTATGCATTGAGGACGCGGTAGCCGCCGCGCGTGCGCTCCGCCACTTCAACGACCCGCAAGCCATACAAGCACTCATCCAAGCCGCCGGCAATAAGAACATCGCGGATAATGTCCGAGAAGTCGCCGTTGAGTCTCTCGGCGACATCGGCAACCCCAACGCCGTCGACACGCTCATACAAATACTGGAAGACCGAGCCGAGCGTTTCCCAATCCGTCGCGCAGCCGCCCGCACACTCGGTCGTATAGGCGACCCGAAAGCGATTGAACCACTTATTGGGACACTGGAACGCGAAAGAGCGTCGGTTGGGGGCTATATCGGTGGAACGACTGCGGAGATTCTCGGTGAAGACATCACCAAGGCACTCGGCGCGTTCCGAGACCCGCGCGTCACAGACGCGCTCGTCAAAGCACTTGGCTATGAATACTCTATCGCACACGGTGCTGCGGAATCGCTCAAGAAACTCCGCGACAGACGCGCCGTAGAACCGCCCATCAGACTAGCCGAGAAGGGAGGAATTTACGATCACACACCCTTATTAGCCCTGCAGATACTCGGCGTGTTGGGCGACCCACGCGCGGTCCCCACACTCGTCAAAGCAATGCGCCATCCCCATCCGCTAATGTCCCAATACGCTACCGAATCGCTTCGACGGTTTCTGATTACGCATCCTGACGCCATCTTACGAGCCGCACCTAAAGACCGAGATCTCATGGGACGGGTCTTCCAAGACGCGGAACGCGATGAATTCACGAAGAGTGTTTGCGGATGATTCAGATAGTTCTCTCTCTTTTGCGGAACTCCAGCACTGTTTCGGCGTATGAGTCGCGTGCGCGTGGTCGTGCGACGGCATTGCGTTTGCGGAGTTCGACGGGAACGGTGTGGGTCAACTCCAGTCCCGCGCGAACGCCCATCTGCGCGACGATTTCGGCGTTCTGCACGGCGCGGACGACTTCGCGCGTGCGATAGCGATAGAACACATGGCGACTCGCGACGATGACGGCGCATCGTCCCCCAGTCTCTAGCACGCGCGCCATCTCAGATAGCGCACGCTGGAGATCAGCGAAATAGCGCGCCGTCGCCTGCGCTTTGATTCGCCGCGACGGGTCGGTTTCCAGCCATGCGACTAGTTCGCGCGCTTCGGCGGGGCAGTCGTCTATCTGACCCGCGCCGACGACCGATCCCATCTGTGCATGCTCCGCCGCATCGATGGTCTCGGCGTCCATCAAGCCCAGCGCGATGAGCGAACACGCTTTGCTCCGTAGATACGATTCGCGTCCCGACGAAGCGGGCATATACGGCGGGCTGGTGACAATCGCTTGGACCGTGCCGTCTTCGAGCGGGAGAGTTCGCGCGTCGCCGTGCAACACGGTCGCGGGGGCAAGTCGCACGCCCGACTGCGCACGCAACCAGTGCCACACCGCGCACGACCGCGCCAACCAGCGCAGATTCTGGAGAAACATCGCCCGCACAGACATACGGGTAACCGACAACGAAAACCGCGCGTACCCCAGCCCCACGAAGCGGAACTTGAACTTGCGGGCGATGGCGTCCGATAGTGCGATGTGCAACGGACTACACCACGGGAAATCGGACAGCAACGCGAAACACGCTCCGACATCCGTCTCCACGGCATGCACCACATCGTCAGGGAGACGGCGACTGAGAAACGGGGGGACACAAGCGCATCGCATCGGGGCAGACGCATCGCTCTCCAACCGACGCAAGACTTCCGCAATCGCTTCCGCCGTCTCTTCGCCCGCATGCAAAAGCGACAACTTCGCGCGCGCAATAGCCACTGCGAGCGGGTCGATGTCCACCCCCAACGACCGAACCCCCATCACAGACGCTTCCACCAACGCCGTGCCACTGCCCACAAACGGGTCAAGAACCGATTCCGCGGCGCACTCGTTGAGACACGCACGCGCCAAGCGCGGGAAGAACTTCGCTTTGTAGACATGCAGTCCGTGAAACAGATGACCCGTCGCACGGCACGAACGCGAGACGGCGCACACGAAGTCGCCGCCGTCATCGCCCGACAGAACCGCGTCGACAGCCCGTTCCAACCGCGCAACCGATTCGGCGGGCGTCTCCGTGCCGTTCACGACCACGCCCGACCACTCCGCTACCGTGTTGAACGGGAGCATGAGCGCACAGACGCGACCGTCCACCACACGCACGCGCGCGAACCGACGGGGCACACCCGCCACCCACGCCGCAGAATCGGTCGGCGCGACGACCAAAACCCACTCACAAAACGACAACCGCCAAAACAAACGCGCCACATCAACCGACGGGCTGTCACAGCAATACCCCGCGTCATGCCCAATCGCCACATCGTGAGAGGATAACCAACCCGCACGAACAAACGCCGCCCACTCTGATTCCCCGACCGTGCGCACACGCGCCCCAACAAGTGTCTCTATCTCCCGACGCGCCAACGCGACATCATCGTCCATCACAATGTTCCCACGCAACCGAAACACAACACGCCACACAAGAACAGTATACCTTGGGTGTGCGCGGTCACCAGAACGCTAAGAATCTCCGTAAGTAACCACAGTGCGAACGATGGAGAGAGTAGACCAACTCATTCGGCAACTGGAATCGGGAGACCCCAACGAACGGTATCAAGCCGCCAGCGCGCTGGGTCAGCTCGGCGACCCGAAAGCCCTTCCCGCGCTCATCCGAGCGTTGGATGACAATGACGCGAATGTTCATATCGCCGCTGCACGGGCGGTCGGAAAAATCGGCGACTTGAACGCTATCCAAAATCTTCTCGACGCTTATGAGAGACGCACGGTACGATTCGCGGAACCGATTTTCGAAGCCATCGGAGAGATACTCGGCAGAACATCCCCCGATGAAAAAAACCGAACGGTCTTCGCTGGTGTTGTAGACAGGCTCATCCAATTCGTTCAGCAAGATGACTCGTTCGATACCATTGTGCGCGCCAAAGCCGCCGCAGAAGCCCTCGGTAAAACTCGCGACCCGAAAGCCATCCCCATACTCTTGGAGCGTCTCCGTAAAAGAGGCTCCTTCGAGATGGCGAAAGCCGCCGCTCGCGCCATCCGACATTTCGACGACCCACAGGTCATACAGGCACTCACTGAAGTCGCTGCCAACAAGAACATCGACGAAAAACTTCGGGAAGCCGCCGTCCAGTCTCTCGGCGACATCGGCAACCCCGAGGTGGTCGATACACTCATCCCAATACTGGAAGAAGACTCTGCAAAACCTTATCCCACCTTAGGTGATACTCTCCGCAAAGAAACCGCTCGCGCACTCGGTCGTATAGGCAACCCCAAAGCAATAGAACCACTCATTCGGGCACTGCAGAAGGAACGGGACTGGAGTAAGTTCGGTCTCCGTGAAGCCTTCATCGATGCGCTCGGCAACTTCCGAGACCCGCAGGTCACGGACGCGCTCGTGGGGACACTTAGCATGGATTATTCTACTGCAGCAGCCGCCGCGAAAACGCTCAAGAAACTTCGCGACAAACGCGCCGTTCAGCCGCTCATCACGATAGTCGAGGACGATGGAAAGAAAGGAGTGTATCCCGATCACAGACGCAGATTTGCCGCGGAGGTTCTTGGCGTGCTGGGCGACCCGCGCGCTATCCCCGCGCTCGCCAAAGCACTGCATGACAACGACGCAGACATCCGCAAAGCCGCCCGCGAATCGCTCTTAGCATTCGTTCCCACGCACCCTGACGCCATTCTACGACTCCCCCCCGACGACCGACATCGACTAGGACGGCAAATCCAAGACTCGGAGCGCAACGAACTCGCGCAAGAAATCTGTAAGTAACCACGGTACGAACGATGGGAAGAGTAGACGAACTCATCCGAGAACTGGAAGAGGGAGAAAGCACATACGAACGGGTTGAAGCCGCTGAAGCACTGGGGAAACTGGGAAAACGCGCCAGCCCGAAAGTCTTAGATGCACTCCACAATGCACTAGACGATACTGAGGCATGGCTTCGGTATGCAGCCGTCGTTGCACTTGGCAAAATCGGAACAGAAGACGCCATAGAATCACTCATCTATGCGCTGGAGAACGACGAAGAAGCAGAAATCCGATTCACCGCTGCCCAAAAGCTCTACGAACTCGGTGCGAAATCCGCTTGGTCTACATTCAAGCGAATCCTAGATGTAGAACAAAGCCATGAGATTCAGGAAATCGCAGTCAGAGCGCTCGGTAAATGGGGCTACGGGAAACCTGATGTCGTAGACAAGCTCATCGCTATTTTGGAAAGTTATTTAGACTATGATGAGAAGGTTCGCGCAGCCGCTGCGGAATCGCTTGGCAAACTCGACGACCCATATGCTCTACATGCGCTTTTCCGAGCGGGGGAAAACGACCGTTCTAACGCTGTTCGGAACACCGCGAGACAGGCATATCACGCACTGTTTCTCCGCAGGTCGACGATTTTCTCCGTCTCCCCGAACAAGAACGACACGAACTGGGGCGAGAGTTGCAAGATGCTCTCCGCGAACATTTTGTGAAAACGGTTTGCGAGTACGACGAAGAGACATGAGGTATATTACCAATCTGTGGAGGTATCGACGACTATGGAGATCAAGAAACTCAACAGAGGAGCAATCGTTGTGTGCGATTGCCGAAACGAGTATCAAGACAGTGTGTACGGGAAGCAACATCGCGTTGCCAACCCGGTCAATCGTTTGCAGAAGGAAGGAGTTTATGCCGTGCGCTGTACCGTGTGCGGCAAGGTGCATAATCTGGGGTCTTTGAGTAATGCCAGATACTTCTGATACGGTGAATGTCTCGGAGTGGTCTCCTCCTGCACTCTTGGGTGCAGGCTTCCTCCTTCATCGAGGCGACTTACACGGGCATCCGTGCAGCGGTTGCTCTCTCCAGAGGCATCAGTTCGGGGCGACCCACCCCTACGGCTCAAGCCACCTCCATTATACCCCACATCGGTCGCGAATGTCAAGCCTGTCCCAAAATCTCGTCGGGAGCATATACGCGGGTTCACGCCTGATGTGATGGAACGCATTCGAGCCGCGCGACGGGCGTACTTTCCGTACACACGCGGGAAGTCGGGCTGGATTCTTCTGACGACCGATTTTCGTCGACTGCCGTGAACATCTCTATTTCTGTATGTAACGACGGTAGACGATGATGCGCAGAGAGGAACTACTCAAGGCGACACAAGGCGGTTTCGAATTGTTCAACGGGGCGTTGGACGACATTTTCCGCTATCTGGATGCCCATCCCGCCGAAGAAGAGTTGCGGGTTCAGACCGTCCAAGCGTTGTCGCGCTACAAGCATCGGTTCGGTCAAGAGACTTCCACGCTGGCAGAGCGTGTATTGGCGAGTATGTCCGCGCGTGCGAGCGGGAATGTGCTTCGGGCAATGTTCCAGTGGGGCGTTCGCGAAGGGCACGAGTTGGGCGTAGGGCGCGATATGCCCCGACTCGCCGTGAACTACATGCGCGACCATGCCCGCGAGTCCGACTGGGGTCAATTCGTGAAAGACTATCTGTTCAATGAGTATCGGTTGGACGGGGCGTTACTCACGCATTCGCCCCAGCCGTGGAACACGGTTGTTGTTCAAGCCATTCTTGACGGTTTGCGTCAAGACCCCGATGCGTTTGCAAGTGCGCGTGGTGTAGAAGAGTTGTACGATTATTTTCGTCCGAGTGGTACACATCCGCAAAGCGTGCCCGATGCGGTCGCTTTGGACGCTGCTGCCGAACTCGCTCGCGACTATGACTCGCGCACAGTGTTCGATTTTGTGTATGGGGTCAGCCGTTCGCTTGTCGGTGGGGCGGATAACGAATTGGTTCCGTTTGTGGAGAGACTGTTCGGGAATGGCGAAGATTTGATGGCGAAGTTGCTCGACTATTATTCGATATACCATCCCATGCTGTTTGGCGGACTGCTTCAATCCGTGATTCGGAAATATCCCGCCCATGCGATGGCGTTCGCCGAGTCGTTTATGGACGCGATTGAACGCGAGCGCGAAAAGATTGGGGACGCGGCGAATCTCGATAACGATATATTCGCACTGGCTCCCCACCAAGAACTGATTGAATGGGCGCGACATCTGTTAAGCTATCCAGAGACGCATGAACTTGTCGCACGCCGATTGACGAACATTGTGCGTCAGTATCCCGACACGGCGGGTGCTGTGCGCGAGATGCTGTATCGGGCGTCGGAGTCTGAGATGGGAACGGAATTGTATCCGATGGTCGGTATCGGGTACACCTTGCATCAATCGGGGCATCCCGAACTGGGGTTTGTGAGTGATTCGGTGTTGGAGACGCTGTATTTCGACAGAAAGAAGCCGATGGTCAGTCTTTTGTATATGCCGCGCGCGTTTATGATCGGATGGGGGATGTTATACGACAGTCTAAGCGAGGCGAACTTGCCCTCTGATGTGTTCGACGCAGAGACGATACGAACAGCGATAGAACATGCGCAATCGCGACCGGAAAACATCATCAAGTTTCTGCAAGCATCGTCTCAAGACGGTGGGAACTGGATTGGGTATCAACGGGTCGGGAAATTGGTCGCGGAATATATTGACACGCATCATCCCGAATGGCACGATATGGTACTCGGTCATTTTCTGCGCGAGTTGAAACCGCATCGAGTGGAAGATATGAACCCGCTCACTCTCGATGCGGTGTGTAGCGCGTGGTTCCAGTTTGCGGGGTACATCACGGAATGTAAAGACAGAGGTTGGTCACTGAATCCCGTTGTTGTTGGTCAGGTGACGCCGACGGTAGTCGCGTTGGAACGCGCGTTCCAGACTTATTCGTATGCCGAGCGTATGGGTTTTCTCCACGAAAACATCGGGGACATCTTCGGGGGCGCGCTGTCCGCGTTGGACACGGGGGACACACTACAGCGTTATTTTCCGTTGGTGGCTCCGCGCGAAGTGTTGACGGGAGCCATCCGTATCCCGTATCGGTATCGCGCCGCGTGGGACGAATGGATGTGCGAAGAGTTCGCCCGACGAGTTGACACGGGCGGGGCTTAGCATGGTAGAATTGCGCCATGCGGGTGCGGAGCCGCCATGCTGGGACGAGACGAACCGCACAGGCAGTCGGCGCGTATTTGATGCGCGGGCTGATGCTCAGCAAGCGTCGCCATCGCGTGGTAGACATCCGTACCCATGTGGGATTAACGCGGCACGAATATTATACCGCACGCGAACATCTCGTTGAAGTGGGTTGTCTCCACACGCGCAAGCGGGGGATGTATCACGGCACGCGGTCGGAACTGGTACGGTTCTGCCCTGTGGTGTTTTTCACGGTGTTTGCCCAGTCCGACCCGCGCGAACTCGCGCAGCTTCTCAGGATGCCGTTCCGGTCGATTCTCAAGTATTTCCCCGAAATCGCGCGCCACGCGCTTGATGAGGCGTGGCTATGCGCGTTTGAAGAGTTCCAGCGCATCTACCCGCGGCGCGACCGTCCGATTCCGTTCAGCATGCTCTTGGGCGATTTCTCGCGTGCGTGTGCGCGGTTCGGTGTGGAACGGGTTCTCGAAGTCGCGCGGAAGTATCGTGCGCAACAAGACCGCATCGCGCGAGAGACCAACGGGCGTAGCGGGACGGGAACGCGATGGGTTATGACTGTCGAACGGTTCTTGAACGAAGTGCCCCAGTTGGAACGCAAACTCCGCCAGCCGCCCGTCGCGCCGACGCGGAACGAGACGGACAGTGCGAGTATGGAGCGGGCACTCGGTTTTCTACACGCGACATACGGCGTCCCCGTTGCGGAACTGCGCCGTCTACTCAAAGAACTCCCGCAACGAATCATCGACGACATCAACGACCCGATGACGCGGCGCACGATCCCCGTGATTTACCCCACTTACGAGTCGTTCCGCGCACACTGTCTCACACGCGCTCGGATTGGGACGCAACCCGTACAAGTTGTGCAACATCCACCGCCCGAACCCGCCGATTCGGGCGATTCTGTGGCGCAATTGGTGGCGCAACTGGTGGCGCGGGGGTTCGTGAACACAGACGACGCCCCGCGCGTCGAACACGCATGTCGCACGCGCCCCGCGCTCTTCGTGCGACTGAATCTGCTTCTGAACCACCAAAAAGACGCCGAAATCCGCGCAGCACTCGCCCGAATCTGACGGTTCGCCCCGATTCCCAGACCCAATCGCACAGCAGACGCGCGCTCGCCGTTTCCTCGTCGTCCGAATTTTCGGACGACGAGGGGGGTTAAATACAGGTGAGATCTATAGAACATGCGCTGTCTGACGCTCGCGGAGCTTGGGAGGTACACTTCGAACATGCGTCAAACGGCTTTAGCGCGATACTGCATCAGAGGGGACGACTACGACGACTCACTTGCCCGTGCGATTGCCGCGTATCGCATGTCGTGGTACACGCGCCATTTATGTTCGCTGGAGAAACGGGCGTTCAAGCAGTATGGGGAGTCGGTCGTCAATGCGTTCTTTGACACGGTGTTGCTCGCGCGCAGACATACGGTTGTGCATGCGTGGCGTCATGCCGACCGTGTGCTTTTTGTGCATCGTCTGGAGCCGTACTCGCTGCTCGGTATGGTAGTTCCGCGTTATCCGCGCGAGTGCCGTCTTGGGGACTACCAGTTCACGGCGATTGTGGATGCGAGTTTGCGTGAGGTGCGTGGGAAGCCGAGTTTTCAGTTTGCGTGTTTAGGGCGTGAGTCGGAGTGTTGGCACTTTTGGGTGGGGCATGACGCGACGCGCCCGCAGACCACGCCCGAAGAGTTATATGACCGTGCGCGTGAACACGGGGACGACGCCCCGCTCCCGTATTATCTCAAGCGGTTTATGGACAGATTCACCAAAGCCCCGCGCGAAGGTCTATTGGTGCTGCGCTATCCGTTGCCCTTTCTGCAGACGCAGTGGGCGCAGATGGTGGGGCGTGACGCGCCGAACGAACTCTTTGAGTCGATTGCCGTGATGGAGCATCGGTTGTACGAATCGTATATCAACGCGCCTGTCCAATCGACGACGCACTGGGTCTCGTTGGGTTGGCTGGTGACACAGTGCCCTGACTTGTGGCTCTGGGTGCGCGAGTCGCCCGTTTGGGCGGAGCAGGTAGCGTGGTGGCGTGAGAACGGTTTTCTCGCGTCGGATGACCAGTTCGCGGACTTTGAAGGGCAACCCACGCTGACGGGCGATGTGGTGTTCCGTCCCGCGTGGATTGCGAATCTCCCCGTGCAGGCGTCGCTGTTCGAAGGTCTGGACGAAGCGTTGGCGTTGCGTGTGCCCACGCATGCGTGTGACGGCGTGGTGGTGCATGGAGATGCGTTGCAAGGTCTTGTGCGGGCGAGAGAGTGGTACGGGGATGGCGCGTTCCGCGTGGCGTACATTGACCCGCCGTACAATCTCAAGACGGAAGTGTTCGCGTACAACGATCGCTACGATACGGATGAGTGGCTCTGTATGGTGAGTGAGCGTTTGGCGCGTGCGCGCCCGTTGTTGGATGACGCGGGCGTCTGTATGGTCAGTATCGCGCATACAGAACCCGGGTTATCATCTGAGACGGTGCATCTCCAGATGGCGGCGACGCAAATCTTCCCGCGTCGCTTGGGCGAACTGATTTGGCGCAAGCGAACCCACTTCGGAACCAAAACGCGCGGGGTCAAGAATCTCAGCGAGAACCACGAATACATTTGTCTCTATGCGAACCCCCAAGCGCGTCTGAATCGATTTATCGTGCGGGGCAGAGACGAAGATTTCCCTGAAGTGGACGGCGACAGTGGCGAACGGTATCGTTGGCGGAACGCGCATGAGATCCCGATGTTTATCGTCTGGAAGCAGTCGCTGTTCGCGCGGAACCCGACGACGATGTACGATGTGTTGGTTGATCCCCAGACGCGGACGGTTGTGGGGTTCCGATACCGTGTTGGGGGTTCTGAAATGTGGGTGACAGACGACGAGTCGGCGCGTGCGCGGGCTGTACCCGCCCGTTCGCCTGCCAGCGGACAGTGGATTTTCAGCGTGGCGCGTCTGATGCAAGAAGCGGCGCGGGGCAACATGCGTGTTGTGCAAGACGAACACACGGGCGACTACATCGTGCAGGTGCGCAATGACATGCCGCGTGAGCCGTTGCGGAGTATCTTGTCGGACAACCCGTTTCCGATTGGGACATATCGTGACGGGCGCGCCGAGTTGGAGAACGAACTGGGCGCGATAGCCGAACCCGAACGGTTCCGACCGAAACCGCTGAGTCTGATGCAGGTGTTGCTTCGCGCATCATCGTCTGATGGGGAGCGCGTTCTCGACTTCTTCGCGGGCACGGGCACGACCGCACTCGCTGCGATGGACTTGCGTCACGAACTCGGCGAACGACGCCCGTTTCTGTGCATCGAAGAATCGGACACATCGTTCCCCGTGTGCGTGCAGCGCGTGGTGCGCCATATGGCGTCTCCGCACTGGGAGAACGGTCGCATGAAGCGACCGAGCGTTGGGACGCCGATACCGTTCATCGTGCGCGTCGTGACAGTCGCGCCGTGGAGTCCGCCCGATGTCTGAGAAGACGCCCACGCCGATAGGGTACAAGTCGGTCATCGATTTGGGGCGCGACGCGCGCGTTTATCCCCCCCACACGATTGGCGACTACCCGACGAAGATTCTGCCACAAGTGATGGGCGAGTTCGTGGAGCGGCTGAGCGCGGTAGGTGAGTTAGTGTTAGACCCGTTCGCAGGGAGTGGCACGGTCGCCGTGGAGTGCGCCTTGCGCCACCGACGCTCAATCTGTATCGACATCAACCCCTACGCGCTGGAGGTTGCCCAGAAGAAACTTGCCGCGCTGCGCACGGGGTCGCTGTTCGAATCGCCGCTGGTGGAGGCGCAACTGTGTCTACGCGCCGACGCACGCGCACTGCCGATACGCTCCAGCAGCGTCGACGCCATCGTGACGGACATCCCCTACGCCGACATGATTCGCTACTCCGACCTGCCCGCCGACCTCAGCACGATTGAAGACTACGACGCTTTTCTTGACGCGCTGGGGATGGCATTTGACGAGATGGCGCGGGTGCTGGAGCCCAATCGATACTGCGCTATCTTCGTAGCAGACTATCGGATTGCCCGCAGTCGTCTGATTTTGCCACTGCATGCCGATGTGATTGGCTTGATGCAGGCGCGGGGTTTTGACTTGTTCGACCTCTATGTGTGGCGGTACTACCGTTCGGGCGGGTTCCGTCCCTTCGGCGCGAAGCCCTATCAAGCGATGAATGTGCATTCGTATATCTTGGTGTTTTTCAAGCCCGCGTCTGTGCGTCCGGTGGTGAAGAACCGTCCCGTGCGATACCGTCCGCGTCTAAAACTTAAACTTGAAGCAACGCTTGAGCGTAATCTTGGTGACGATGCGGGGCGAAAGGAGTGCGGCGGGTAAGATGTTCAGCGCGTCGGCGAGCGCGTGGAGCGTGCGGTCGTCGGGGAACTGTGCCCCGCGTTCGTAGAGCGCGAGCGTGCGCGTGCTGATCCCGACGCGCTCGGCAAGTGCGCGTTGTGAAAGTCGGCGCGCCCGACGCCAATCCCGCAAATTCTCTCCCAACATGCATCCAATTCTACCCGCGGGTATAATTGGGATGGTTGCCGGCGTAGCTCAGCGGTAGAGCAACCGTCTTGTAAGTGGAAGGTCGGGGGTTCGAATCCCCCCGTCGGCTCAAGAACACAACTCACAGCTCTCTAAGAAGGCAGGAGAAGACCATGGTGGATTGTGAACCATTAACGCGCGGGGTGTTGGAGCATGTGCTGGCGACGATTTTGCAAGTCACACTGAACGACCCGTATCGGTTCTCCGACTGGATGGCGGCGCGTCAGGAACGAATCCCGTTTCTGAGGGATATTCTGCTCACGATGCGTCGGCAATTTCCCGATACGGAACTCATCGTTTCGTTGGACCCGACCGACGACGATGTGGTTCTTGTGGAACCGTCTGGGATGGAGCCGTATCGGTTCCGCGTGTCGGAGTACCGCGCAATTCAAGAAACACTGCAACCGTATCCCAGCAGCGCAGGCTATCGCGATTTTCTCCGACGGTATAGAGACTGGCGCGATCGTTTCCAAGCATGGTGGCACGCCTACCGAAGTTTTCTCGGCGACTGAGGTACGATGCGATGAGCGAGACAGTCAAGCCCCCATCGCTTGCTGACGAGAATCCGCTGGAAGCGCGTCTGAATCTGCTGGAAACTCACCGCATTCGCTTGATTTTCGCGTCGCTCCAGTACGCCCGTCCCTTGGGTGTATTTTTCGTGCGCAGGAGCGCGATGGCTTTCGTGCGTCCGCCGCGTTCGCCCTCGCTCGATTCAATGCACAGAAGCAGCTTGCGCCCGGGCTTGATGGTCTTCACGCGGTAGGCTTCGCATCCGCGCCTGTCGCCCAACTTCTCGCGCACATACTCACCCGTCTCGTACCGATACGGGCGTTTGGGTTGTCGTGCCATACCGTGCAATTATACGGCATGCGGGCGGGGCTTGACATTCGCGACATCTGTGGGGTATAATAGGGGTATGCAGATAACCGCTGTGGAACCGTCGGACATGAACGGAATGGTTGGGTACACGCATTCTTACCCCAACCACTGGGACGACTTCATGGCGGCGTTGACCGTCGCCGCACTGGGCGGACAGGTGCTTCGAACGAACCTTCTCCCCGTCGAACTCCCCCCGAATGGGATAGTCTTTGACATGGGCGGGTTGCACGATGGAGAGCAATGGTTCGACCATCACCACGATTCCGAACTCCCGTGTTCTGCTGTGCTACTCTGGCAGTGGATGGTTCGCGCGGGACGCGACCCCGACGGACTGGTAGAAAAGTGCTTGGAGAGCGAGCTGACCCCGATTCTCACGACAGTCGACACCCGCACGGGATGGGCGGGTGTGCCTGAACCGTTGCGACCCGACCGTATCAAGATGGACGCGCTTCTCAACGCCGAACCCGCGATACTGAATAACCGTGACGCCGCGCGCCGTGTTCTCACCATCTACGCACATTCCGTCTCCCCGCGAGAATTCGTCGACCTGTGCTACGAAGATGAACTTGTGCGTCCGTTGATTAACCCCTCTTACGAACAGCAACTCGCCGAAGACCAGCGCATGCGTGAACTCGTGAACCAGATCGCCCGTTACGAAATAGGCGGTGTCGTCGTCGGTGTCGCCGAAGTCCCATTGCAACGCGCGATAACCCACGCTTTTCAAGCGGGATACGATGTCGTCGTCGCGCCCAACCCCCGCGAACTCGACGCATCGACTGTGACCCGCGATTCTGATGGAAGATACAAAGAGAAAACCATTGTCGAACTCTTCCCCGCGATTGCAAATCACGCGCGGTTTGTTCACCCGCAGGGGTTTATGGCGGTCGTGCCGGGCGCACCGCGCGATGTCGTGGAAATTATGAAGCGTCCCGCAACTTGGACGAGACCGGCAGAAGACTAAATGTGACCCTCAGTGTCCTTTCCGCACCGCGTATAACTCGCGAGAGAGAACAGCGTGGCGGTTCGGCTTCTCTCTCGCTTTTTTTTACGCCCTCGCGGTTGCTTTCTGTTTTCGGTTAGGTATAATATGGGTATGGTGACTCGTCGAGAGTGTTGGTGTCGGTATCCGCAGGTCGTGGTGACGCACGACCGTTATCCGTATGAGTGCGCGGTCTGTGGCGGTGTTGTGCGTTCGGTGAGCCGTTACGGGCACGACTGGCGCGCGGTTCGTTCGGAGAAGAAGCGGCGCGGGTTCTGGGCGGAGGTCTTGCCCGTGTTCGGGCGCGTGATGCTCTACGGGCTGGCGGTTCTCTATCTGATTCTGATGATGGTCTTCATCGCCGCGATTGGTGAACCGTAGCGCGTAGCCACTGCGCGAGTGTCGCGCCGAGCCAACGCTGGAGCGCGGCATACGAGATGTATTCGCTGTTCCCCACACGAATCGTGGGGATCCCGCAGTGCCGTTTCGCGCGTGCCCACAGGCGTCTGTCCAGACCCCCCACTTCAAGCAGTGCGCGTACCGACACAAGCGCGCTCGCAACCAGTGGTCTTTCTGAAACGCAGTCCGACATGGTTCTCCGTTCGCGCCCATGCCGGACTGCACTCACACCAAGAGGAGGTCGTATAGGCGACATAACTATACCCGATCTACACCTATAGTTACCCGAATGCGATGGGCTTGGAGGTATCATAGAATCGCGGGTCTGCGCTGGGAGGCACTGTAGGTCGTCCTGACGGGCGGCAGCCGCGTCCCGAACGCGGTGGGTTCCTACAGCCCGGGACCCGCTTGCTTCGGTTCCCCTCTGTGAAAACAACTCCCGTTCCCGTGTTCCCTCAGAAATCGTATTAATACAGCTGGAGGTCGCGATGTCGAAAGTCAAAATGAATATCGGGCGACACCTGTCGCAATACGGTAAGTCGGTCGATGTGCCGAACGCGGGTTCTGTGCCGAGTAATCGATTGTCAGAGTACCGTGCGAGGGAGAGTGGCAAGTGCCACCATCATCTGTTTCCGAAGCAGAAGCGTCATCTCGGCGCACCGGGTCGGGCGCATCAGAAGCGTGGGGCTTAGGTCTCGTCTCCTTGCGTTGCTGGTGTCGCTCGCGACGATGACAGTCGCGGGCGACTTTTTTTCCACGCTTCCAGAAACAGCGCGCGCCATGCGCAGCGCAGAGACGCCATATAGTGCAGACCGCGCCCGCGTGCGCGTTGGTACGCTTGCAACCATCGCGTGTGCGTGGCGTCGCGTCGGCGCACTAAGCACGAGGCGTGCGTGTAGTAAATGCGGTTCAGCGTCGGGCGACGCACGCGGTTCGGCGCGAGACCGAGATACGCGATGAGATGCCGCTTCGTTGGGAACCGTGTCCGGTCGCCGATGACGGCGCAGAAGGCGTCGGCGACGGGCGCGGGCAACACGGGGCGCAACACGGATTGGAACGGATGCTCCCGCGTCTGATGTGCCAACAGACGCGACAGGTCTGTAAGATAGATGTCGAGAAGTCCGACGACCTCCGTGAGATACTCCGCATGGTCGCCGACGGAACGCCCGCGTTCAAGCCGTGTGAGCCGTTGTCGGAACCGAGCGCGTTCGTCGTTCAGACGGAACCAGCACCAGCCCGCGCGTTCCAGAGGCGTCATGGCGCGATTGGCGGCGTTCCGTAGCGGTTCGCGCCCAGCGTGCCGATAATCGCGATTTCCCCGTCGGGAGCCGAACTCGGCAGCGTCGTGCCCGTCACCTCCAGCAATAGCGCACTCGATGTCAACCGCGGACATAGCCGATGAATCGGGCTCGTGCTTGCCGTGTCAACCGTCACGAGAACCGAGCCCGTTTGAACCGTACCGCCCAGTAGACGCCACTTGCCAGTAATCTCGACGCTGAACGCTGTCGTCAGATTCGGAAAGCGGAACCGCGCGACGGGCACGCTTCCCGCTTGCGTTGCGGGGTCTAACACAGCGCCGTAGGTCTCCGACCACGCGCCATTCGCCCGTGTCGCTGACCAGAACGGCTGGTCAGGGATGTTCCCCACGGCGTACCAGTATTGCGACGCGGACGGGTAGAACTTGGTATACAGCTCCCAGAACGACGGATGGAACAGCGCGTGCTGGTTATACGCCGTGCCCGACTGGTTCAACAACCCGAAGAACGAGCCCAGCTCACGGTACGCGGGCTCGCCGAGACGCGCGACGAGCCGAATCGCTTCGAACAGCCACGGGGACAACGCGGCGAGACCGAACGCTTCCGCTTCGGACATATGCACAATCTGTTCGGTCGGACGGAGCAGCGCGTGCAACCATGACGGGTCGTCGAACGGGTCGCCCGCCAACAGACGGGTCAGATGCGCCTGCGCGTGCGACGCCGCGCACGGCACGGACGAATCGCGTTGACCCAACGCGGGTTTGACCGAATCGTACCACGCCGCCCAGTAGTCCGTCGCAATCTCTAACTGACGCACACGGCGTGCGAGACTCATGGCATCATCGGCTTGCGGAACTTATCGCGCGCGGTCGGAGCCATGCGGTCTAAGTAGTCCCGAACATCGTCGCGCGGGGAGCGAACGGGGATATCCATATCGCCCATGTCGTCCATCGTGTCGGGCGGAATCGGCGGCGCAGTGGGTACACGACGATTCAACTCCGAGCGCACTTCATCTTTCACATCGCGCGCTAATCGGCGCAACCCACGGAGTTCGGGCGACTCGTAAGCGGACTTCTGACGCGCACGCACGGAGTCTTTCCCACGCGCACGCATCGAGTCTTTCCCACGCCCGCGCGACGCGCTGGACGAACGGTCGCGTCGGCTCGAATTCGAACTCGACGCGCGGGAACGAGACCCAGACCCAGACATCTTCTTCTTTGGCATACGCATAATTATACTGCGCGACGCTCCAAACGGGCAAGCAGCGCGGCGCGGGCTTCCCCCGCCCGCTTCGGATACCAATCCGCATAGACGACATCGCGCGCCCAACGCAAGTACCAATAATGCCCGTACAACGGGTTCCCAAGATACCGTTCGGGCGCGACTTGTTCACCCGTCAGGACCGCGTCGGCGTTCGGCGCGAGACGCAACAGCCATGTGTTGAATCCCCAACGCGCCAACGGGTTCATCTGACACGGCTTGCAGGGGAACTCGTCGCCCGTGCAGAAATGACCGTCCACCAATCGGAGCGCGACCACAGTCTCGCGCTGTCCCATACGGGGCAGATCCGCGGCGTAGACCAGCGCGTAGAGTATCAGCGCATCGCCCCGCGCGAACGAATACGGCGGTACGACCGTAAGATGCGCGTCACACATCCCATGCGACATACACGCGCACTTCGTGCCCAACCAGTCCAGCATCGCACGCCGCGTCTCACGCGACGGGGGGGACAACGCCAACAACGCCACGATGTGCCCCGTATTCGACAGAACAACGAACCGTCGCTTCGGAACGGGCACGCTCGCCCCATCACAAGCCGACCACATCGTGTTCCAAGACGCGGAATCCGACACGGGGACAATCCGCACGCTCCGCGTGGCGCATAAATCTTCACCCTCTGCAAGCAACGACGACCACATAGACACCTCCACAGCAATTATACCAGATGTGGACATCTCTGTCAACTCAGCCGCGAATCACGAGCAGAACTTTCGGCGCAACTCTGAATCCAATTCCCAATCCCGCTGCGTCTGCAACAAAAACAACTTCTCATTGACCACATTGGGGTTCGCGGTCAGCAGTTCGCTCGGCATAATCAGATGTGGGAGAAATCGGTCTTCGTCGGTTTCCCCATGCAGCACGCCAATCAGTCTGCCCAGAAAATCCAAACGATCGTCCCACGAATCCATAGCCGCGAATCTAATGACAGAACTTTGTCCGCAACGCCTTTTCAAATTCCCCCAGCTGATTCGCTTGCAACGACCGCAACTTTTCATTGACCACACGGGGGTTCGCTTTCAGCAACTCGCTCGGCATTATCAGATGCGGGAAACAGTTATCATAGTCGGTTTGCCCGTGCAACACGCTAACCAGACCGGCGAGAAAATCCAGATTGTTGTCCCACGAATCCCCATCGCGAAGAGCGCGGAGAAATTCCTCATGCGCGACGGGAGCGAACCGCGCACGAACCGCGTTCAAGCGGTTTCTCGGCAAGGACTGCAACAATTTCGATATTTGGTGCAAGTTTATACTCACCGCATGAGGGAGCGCGTTTTGGGAAAGAAAACGGTTCAGAACCGACTTATAAACCGACTCACGGTCATCCGTACCGGGCATCCCCGCCATCGCGATTTCCCACATCGCGTGCGTCAATGGCGTGGTCAATCCCAGAAACGCTTGGAGTTCATCGGACGCACGCACGCGCTTGTTCCACTCAGCGGCGTTCGAATCATCCCATGCGAACGCCGTCTCCAATAGCGTTCGCGCGAACTCCAGTGCGCGTTGTTCGTTCCCCGTCTCGATATCGTCTTTGTCACTCATCACATCGAGCATCTGCTTCACTTGCGGAATATCGTCCGCGCGGTCGACAAGAATCGTGATGAGAAGCCCCCGTGCTGTGTAAAAAAGTAGATTTTTGTAATCGTAGTCCTTGCGCAAAGTTGCCCCGTGTTTTTCTTCTAATGCGTGGAATATCGCGCGAACTAATGGGCGGAGCGCGTACATACCGTTCCAGACGAACTCGTCGCGCGCGCGATGCCACGGTTTGAACACACCGTCATCGAAATAAAGAATGCGTCGCCCCATTTCGGGGGCGTTTGTTATCCATTCGGGCAGACGCGCCGCGAACGCATGGATGTCATCCCGCATCCGTTCCAGCTGCGCGGGCGACGCCACACTGAGCGGAACGCACAGCAACTCAACGAATTGCTGAGCATTGGTCTTTAAATCCCCCGTGTTGAAAAGTCTTAGGAAGCGGCTTTGGTCTGCCAGAACATCATGGACGAGATGGTCGAACGCCGCGTCCGCATCGTCCAACGCGACGCCGACGACAGCGTGCCGCCAAAGGTCGAACCGTTCGAATTCTTTGATACCCCACGCTCTCAATTGTGTCCGATTCGTGTCGGCGATAGCGCGGAGCAGGTCGCGTCCAGAGGCGTTCCAATGTCGCTCCCCAGCACGGCGCACGAGAGAGGAATTGCTTTCAATCGCCCCCCCATACGGATCCAGCGCGCGCGCAAGATGCGGAAGATGAATCGAACTGCCCCACAACTGTTCCAGACGGAGCATCGCCTGCCACAACTGGTCTTGCGGTACACGAACACGATGTGAGCGCGACGCGAGACTCTCCGCAACGAGACGGAACGCTTTGTAGTCGTCGGGGGCGAGAGTGTTCCGCATGAGTGTATCCACGAACGGCGCATTCGCCTCGTCCGCGCGATGCGCCAACAGTTTCACCAACTGGGGGTTCCGCCCATTCGGCGGCAACGCATGCAGCTCCTTCACGCCCCATTCCAGAATCTCGCGATGCTTGCTCTTCAACGCCCGTTCGAGAAGACGGTCGCGCGCCTCGAAATTGGGATGATGCGCCAACGCCGCGCTGAGCATCGCCTTCCCCCCACCAGCCGTCAGTGGCGTTTCCAGCGCGTGCTTCAACAACAAGTCGCGCACTTCCGTATCGTCGGGATGTTCGCGCAGATACCGGTCTATTGTCTCATAAGACCACCTCTTGTCGGAGTCGTAGAGACCCTTCGGCGTCGACGAGAGAAACTTCACAATCGCGTCGCGGTTGTATTTCACGCCACCCACCCCCGACTCAAGTCCACAGACGCCATTCGTCCCGTCGAAACGCGCGCCATTCGGTTCTGTCCATTCGCGGCTGGAGCCAGCGCGTGTAGAAGAATGCCCACATATCGCTCAGCGTTTCGGGATACGGCGTGAAGTCGTCTGTCTCGCCGCGAAGAAACTCGATGGCGTGCGCGCCTTGGGGCGCGACGAACACTTCGCGCGGGACGCCGTGCTTCAGCAGATTGCCAGACAGACCGATGTCTCGCATCACGCGACGGCAGACCTCCATGCGACAACTCCAATGGGCGTTCGAGTCTTTCAGGGGCGTTCCCCAACGCGCACGCGCGTAGGCGAGAATGGAATCGTACAAATCTTCGGGTATATGGAAGACGCCCCAGCCCTGCGTGTATCCGATACTGCGCATGATCCAGCGGTCGCGGTATTTCAGACGGTTGTAGAGCGCGGAACGCCCGAACGCCGAAGTGGTGGTCAGCAGCGCGAAGGGCAACCCTTTCGCATCCGCCCACGCGCGGCGCGTCTCCGCGCAACATGACGCCATCGCCACGAACTTCCCACAGCGCAAACCCGAATACGGGGGAACCGCGCCGAGCGCGAAAGCGTCCACCACATACCGTAGTCGCGCGTGCTTCGCTTCGGGCGACCAGCCGAGCCACTGATCGCGTACCCCGATGTTCCACATCGCGTCGGTCAACCCCATCACGCCCATCAGTTTCCCGTTGGAACCGTCGCGCACCAGAAACCGCATCCGCCGACCGTACCCACACGAAACGGGCAAACTCCAGTGGAGCGTCGCGTACCGAAACAGAAGCGACTGCGCCTCCGTCACAACGGGTTCCAACACGGGACGGATACGAGACGGTTCCACCTCGTCCCCGTTGGCAATATGCTCCAGCAGTGCGGGTTCATGCCGTGCCATCGTGCGACCCGCACGCGCATGGCGCGTCTCTACCGCATGCGCATGCAACGCACGCATCGCCGATTTGTCCTCGAGCGGGGGCGGTTCTATGCTCCCGTCCGACGCAACGGTGTACCCCTGAAGACGGAGCCGTTCAAGAATCGCGTCGCGCAGACCAGACGCCGAAATCGCTTGCACAAAGATAATTACGGCGTTGCAGGGTCAACCGTGTGTCTCAATGTAGTTCGCGATCTCGTCTATACAATCGGGGTTCCAATCCATCTCAGGCGACGCCATTCGGCGGGCGACGGTTTCGGGTTCCCCGACACGCGCCACGAGCAGTGAATCGTCGCGTGAGGACCGCACCGCCATATACACGATGTCGTGGACGCGATGATGATAGACTTCCAGATATTCAGATTGCCGTTTGAGCCGTGCCGTCGTCGCGGTTGTGCCCCACAACACGCACGATTCCAGCACGCGCGGTTCCACCGTCGCGCCCGCCGCGTCCGCCTCATCGCGCCAATCGTTGCCCACGAACTCCCAAATCGGCGTGTCCCGCCACGACAAATGCACAGGTTCCCACAAACACCACGCCGCGGGCACATTCGGAACCGACTCGTACCCGATGTAGTAAGCGTTCGTGATCGGGTCAAGATACAACACACGGGTCTCCGTCGGACGATACAAGCACTCCACAAACTCCAACCGCTCAATCGGCACGCGCACAATCAGACCGTGACGGTCAATCAGATACCACGGCCGGTTCTGTTTCGGGAACATCTCTCGCATTGTCGCACAACCCCTCGTATGTCAGCACCAATGCGAACGCGAAGGTGGGACTGAACGCCGCCGCCGTGTTCGGACGGTACACCGCGTACACCGCGGCGGTGAAATCGTCGAGACGGAGTTCGGTGTCCGTGTCGTACACAAGCGTCGTATCGGCGTTGTCTTCTGTGGTGTATTCATAGACGACGAAGCGTCCGTCGCGTCGAAGAACCACCGGACCCTCATGGTGGTTGATTATCTCCAGCACTTCCGACTCGCTGTCGGTCTCCCCGATTCGCTTGAGATGCCATGTCAGTCGCCGCATGGCTATAGTTTACCTCAGCGCACACGCTACTGCGCGTTTATTCCCACGCGGACGGGGATGTCCACAAACGCTTGCTGGTTGTTGCCCGCGGGCACGGTCACGCGCGTCGATTCGATAATCGGGTTGCCTTCCCGTTCCACGCGCAGCGTGATATTCAGGTCGACGCTCGCGGTCTGGGCGACTGCGCCCGCCGTGGTCAACATCCCTTCGGGGAGATTCGTCATGCCGAACAGCGAGGCGTACAACAGCGGGATCTGCTCACGCCAATACCGCGTCTGTTCCAGTGTCCCGCCGAACGCCGCGGGATAGATGTTGTAGAACAGCGACGCTTCGCGCATCGTGAACTGTCGCGCCACCAAATCGAAGTTCCCGCCCGCGTTGAACACGCTGGAGATGAGACGGTCGAGCCAGCCCTGTTCCAGTTGCTGTTGGAGTGCCGCGAGTTGAGTCAACTCGGACGAAATCGCTTGAATGTAGCGCAGTTGCGCTTCGGGGTTCGCCCGCACCTCTTCGGGCATGTTGAGGAAGTTCTCGCGCAGTTCCGCCACACGCCCGATCCCGAGTTGCATCATCTGTTGCAGTGCGCCGCGAATGTCGCCCCAGCCCGCGAAAGTCGTCCGCATGATTTGCAACATCGCGGATTGGAGTGTCCGTTCCGCTTGGCGGGTCGGCGTCTCTGGGATGACCGCAACGGACGCCTGCAGCGAGAGCAGTTGCTGTTCCAGTTCGTTGATGCGCCGTTCATACTCTTCGCGCTGGATTTCGCCGATATAGACCCGTTCGCCCAGCATGCGCTGCTGCTCGCGAATGAACGCCGCGCGCGCACCGTACACCTCACGGAATTCGGGCAACGCGGCGGTCATGTCGCGCATCTGCCCGTACCGAAACGCGAGTTCCGACTCCGAGACGCCACGCGCTAACTGCGCCGTGCGGAGTTGGATGGCGTACACTTCCGCGCCCGCGCCCGCTTGGTAGTATTCCTGCAACGCCTGCTGGTATTGGCGGAGCCAAACGCTTTCCGCATACGGCGTCCACAACCCGCGCGAACGCAACTCCTCCCGATACGCCAGCAGTTGCGCCACGCGCTCGGAACCCACCTGTTGAATCTGTCCATAAGCCCCCAACACAACAGAGAGCGGGACGGGCGTCAACGACGCCAACGCGAGCGGGATACCAGCCTCCGCGAGCGCGACCTCCATGCCGACGGTCGGCTGCAGATAGCCCGCCCGCGTCAGCACCTCAATCTGCTGTAACCGCAACTGGTTGACCTGTGTTTGGAACTGCACGCGCTGGAGTTCGCCCGCAAAGAAACGCTGTTCCAGATTCCGAATCGACGCGTTAATCAGTTCGACTTGCCGTTCCAGCGCGTCCACCGACGCGGGCACATAGCGGTCTGGGGCATACCCGCGCGCGTATTCCCGCGTGAAGACGGCGCGCGTCACCGCTTCTTGACCGACCGCGCGCAACACGCCGAACTCGTATTCTTCCAGTGTTGCGCCCGCGCGATAGTACGCCGATTCCGCCTGCAGACGCGCCGCCTCCAACGCGAGTTCCGTCTCCCGCGCAATCGTCCCGAAACTCGCACGCATCCGTTCTTCAATCGCCCGCGTGCGTATGACCGATTCGGCTTGACGCGCAAGCGCACGCTGCAGCTCCCCGCGCACACGCTCAATGCTCATATCGGGGGTAAACCCCGCGATTTGCAAGTAGGTCTGCGCGATACTCGCTTCTTCCCGTTCCAGCCCGATTTCAGCGCGAAGCGTCGCGATTGCCTGCGCCGCGCGCAACACACGCGCGCGTTCCAACCGATTCTCAATCGTCTCAAACAGCGGGCTGGTAAACTGACCCCCGAACACGGCTAACTGACGCTCGGTCTCCAACGCCGCATCAAACGCGCCTGCGCCCAAACCCATGCGACGGATGAATGTCGGGCGACCCATGACTTCCATCATGGCTTGTGCTGTGCGCGTCGTCACCTCGTTCACGAACGCCGACACATCCGACGGCAGAAGCGTCATAGTCGCAAGTTCTTCGTCAATCGCGCGTTCTTCGTCTTCGGGCGTTGGGAACACGCGCCCTTCACTTCGGAACCGCTGCCGTATCCGTGCGCGCTCCGCCTGACGATACGCTTCGTACATGTCCGATTCCACACGCGCGCGCACCGCCCCCGCACGCCGCGCGAACCCCTGCAACGCCTCCATCGGATACCGCTGCATACTCAGACTGGTCAGCATCTGTTGCACGGGCACGGGCAACGACGATAGCGATGTGACGATGTCTATCCGGTCGAACAACCCCGCTGGCACGCCGCGATAATCGGGCATCTCCATCTCGAAGTTCTCGAAGAACCGCCCCAGAATCGCGAGCCGTTCCTGCGCGCGGTAGCGCGTGCCAATCATCTCCAGATACTCTTTCACGAACGGCAGATTCGCGAGGATGGACGACTCCAACGGGCGCAACGCGATGTCCGCGGGTTGGATGCCCCCGACACCCGACAGCGCACTCATCGCACCAGCGAACCGCGTCTGCTCACCCGCAAGATACATCCGCAACGCTTCCAGACCCGTCCCGACCAACGCAGTCGCGCCCGCCACGCCGAGAGCGACTGCCCAACCGGGCAGACCCAACGCTGCCAACGCGCCACCCGCTGTAACCCCCGGCAAAATCCCCAACGCACCCGCAACCCCGGGCGACAATCTCCCTAAACCAACCGCGTTCAGAACACGACGAACCCGATTGAACAGCACCCACCGACGCGGAACCGGCATTCTCTGAACATATCGCTGCCACGAACGCGCCACAGAACCCGTGAACGCAGTCGCCAAGCCCGCGAACCGAACCGCGTTCCCGTACCCCAAGTAGTTAAAGAGCATCTCCCAGAAGTTGCCCACAGGCGCGTTCGGCAAGCCCGACGGTTGATTCACTTGCCCGCCTTGACCGCCTTGACCGCCCTGTCCGCCCTGCCCGCCTTGACCGCCCTGACCGCCCTGCCCACCTTGACCCCCTTGACCCCCTTGACCCCCTTGACCGCCGCCAACCGCGCTCCCATTGACCGTCACATTCGGCGCGTTGATGGTCACATTCGGCGCGTTAATCGTGAGATTCTGCGTCGTTAGCGGCTGACCCGCAGTCGGCGCGTTCGCCGTCCCCGTCGGCTGCTGACCCGATTGCCACGGCTGACCATTCGGACCGAGAATGGTTGGCGTCGTCGGAGCCGACGGCGCACCCGACGGCTGATTGATGGTGATAATCCCCCCGTTGAAAGTCACATTCGGGGTGTTGATAATCACTTGGTTGGGGTTAATCGTAAACGGCTGATTCGTCACCGCACCGCCCGACGGTTGAACGCCCGCGAAACCCATCTGCTGGAACTGGTCGCGGACTTGGCGCAACTGGTTCAATACGGATTGCAACTCTTGCAAGAACTGACGCAGTTCCTGCAAGTTCGGCAAGTCAACAGTGATTGTCACGCGGTCGTTCACGGCGCGACCTCCGTCTGAATCGGCGGGTACACCACGGGCAACACGCTGTCAGGAACAGCCTTCGCTTGGAACGCGACCCGCATAAGATACGGGTTTCGCTGAATCTCGATGTCCGACGGGTTCATCGCCGCGCAGCGCGGCGATAAGTACCGCAAATACATCGTCTGCGTGTCGGGTGAACCCATGCGAATTTCCAGACCGACCCCCATCGACGGGTACGCCACCTGCAGAGGGCGTTGCGCAGGATGGAACGCCACAATCCAACGCGCCTGTTCCTGACCCATCAGAAACCGTGTCGTCGCCCCGAATAATGCGTCTAACCCGTTCGCACTGACCCGCGTGTCGATAATCGTGTGCCGTGTATACACCAAATGCATCGCGTACATCGCAGCGGGGAACGCGCCCCACTGACCCGTTTCGGGATTGAACCACAACGCGCGAACATCACGATAACTCAACAGTTCGGGACGATAGTTCCATTCCAGCCAATCCGTCGGCATCGGCGCGGAGATACGGTTTATGGCGTGTCCATCCACGGCGACCGTCAGTGGCTGGTTCTTCGCCACAACCAAAGAGAACCGCACGGGCGTCGCGCTGATGAACTTATGGCTCACGCCGTGCCCCGTCATCACATACAGATTGTACGGCGTCGAGACCGAATCGGGACGATGCGTGAACCACGCGCGAAACACGGGATGCGCGATGTTGGACGGTTGATGCGGGGCTGTCCAGCCCCAGCGCGGGACGGGGAAGACCACCGTGAAAAACTGCGTGTCATACCGTTCTATCGTGTCGGTTCCGCCCAAGTGCTGCGAGAACGGCATCGCGGAGACCGCGCCTCGACGCGTCGAAATCTCCGCGCTCAACAGCGGTAAACCGATGCGCACCCCGTTGGCGTCTTCCAGTACCGCCCACGCACGACGCCCATGTAGACCCGCAAGCACAGACACGATACACGCCTATACCACAACCACCGAGACGGGCGGCTCGCCCGGACCACCCGGCGTATCACTCAACGGGTTCCCCAACACGCGGAACCGAATCGAACGGAACTGCTGACCGAACTGCGCCGTTGTGTCTATCGGGTTCTCCGGCACCACACGGTTCATCCGTATCTCCACAGCGTTCCCGTCGCCACGCGCCACACGCAACGCGATGCCCGCATTGTCCGACAACAGCGGCGTCAAATCCGCGTATCGCGCAGGGTTCGTGTTCGCATTCGATAGGAACGGATAGTGCGCAATCGTCATCCCGCACGCGGCAACCAGCGGACCGGCGTCGAACCGCGCAATGTTGCTGAGCAAGTTCGTGCCCGTATGATCGGTTATCGGCGCGTTCGCAATCAAATTGTGCGAAATGCTGACATCCATCCCGTACACGGGGACGGTCAACCGACGCCACGCCGACGACGGGTTCTCCCGAATATAAAACTCCACATCGCGAAACGATACGGGCGTCGGATACGGCGCAGAGGTGTTCCCCCACGGCATGTATTGGTACGGGGTGTTCCACGGGTCCCCACCGGGCGCGCTATTCGGACTGTTCGAGACGCCCGTCCCCATAACGGCGATGTTCCACATCACCAGACCGCCCTTCTGGATTTGTGTCGCCACAGAATTCGCTTTCACCCGCTGCCAAGTCAATCGGTTCACACCGTCGAACAAGTGGAGTGTCCCCTCAACCGTATCCCCGAAACGCAACATGCTCCACTCGTCTTCGCGGAGAAACAGCCAATCCAGCATCATCTCGTCCAGCCCCGTCGCGGGCGGCGTGTTCGCGCCACGCGCTAAGAAGCACGGGATCTGGATGGAACCCTGCATAATCCGAACGCCCTCTACCGTCGCAAACTCCCAATCACGCGACAGCACGGGCGGGACAATCAGATTCCGCGGCTGCGCAAACTGCGCCGCCATCACGGGATAATAGCGTGTCTGAGACCCACGAGTCAACGCAAGCCATCCACGCCTACCATGCGGAATCATTCTAACTGCCATCGCCATCCCCCTCCAACTCTAACAACGCCAACGACGCACGCATTTCGCGAATGTGTTGCGCGAGCGTCTCGGCATCCAAATCCCCACGAAACAGCGACTGCGCGATTGGCTCCCAAATCCAATACGGCTCACCATCCACCATCACGGTATAGCCATCCAGACCATACCGCGTCTCGCGCACTAACCCCAACGACTCAATCATCCGCTCCGAAACGCGCGACGCCGTATCCGAAACATCAACGCCAACCCGCTCGCTATCCGATTCCATATCCGAGACATCAACGCCAACGCGCTCACGCGCCGACTCCGAAACCCTCTCATCCACACGCTTCCGTCTCGCCATCGTTTGCCTCTCCCGTATTAGTTACGACGCCGAATGTATTATTCGCAATCGACGACCACAACGGCACAAGATCCGATTCGGGAAACGCAAGACGCACGCGCTCCAAACCATACACGCGCACCAAATCCGACGGGTCGCACAACCGATACCGCGCCGACAGCCGATACATCCGTACACCCGCACGACGCAACGCGCTCTCACGAACACCTAACCGACGCGCCACACGGCGCGACTCGAACGCCATCAAACCCATCATCACATCCCCACCCACTCGCGCAATTCTAACGACGGCACAACAACGAACGACACGGGGAACTCTACATCCCGATAGTAGTCCTGTTCCGTCTCCGGCAACCGACGCGACATCGATACCCAACACACCTCAACACGCCCCACATTCCCGTTCACCCGTATCCACAACAAACGACCCCCACGCTCAAAATCACCCACAGGCGTCTTACGACCAAAACGATAACACTCGAACAAGTAGTTCTCAAGACGACGCTGCACTTTCGCCGGAGAACTCTCCTCATCCCGACAGTGCCGTTCCAACGCCATCAACGCACGCACCCACGCGCCGTCATTGACAATAAATCCGTGGCAATGACCACCAACCGTCTCGCGCACGCCCACAACGGGACACACAAACACCTGATGGTACACCCCAAGCCCCACAGCGTACAGCGGATGCTCCGAATCAAACTCGCGCTCCATCGCGAACACATCGTCCGCCACAACGCGCAACCCGTCCATCAATCCTGAACGCACACGCGCCGACAACTCATCGAACAACCCCGACGCCAACGAACCCAGATACGACTCGAAACGCGACATCAAGCACAGTATACCCCAACAACTAATGTCGGATGGGGTATATTCGTCCAAGAGGTGATTGCAGGTAATGGCTGACCAATCAATCGGCTATCTTCAGATAATGGCACTGGCGGCAATCGCACAGAGCCGAATCGCCCAAGTTCGAGACAGTCAGAACCCAACGCGACTGCAGAATGTTCTGTGCGAGGTGGAAACCATTCTGAACTTGATTCGGATGGAGGCATCCGAACACAGGGCGAACTGCATAGGGAACGCCAGCCGCTGTGGGAACGCTACGGAGAAGCGTGATTAGCGTCATGGCGCAGAGGATGTGGGCGTGTCTCTGAGAAATCCCCCCGAAATGGATGTGCAAACGCCGACCGTGCAAATCATTCAGGGCGATGCGTTGCACGCCCTCGCAACCATCCCCGACCAGACTGTCCACCTCACCTTCACATCCCCGCCATACTACAACGCACGCGACTACGCACACTATCCCGACTACGAGACCTATCTGGAGACCATCATCGCCGTCGTCCGAGAAATCCATCGCGTCACCGCCGAAGGACGCTTCTTCGTCATCAACACCTCCCCCATCATCGTTCCACGACAACACCGACACGACCAATCCCGACGATACGCCATCCCATACGACCTCCACCCACGCATTTGCGCCGTCGGCTTCGACTTCATCGACGACATCCTCTGGGTCAAACCGACGCCCGCTTCCAAAAACCGCAACGCGGGATTCCAACAACATCGACAACCGCTTACCTATAAAGCCAACCCTGTCGCCGAGTACCTGATGGTCTACCGCAAACGCACGCATCGACTCATCGATTGGAATCTCCGACAGTACCCGCGCGAGTGCCGCGACGCCAGCCGAGTGCAAATGACCATCGAACGCGAGAATGTCTGGTACATCCCGCCCGCGCACGACCCCGTACACCCCGCCGTCTTCCCCCTCGAACTCGCCCGCCGAATCGTCGCGCTCTACTCATTCATCGGCGATACCGTGCTTGATCCGTTCGCCGGCACGGGAACCGTCGGATGCGCCGCACTCGAACTCCAACGGAACGCCATACTCATCGAGCGCGACCCAAACTATTGCAGGCGCGCACGCGAACGAATCGCGGGGGTACAATTCCGCACGCAATGACACGCGAGATTGCCGAACGCATCGCCGAAGCCGTCGAACGGGGCGACTTGCAAACCGCGCGCGAACTCTTCGAAAACAACGGGTACACCGTCGCCCCCTTCAAAGCGTTGATCGTCGTTCGCAACCCGAACGGCGCACAAGCCGTCATCACACCCCATATGAGGCGACAGACGCTCCAAGTGGTCTTCCAACGAATCGCGCCCCACATCGAACTCGAAACCGACAAACGCGGCTGCCGCGAATGCCCCGAACGGCACTTCACGGGGTGACTACCCGAAAAAACGAGCGCAACGCCTGCTCAATCGCCTGCGCAAACGCTATACGACGCGCGCGGAACGCCTCCGCCGTCCGCCCAACCACAGCGTCCATATCCGCACGCGAATTGAGGAACCCCAACTCCAATAGCGCACTCGGAAACGACGACGAACGCAACACCGCCAACGAATCCCGACGCTTCAATCCACGGTCCGTCAGACCGAACACGGGACGCCAGTGCGCATGCAACGCACGCGCGAACGCCTCCGACTGCGAATGACGCGACGAATACAAAGTCTCCGAACCCGTCCCCCCAGACGCGGAACTGTTCATATGCAGCGAAATCAACGCATGCGCACCCGCCTTAGACGCTATCTCAACGCGACTCGACAACGGGCACGGCGTCGACGCATCGTTGCGCGTCATCACAACCGACCAACCCGACTTGCGCAAGTGGTATGCCAGCGTCTTCGCATACGCCAACACGATAGACGCCTCTTCACGCTCGACATAGTCGTCAAACGGGCTGACCGCACCAGGATCATAACGCCCCCTTACACGGCTATCTTGACCATGACCCGCGTCAATACATATCACGCGCGACATCACATCCCCCTCCAACCCCTATAAAATACGGCGCACCGCTAACTATCAGTTCACCGACAGCGCGGTGAAAATATAGAGAACGGCGCGCCGTATTAGAATCTACCCCACTATACTATCTCAATACACCATCGTCTCACGACGGCGCATCGCCCGTAGACGAATGGCACAATGGCGCATCGCTATCTTCCGCAATCAAATCGTCGCGGTCGCTCTCAACAAACAACTCCCCGCGAATGTCAATGCGTCTGTAGTTCTTGTAGTCATCGAGAAGTGTGTCAATCGGAACCCCAAGTGCGTCGGCGATGCGACTGATTGTTCGAAGAGAATTGGGAACGACGCCGTATCGCTCCCACTTGATGATGGTGTATCTCCCGACCCGCGCACGGCGCGCCAGTTCCGCCGTGGTCAACTGGCGTTCCGTGCGCAAATCGTGCAGTACGGTCGACGGAACAGGTGAGTACCCGCGATACCCGACCGCACGGGCAGACAACGGGGGCACACTCTCCCCGTGTTCTTGCGCAATCACGCGCTCGCGCATCGCCCGAACCGTGTGGTGAATATACCGCGGAGCGTCGAGCTTCGGGTCGTATCGCGTATACATATGTGCATACGCATACGCATTCATGCTCCGAACGAACTCTTCGGGGTAGGACTGGATGCGTTCGGGCGTCCAGAAACCGCCCGTGTCATCCATCAACCGCTCGTACCGCCACAGATAGTGGTAGAGCGCGCCTTGTGGAACACGCATACCGCAAACTTGCTCGACTTGCTTAGCAATATCACGGACAAACATCCCAGAACGCTTCCACTCCAACATCTGCTGGAATAGATTCGGGTGTTGCGTGGCAATCGTCCCTAATACTGATGACCTGCGCATATCGGGATTATACCCGAAACCGAACCGATTGTCAAAAGGGTGCTTCGTTACAGAAATGTTGCGCGATGTCGTTTCGTTCCCATTCTTGGGCAATCCGCCCGATTCGATGTCGAGCGTTCGTGGGGAGTTGGAGAATGATGTCGGGGTAGATGTGAACGCGCTCGCGGAGTGCGTTGATGGCGTGGCGTTGGACAGTATCGTCTTCGTCGTTCAGTGCTTGGACTAACGCCGGAATGACTTCTGGTTCGCGGCGTTCAGCGAGTGCTTCCAGGGAGACTAAACGGAGCGACGGATCCGCATCGTTCGCGGCGTTGAGTAGCGTCTGGAGAGCTTTCGGGTGTTGGATTTTCGCGAGTGATTTTGCAACGGCGTTCGGAAGTTGGTAGTCGCCTTTAGGGTTGTAGAGTGCTTCTGTGAGTGCGTCGATGGCGTTCGGGTCGCGCAATGTTCCGAGTGCTACCGAAGCGTGGTATCGGATAGTCCACGCATCATCGTTCAGTGCTTGTATGAGTGTTTCTGTGGAACGCGGGTTGCGGATGTTGCCGAACGCGCATGTGGCGGCTACGCGGATGGTTATTTCTTCATCTTTGTTGAGAGCCGTTTGGGTGAGCGCGTCTATGGCTTTGGGGTCGCCGATTTTCCCCAGTGCGTTTGCGGATTCTGCCCGAACGGAGGTTTCTTTGTCTGCACTGAAAGCCTGAATGAGTGGCTGGATTGCGCGTCGGTCGCCGATTTTGCCGAGTGCTTGGGCTGCGTATTTGCGGACGATACTGTCACTGTCTTCCCGCAGTGCTGTGATGAGCGCGTCTGTTGCGCTGGGGTCGCCGAGTTGACCGAGTGCATAGGCAGCGTATTGGCGAACGGTACTGTCGGTGTCTTGCACGAGTGCTGTGATGAGCGCGTCCGCGGCGCGTGGGTCGCCGAGTTGACCAAGTGCTAGGGCTGCGTATTGGCGTTGGTTTCTGTTGCTGTCTTGCAGAAGTGCTTGAATGAGCGGCTGGATTCCGCGCGGGTCGCCGAGTGCGACGAGTGCGTAGGCAGCGGTATACCGAACACCTCGGTCGGGGTCGTTTTCAAGTGTGTTGGCGAGCGGCTGGATAGCGCGTGGGTCGCCGAGTTTTCGGAGAGCTCTTATTACGGTTTGACGCAACCTAACTTCATCTGTGTTCAGCGCGTTTAGAAGCGGTTGGAGTGCGCGTCGGTCGCCGTTCTCGCCGAGGGCTCGTGCGGCGGCGTCGCGAACCATTGGCGACGGGTCGTTCTGGAGCGCATCGATGAGCGGTTCTGTGACGAGCAAACTGCGTAGTTTGCCGAGTTGTTCCGCGGCGGCTGCCCGCTCAGCATCATCGCTCGACTTGAGTTTCTGAATGAGTTCGTCAACGGTCGCCATCATTTTCCCACTTGGTTACTTACAGAGTTCGTTTTGGAGTTCTTCGTAGTGTTTGTCTTGGAGTATCCATCCCATTCGGTTTCGGTCTTCTGGGGGGAGTTTCAAGATGGCGTCGGGATGGAGGCGCGTGTGTTGGTGGAGTGCGTCGGCGGCTTGGGTTCGGACAGAGCCCGCTTGGTCGTTCAGTGCTTGGACTAATGCGGGAATGAATTCTGGTTCACGGCGAAGACTGAGTGCTTCCAGGGAGGCTAAACGGAGCGACGGGTCTGTATCGTTCGCTGCTTCGAGAAGCGTCTGGAGAGCTTTCGGGTGTTGGATTTTCGCGAGCGATTCCGCAATGACTTTCTGAAGATGGTAGTCGTATTTCGCGTTGAAGAGTGCTTCTGTGAGTGCGTCTATCGCGTTCGGGTCGCCTATTGTTCCGAGGGCTTGCGCGGCGTGTTTTTTTACCGTCCACTCATCATCATTCAGTGTTTGGATGAGTGTTTCTATGGAATGCTGGTTGGGGATTTGTGCGAGCGCGTCTGTGGCGGCTACGCGGACACTCTCTGATTGATTTTTGTTGAGAACCGTTTGACTGAGCGCGTCTATGGCTTGGGGATCGCCGATTTTGCCCAGTGCTTTTGCGGACTTTACCCGAACGATGTGGTTTTGGTCTTGCAGAAGTGCCGTGATGAGCGGCTGGATTGCGCGTCGGTCGCCGATTTCGCCGAGGGCTTGTGCGGCGGCTTTGCGCAGCTCGTCGTCTTCGCTTTGGAGCGCGTCGATGAGCGGTTCTACGGCTTTGGCATCTCGGAATTTACCGAGCGACTCGGCTGCGTGCAAGCGGACGAAAGTATCACGATCTTGCCGTAGTGCTGTAGTGAGCGCGTTCGCGGCGCGCGGGTCGCGGAAATTGCCGAGTGCTTCGGCAGCGTACATGCGGACGAAAGTATCACGATCTTGCCGTAGTGCTGTGGTAAGCGCGTCCACGGCTTGGGGATCGCCGAGTTTACCGAGTGCTTCGGCAGCGCGCTCGCGGACTGTTTTCTCACTGTCCTGCAGAAGAGCAGTGATAAGCGCGTTCGCGGCGCGCGGGTCGCGGAAATTGCCGAGTGCTTGGGCGGCGCATTCCCGAACAACCCAATGGGTGTCGTTGGCAAGTGCGTTGGCGAGCGGGTCTACGGCGCGTGGATCGCCGAGTTGACCGAGCGACTCGGCTGCGCCTTCGCGTATTCTAATTTGTGGGTTGTTTTGGAGTTCGCGGATGAGTGGGTCTACCGCGCGTCGGTCGCCGAGTTGACCGAGCGCACTTATTGCGCTTTCGCGCAACGAAGGTTCGCTTTTATCCATTGCATCCAGAAGCGGTTGGAGTGCGCGTCGGTCGCCGTTCTTGCCGAGGGCTTCTGCAGCGAGTTTGCGAACTGCCAACGATGGGTCGTTCTGGAGCGTGTCTATGAGCGGTTCTGTGGCGCGCAGCGTGCGTCGTTTGCCGAGTTGCCGCGCGGCGGCTCCCCGTTCATTCTCATCGCTCGATTTGAGCTGCCGAATGAGTTCATCTATGGTCGCCATCATTTTCCCACTTGGTTACTTACAGAGTTCGTTTTGGAGTTCTTCGCGATATTTGTCTTGGAGCAGTCGTCCCAGTCGGTTTCGGTCTTCGGTGGGGAGTTTCAAGATGGCGTCGGGATGGATGCGCGTGTGTTTGCGGAGTGCGTGAGTGGCGTGGTTTCGGATAGAACCGTCTTCGTCGTTCAGTGCTTGGACTAACGCGGGAATGACTTCTGGTTCTCGGCGTCCAGTGAGTGCTACCACGGCGGCTGAACGGATCGACGAGTCCTTATCGTTCGCGGCTTTGAGAAGCGTCTGGAGAGCTTTCGGATTTTTGATTTTCGCGAGCGATTCTGCGATGGTTTTCCGAAGAGAATAGTCGGTTGCGGTGTCGAAGAGTGCGTCTGTGAGTGCGTCGATGGCGTTTGGGTCGCCCAGTGTTCTGAGTGCTTCCGCAGCGCGTTGTCGCGTTTCCCACGCTCTACCGTTCAACGCCTGGATGAGTGTTTCTGTGGAACGCGGGTCGCGGATTTTGCCGAGCGCGTCTATGGCGGCTCTGCGCAGTTCCGGTGTCTCTTTTTTGCTGAGAGCCGTTTGGCTGAGCGCGTCTATGGCTTTAGAATCGCCGATTTTGCCCAGCGCGTTTGCGGATTCTATCTGAACGGGCTTGTTGTGTTCTTCTTTTAAAGCCCGAACGAGTGCGTCTACGGCGCGTGTGTCTCCGATTTCGCCAAGGGCATGTGCGGCGGCTTTGCGTACATTGATGTCTTCGCTTTGGAGCGCGTCGATGAGTGGTTCTACGGCTTGGGGGTCTCGGAGTTTACCGAGAGCTTCGGCGGCGTGTTGGCGGACGAGATTATCACTGTCTTCTCGGAGTGCTGTGATAAGTGCGTTCACGGCGCGCGAGTCGCCGATTTTACCGAGTGCTGAAGCGGCGTATAAGCGGACGAGATTATCACTGTCTTCTCGGAGTGCCGTGATGAGCGCGTTCACGGCGCGCGGGTCGCCGATTTTACCGAGTGCTACGGCAGCGTGTTCGCGGATGAAATCGTTACTGTCTTGCAGAAGTGCTTGGATGAGCGGCTGGATTGCGCGTGCATCGCCCAAATAACCGAGTGCTTGGGCAGCGGTATCCCGAACAGTCAAATGGGGATCGTTTGCAAGTGCGTTGGCGAGCGGCTGGATTGCGCGCGGGTCGTCGAGATGACCAAGCGTCTCGGCAGCGGCAGCGCGAGTTCTAAGTTCTGGGTTGTTTTGGAGTTCGCGGATGAGCGCATCTACTGCGCGTCGGTCGCGCAAAGCACCGAGTCCTCTTAGTGCGGAAACGCGCAACCCGAAATCGTCTTCGTTCAGTGTCTCAAGCACCGGTTGGAGTGCGCGTCGGTCGCCGTTCGCGCCGAGAGCTTCTGCGGCGACTTTGCGAACACGAAGCGACGGATCGTTCTGGAGTGCTTGGATGAGCGGTTCTGTGGCGCGCAGACTGCGTTGTTTCCCGAGTTCACTCGCGGCGGACACCCGTTCATCCTCACTGACCGACTTGAGTTGGTGAATGAGTTCGTCTATGGTCGCCATCGTTTTCTCCGTGGTTAGTTACGGAGTTCTTCGTCGCGCGATGAAACCCGCTTGGGGAAACCAAATGGGCAGTGACTTACAAACGCGATGCCGATTGTAAGCGGAGTTTCATTCAATTGCACAGACGCTTCACAAGTTGTTCGTTGTTCAGTTGCTGGTATTCCCCCAACCGCGATGGGTTTTTGAGTAGCTCCGTCGGTTCGGCAAAGTGTTGTCTTCGGAAGTCTCTCTCTGTGAATGTGGTATCGAAATCGGGATCGAACGCGGACGCCGCGATGTTCGCGATTGCCGTGTCGAGTGCTTTGAGCGTCTCGTAGACATTCTGATACTCCGCGTCCGTCAGTGTTCGGGATTGATGGATGTCTTGGATACTGGACGCCAGACGGAAGTTCACGCGGGGCGGACAGAATCTGCCCCACGATGTCGTCCACTCGTTTCCGTTTGCTCTTCCAGAACATCCGCTCGATATACGCTATGTTCGCTATACTGAAGCAAGTCGATATACTGAAGCAAAGAGGTATACTGAGGCGGGGAGTAGACAAATGCATGCGTTCCGTGTTCTGAGGCGGTGCGCAGATTTATGTGCGCCGCCGTACCGGGAGGCGATTGTTCACGCGGAATGGCTGACGCCTGACGAGGTACACTTCCGCTTCGTGGTTCTCCATATCCCGTACACCAAGCATGCACGGTTCTTACAGCAGTTGCAGATGGGCGACATTGTGCATGCGCGCATCTCGGAACGGTTCTACCTGCGTCTTCGTCCGTGCCGTCATCACGCGGTGTCGGGAATGGTGGTCTCGCGGGTGGTGTCTTGTTCGCGTGCGCAGACGCTGATGGGCACATAGAACCAGTCGTCGATTGGGGTTGTGACGCGCTGTCCGCGCCGAACGAGTCGCGGGCGTGGGATGTGGTACACACCATCGGGTGCATGCACGACGAACAGTTCCGCCTCTGCTAAAAGCGGCGCGAGGTCTGCCCACTCGAACACGAAGACGGGCGTCCCGTTCCGTTCACAGACCGTGCAGTCGTAGACATGCGCGGTCGTCCGTTCCATGACAATTCGGCAAGCCATCTATGGCTCCTCGAACTCCCCGACGATGAATGCCAGCTGGGATGGTCTCCCGTCCGTCGGGATAATGTGGACGCGCCATGAGTCGCTGTGCAGACGATCGGGGCAGCCCAGATAGATTGCGTCGGGCACAATGCGGAACAGCACGGTTCCGCCCACATCGCGGATCTCATACGGGGGCGCATAACGGAGGTACTTGACGGTGCGATGCACCCACACATGCGCGACATCGGGGAACGCGCGTGCGAACGCAATGAACGGTTCCAACGCGGGCTGTACCAGACGCGCGTTTCGGTCGTTGATTATCCCCGCAACGGCGCAAATCGTGTCGTAGATGGCGATGTCGACCCCGTGAAGCAGTCTCGCCTCCAACCCGTCTGCCCCACAGATCTCCGAGACCTTCAGACGCGACGCATCGGCTCCCAGACGGCTCGCCCACTCCAACAGCGACCGAATCGGACGCGCACTCAGATACCGAACGACATAACCGCGCGGCAGCCAATCCCGAATGAGACACTGTTCGACCAATCCGTTCGCCCCGTCCGATTGCCCGTGCGGAGGCGTCGCGAAAAGCGTTATCGCCCCCCGCCCCAAACGACCCGCGTCGCCAACGCCAAAAGGAATCTCACGACTCATCCGATACCACCTCATACGGGACATTGTAGGCGTCCATCTTCGCGCACGCGGTTGACAGTACGGTCGGCTCGCGTTCTGTCCCTATCGCATGACGCCCCGACCGCGCCGCGGCAATTAGTGTTGTGCCCGTGCCCATAAACGGGTCGAACACGGTGTCGCCATCCGCCGTCAACAAACGCACCAAGCGTTCCATCAGCGGGAGAGGCTTCTCAAAAAGATGCGCTCGGCGACGCCGTTTCCCGTCGGGACGATTGACTGACAGAAACGACCACAGGTTCGGCATGCGCATCCGTGTTCGGTCAAGCGAACGGAGATACCGTTTCAACGAATGGATTCGCGTCGAGTTCAGTTTGTGCCACTCTCCCGTTGCCATGTATTCGTGAAGTTCTTCTATGACCGTTTCTACCGTTTTCACATCGATTCCCCCACACAGCACCAGCGGGAGTTGCGTATCCCACCACGGCGCGTGGAGGTCGTGATACTGTGGTCGCCCTTTGGCGTACAGCAGAATCGATTCGTGGACGCGCATCATCCCGCGCACGGTCGGGGAACCCGACCGTTTGACCCATACGATGTGTTCGCGGTACTCCCATCCCGCGGCGCGCAACTGTGTGTCCCAGAGCGTGAGCGCGGGCATGCGTGAAAAGACCGCGAGCCATGCGTTCTCGCGACACACGCGGAGCCACGCCTCGCCAAGCGCGCGAATCATCTCCCCAGACAGTTTCGGGTCATAACCGACTCTGCTCGTATACAACCCGTAAGGCGGGTCTGTGATAACTGCGTCGACACTGCCCGCTTCCAAGCGTTGCGACCATTCCAGCGCGTCGCCGAGGAGCAATTGCGTTGTGGTTTCGCTCCACAGTTGTTCCAGTGTCCCGCGCATCGGCGGAAGTGTACCCCGACTTTGTGAAGGCGTTGCGCCGTAACTTGTATCGGGGATTCAGATGCGCCAATGGTTTCGTGTGTGGATGGTCTTCGCGTTGTTCCCCGTGGCGGTCTTTTCGGGCGATTATGGCGAGACCGTAGTGACCGATGAACGCGGCTATTTCGTGTGTTCGCTGGCGCGTTCGCCGAGCGGGGTGTGGTACACGGCAGAACACTGTCTGACGGGCGACAAACTCTTTGTGAACGGTCGGAACACGCCGTATGCCCATCTGCTGGGGGACATTATCCAAATCGGGAAAGACTCGCGCCAATCGGACAAAGGGGTACTGACCGCTGACCGCGTGCGTGCGGGTATGCGTGTAAAGGTGCGCATCGGGGGTCTAAGCGCGCTCACGGGGAAACCGACCTATTTTGATGTGGACGCCAAGATACTCGCGGTCTATTCCAGCGCGGAATTGCAGTATCAATTGGACGCGCCCGACGACGCGGGCTGGTATGCGCTCCTGCACCTCGGCGCGTTCGGGGGCTGTTCGGGGAGCGGAGTCTACTATCGCGGCAAGTTAATCGGCGTGGTCAGCGCGGGCATCGCGGGCGAATACACATTCGTCGCGCTTATTCCGCCCGCCCGTTAGTATCCTTTGCGGAAATAGTCCAACGCGCGCTCCACAATCGGGGACGACACGCGGGCGTAGGTCATGGAGAACTGCGGAGCCTCGAGTTTCTCCCACACCTCGGTATACCACCGACCGTCTTCAGATTTCAACCAATACAGACGGTTGTTTTGGGTGAGTACGAGATACTGCGCCGCTGGGGGATAGACGCTCACCAGCGGGTGGAAGAGGTCGTTATGGAAGTCTTTCACGGCGGTTATGTTCCCGTCCGCGTCGGCGGCAATCACATAGCCCGGCAGGAATGGCGCGTACCCGAACACACGATACGGGTTGCGCAACTCAATCCCCGAATCGCCCACGATGACATCATCCGTTATCTCATACCGAATCATTACCAATCACCCTTGCACAATTATACCACACCGAGACGCTTTTGTCAACTCCCGTGCGGGATACCGCGCGAATCGTCTGAATTTGGGGCAAATTCCCCCCCCAACCCCTTGACAAAAGTGGTTTGGGTGTGGTATAATAGGGTCAGATATGGGCAAGTATGACCAGATAGCACGCCCATATCGGAGGAGGATAGACATGATGGCAACACAGAAACTGCGGGAGTATGTGATGGATTTGTTGGAGCGACCCGATTATAGCGTGCGTTTGAACGAGCGCGCCCGCCCCCGTATCGAGGCACTCCCGACTGCGGAGTGGTGGGATTTGAGCCTTGCGCGAGACGGGAGCGAGAGGTTAGAGGTAAAAGTCGGCAAATTCTATTACTACATCCTTTATTGGACGCGCTATTTGGTTGACGGGTGGAACCCCGACCGGTGCGTGATGATTCGCAAATCGTCCGTTGAAGGGAAGCGGATTGCGGAAATGTTAGGGGCTATCCGATGACCTATTATCTCCGAAGTAGTGACGAGGTGTTTTTGCGCGTGCTGACCGCCCGTGACGGGGGCGGGGTACGCGCGGGATTGATTTCGGGCGCGCCCGGCGTGGGCAAGACCGCGCTTGGGCGTTTCTTCGCCGACCAGCTCGGTGGCGGGCTGGAATACTATCTCTGCCATCACTGGTCAAGCGATGAAGATTTGTTCGTCCGCATCGATCCCGCGCGGGTCGCCGCGCTTGCGGGCGGGCTCGCGGGCGTCGAGATGGAAGACGCCTACCGCGCGGGGGTTCTGCTCCGAACTGTGAACAAAAGCCACACTCAACCCGTCGTGTGTCTCATCGACGAGTTGGATAAGGCTCCGGAGCGCGTTGACGCCCTGCTGCTGGAGTTCTTGCAGACGGGGCGCGTGTACGGCGCGTTCGGCGAGGTGTGGCAGGCGAATCTCGATAACCTCTATGTGATTATCACCGACAACGGGATTCGCCCAATTGCGGAACCGCTGCTCCGTCGCGTGTTCCGCTACCACATGCCGTATCTGCCCGCGCATGTGGAAGCGGACATTATCCGCAAGCAGTCGGGGGCGGGCGCGGGTGTGTGTCGTCTCATCGTGTCGATGGCGACGGCGATACGCGAACGCGGCGCGAGTTCACCATCGCTCCAAGAATGCGTCCGACTCGCCCAGTCGCTACCGCTCGCCGAGAACGCGAGCGATGTAGAGATGCTCTTGCGGGGCTGGCTCTGCAAGACCGACGCGGACTGGGCAGTGTTGGTCGAGATGTGCGACCAGCCGCACGCGGTCTTGTGGGGGGAGATGCGCCGATGATGTGGCTGAGGTTCTCGCCCGCTGCGTGGAAAAAACTCCACGCCGCCCTCAATACAGGGACGCGGCGGCAGGTTCCCGCGCTCGTAGAGGAATACTTCCGCGCGCGGGGTTGGACCGTCGTCCAGTTCCACCCCGTCTATGTGGGATTGTCCCCATACACGGTGGGGCGACTGGAGGTGTTGCTCCGTCCCCACGGCGACAAACCGTGGAACGAGCAACCGGTCTACGCCGTCGTGTGCAAGCACAGCGACGATGGCGATGGCATCGTCGCGTGTGTGTACCTCGCCGAACTTCCCAGAAATGCAGAGGAACCGAAGCCAATAGAATCTGTTGCACAGTCGCTTGTGAAGCGTCTGAGCAATGTGCTGAGAGCGTTGCCAGTTGAACATCTCAACGACGCGGGCAGTCAGACAGGTGCGGGCGCGTGTGTAGAAATGCCTCTGAACCCGCATGGCAGTGGGTACGAGTCAGGTTCTCGGCAGAACGCTCCGTCCCAGTCGCCCACGGGCGATTGCGACGGGGCGGATAGCCCCCCGCCGCAGGACGGGTCACCCGACGCGACCTGTGCCAACAGGGTTGCGTGGGCAACCGCTGTCGGGTGCGACAATCCTGCCGGTTCGGGTAGCGAGACTGCGGAACAGGCGGCAGCTGACGCAGCCGAGCGTGCCGAACCGTACACGGACGCGGACGACGCTGCACAGGACGCTCCGCCGTTCTGCGCGGAAGCCACCAGCGGGGACGCGCCGATGAATCTGTCTGAGGCGGCAGAGGAGGCGCCACGGGAATCGAGTACCGTGCCGTCCGCTGGCGTCGCGCATGCGGAGAGCGCGGCGGTACGCCAATCACGGCGAAATCTTCTCCGCGACTACGCCCGCCGAACGGCGCAACCGTCCACGCAATCACGCCGCGCGTTCGGCGGGCAGTTCGAAAGTATCGAAAACACGCGCCCAGACATGCGTCTGGTGCGCGAACTGCGTCGGGTCTTTGCACAAATCATGCAAGGCGGGGAGACCGAACCGAGCGCGCATTGGGACGCCGCGCGGGTCGCGCTCAAGACGGCGGGCTACTTGCGTCCGTGGACGACGCACGATCGCCGTCTGGAGAGCGGGCGACCCGCGATGCTGGTCTTGGCGGATGTGTCGTACAGTATGAACGCATTTGCCGAAGCGGTCGTCGCGCTCGCGAGTGCCGCCGCGCAACTGGGCGTCTCAGGCGCGGATGTCGTGGTCGTCGTCCACACCAACGGCTACCCGCTGGAACTGCAAGTCAACGCCCAACGGGTACACAGCGTGCCCGACATGGACGACGACGGTGTGATGCGCTTCTACGAGCAACTGATCCGCCGCTACGCCATCCGAGCGGTCATCACCGCCGCCGACTGGGACGCCGACTGGCTCTATCGCTGGCTGGCGGAGCAACCGCACATCGAGCGCGTGTTCTGGCTCGATGTTCACTGCTGCAGCTATGGCGACCCGCGCGTGCGCGAGTTTCCGCCGCGATGGATGGACGAGAACGACGCGGCGGTATGGCGTCCCGTAGCGCACAAGGTGCGCTACGCAGACCGCTGCAGCACAGCGCAGGACCTCGTAGACGCACTGCGATTGCTCATCCGGTAACGCATCGCCTCGCTCCGCGTCGTAATTAATTGTGCTGTGTCTCTCATACGGTTTCGCGGAACAGGTAACACGACGGTTCCTGTCTCTACGCAGGATCCGTTGCCCGTCGCAGTCGTCTCTGGAGGAGGGGGCGGCGGACCGGCGTCCAATGTGACGATTGTCGGCGTACAAAGCGGAGTTGTGTTCAACACCGCGATTGGAAGCGTCGCTTCGGGCGTCACGGTTCCGATTGTGCTAAACAGTGTCGCTTCGGGCGTCACGGTTCCGATTGTGCTAAACAGCGTCGCTTCGGGCGTCACGGTTCCGATTGCGCTAAACAGCGTCGCTTCGGGCGTCACGGTTCCCGTGACGGGGCGCATGCGGATGGAGACTGTCTCTCAGTCGGCGACATTCTCATCGGGCGATACTTCGGCGAACATCACAGTATCGGGACAGAATCTCCACGACTTTGGCGGTTGTATCCTCCACTACCAATTGACCAACACATACACCGTGCGCCTCCACGGTTGGTTCACGGCGGGCGGTCAGAACGCGGGAGAGATGGTTGTCGCCGAAGCCGCGGGCATCAGTGGACGCGGGTACATCGTGCTACCGACCTTCCATGTGCAGAACCTGCGCGTGGAATTCGTCCGCACATCTGGCACGGAATCTCAGACCAACCGCGTGTTCATTGTGCTGACGCCGAGTATGCCGGTGTAAGACACTCAAATATCGTGCGCTTCAGAAGCCGTTCCGCCTGCTTCAGTCCGAGATACCGACGCGGGGCGTGCCCGTACCGAAAACATGTCATGAACCCGTCGTGCGTCTGTGCCCGAAGCCGTTCCAAGGTCGTGTTGAACGCTTCGGCGACGGTCTCCCAACACGATTCGGGCAGCGGGGGATAAACGCGCACTTGAATCGGATGTGTTCGATGCGGGCGGTGTGCGACGACTCCCTCTGCCCCGTATTCGCCCTGCGTTCGGTACAGCCCCGCGCGTCGCCCGTTCGTGTTGTCCAGCGTGCGTAGAGAGTACGGGTTCGCCCGAAGCTCGGCGAGCAGTGCGTCGTCGATGTCCGCTGTCGCAATCCCGTAAACCGAGACATCCAACAGACGCACAGTGTTGTTCCCGCGTCGGCGTAGCACTTCGTCCCATGTGAGATACCATCGGACGGTGTGTGGGGCGAGACGGTCATTGTCTGCCACATACTCGTCGAACGCCGCGCCAGCCCGATAATTGTTTGCTACGGAGAGTCGTTCTCTATAACGAATGACGCGATGCGGTTCACGATATTCGAGCGCGACTTCCTGTGGTTCGTCGTCTGGGTTCGGCTTCCGTTTCATGTGGACGACCAGCGCGTGTTGGTCGGTCGTCTCGAAGATGGGGTGCGCGTAGTAGACGATGGTGGGGACAGTGTAGTATCGGAACACCTCGCGACGGATGGCGGATGCGACGCTATCGCCGAAGAGAAAGTTGGGCGGGACGATATAGACGGCTTCTCGAACGCCGAGTCGGATGTCGTTCGCCATCGCGAGTTGATAGACATCGACATACGATGTTCGTTGGAAGTAGTGCGCCCATGTGTCTTTCGCGTCGGGACGCTTGGCGAGCGAGCCTTTGTAGAGCCACGGCGGGTTCGTGATGTGGATGGCGTTCTCGCCGTGTTGGGGCGGCTTTGCGAGCGTGTCGCGGACACGGATGCGTTCACGGGCGATGTCTATTGGAACTCCGAGCGCGACCGCGCGTTCCCGCATGCGCTCGACCGCTTCGGGACGCACATCGTACAAGAATGCGTGCGTGGTGAACCATCGCGCGCGTGCGTCGGCGTTGGGTAGCCATCGCATCAGTCCGAAAATCAGGTCGCCGTTGCCCGCAAAAGCGTCGTAGACGATGTGGGTCTCCATCGCGTGGGCGACCATCGGATAGATAGTCGCGCAAGCAATCCGTTCAGGCGTGTGGTGAACGCCGTAGAGTCGCACAAATCAATTGTACCCTAAGCACGCACCCCAAGCAAGGTATACTCCCGACGGTATGCCCGATGCCCATCAGAAGCAACTCGCGCCGTTTGTGAACCGTATTCTGCACGGCGACTGTCGTACAGTGCTGACGCAGTTGCCCGATGCGTGCGTCGACCTCATCATCACTTCACCGCCCTACGCCGACCAGCGCAAGCGTGTCTACGGCGGCGTCCGCCCCGACCACTATGTCGAGTGGTTCCTGCCCATCGCCGCCGAGTTGAAGCGCGTTCTCAAGCCCACAGGGTCGTTCGTGCTGAACATCAAAGAGCGCGTCGTCAAGGGCGAGCGACATGTCTATGTGCTGGAACTCATCCTCGCAATGCGCCAGCAAGGATGGCTGTGGACGGAAGAGTATCTCTGGCACAAAAAGAACTGCTATCCCGGCAGGTGGACGAACCGCTTCCGCGATGCGTGGGAACGGCTGTTGCACTTCACCAAGCAGAAGCAGTTCAAGATGTTCCAAGATGCGGTGATGGTTCCGATGGGCGAGGGGACGCACAGACGATTGAAAAAACTGGGCGCGAACGACATGTATCGGCTCAACTCGCGGACGGGCAGTGGCTTGGGTAGGCGCGTCGCCAACTGGATTGGGCGCGAGTACGCCTATCCGACGAATGTGCTGCATATGGCGACTGAGTGCCAGAACCGCTATCACGCGGCGACCTTCCCTGTGGAGTTGCCCGCGTGGTTCATCAAGCTGTTCACTGAGCCGAGCGACATCGTGTTAGACCCGTTTATGGGTTCGGGCACAACGGCTGTCGCATGCATTCGCAACGACCGTCGCTACATCGGGATTGAGCTGGTGGAAGCGTATGTGCGCGTCGCCGAAGAGCGTATCGCCCGCGAGATGGCATCGCCCACTCGTATCGTATATTCGTTTGGGAGTTGCGAATCGGATGTCTGACACGAGTGCGATAGAACGGATGTTGCACAATTTGTCGGACATGCAGCCGTTTTGGGCGCGTGTCCGTCAGGTGGTGGTAGAGATTGTGCGCGATGCGGTCTGGTCGGAAGACGACCCTGCGGAACGGGTGATGCGCGTGTTGCGGAACCGTCCGATGTGGTCGCTGCGTGCGATGCGTCGGGTCGTGGGTGCGCCGCGCGTGCGCATGTTTGAAGAACCGTCCGTATCGGTGCATCCCGACCGCCCGTCGCGCGCCCGTATCGTGATTGAACGGAGTCGGTCGCCCGTTTCGCGTCGCTCGCTACAGACACAGACGATGGGAGAACTGTTCCGCGTGAAACCCGTGTTGCTCTACGACCGCATGCGTCTCACGGAGGGTGTGAGACGGGCGTTTATCGACCATCTTCTGGACGGGACACAGGCGTCGGCAAATCCCGCGTCACAATGAACCGAAACAACTCGTTCATGTACCCCGTCGGATCGTGCGCGGTATCTCTGGCATAGAAGCGCAGCGACATATGCAACGGCAAGATTGCCCGAATCGAGGCAACGCTCGCAATCGGCGTTTGAAGAAACCGTTGCACGAAATTATGGATGTCTGTTAGATACGCCTCGGATGAACAGATATTGCCGAACCCGCCACAGTATCGTGTGGGATCTTTGTTCAACATCAGATGCCACTTGATGCCCACGCGAAAGACCATCCCGCACACGAGCCGTTCCCCGCTCGTCGCGTCCGGATGATAGTAGACCAAGTACGAGACCACATCCGTTTCGTCCATTTTATTCACTCTTCGGGGAGAGCCATGCGGAAACACGGTTCAGCACCTCCGTCTGCACGGCGGGCAGTGCCGCCGTCGCGTCGATGCGCTCCACGCGCCAGTGTGGAAGATGCGTTTTGGTCAGTGCCAGCGCGTCTTCGTACATTGCCCGTGTCCGCTCCAAATCGGCGCGTGCGTGGTAGCGTTCGTGCCCGATATTCGGATAGGTCGCCATCCGTTCCAGAACGGTTTCGACGGGCGCGTCGAGATACAACACCATCGTCTCCGTATTCCGTGATGGGTCGTCCGACGCCAACAGCAAAAACAGCGTCGTCGCATCGAGGCGCGGTTCTCTGTCAATCAACTGCCACACTTGGTAAGCGAATGTGGACAGAAAGCATCGGTCGCGCACCAGCACATCGTCGTCGCGGCGTGCCAGCGACAGTTCTTCGGGGATGAGCGCACGCGCGCTCATAAAGAACGCCAACTGCGCCGTTGGCGTCGCGCTCCCACGAATCGCACGCGCGACCAACTGCTGACGCAACGCTAACCGTATCCCCGACGGCGCAGTCTCCGAGACATAACAGACCATAACCCGACGACGCAACTCGGTCGTGAGCCAGTGCGCTATGGTCGACTTCCCCGTGTAGTCCAGACCATCAAGAATGACATGGCGCATGATGGACCTCATGGTACCTTCTACGGCTCACCACAGAGGGCGCGAACCAGACGATGATGGTTACGGTTTCGCACCGCGCATGTGTTTGCCCACTGCTTGTTTTGTCGAGGTACACTGTACGCGGCGCAGACACCCAACACAAGATGTTGGGGCGTCTCACGGGGAGGCTACAGATGGAGGTAACGATAGACGCTCGGATACGAGGTCTGCTTGTGCCACTGCGCGATGACGAACGCGCACTGCTGGAACAATCGGTACTTGCGGAAGGGATACGCGATCCCCTCGTCGTTTGGAAACGCGCGGACGGAACGCGCATCCTGCTGGACGGACACCATCGCTACGAACTCGCCAAGCAACACGAACTGGACTTCGCCGTCGTGGAGATGACCTTCGAGACTGAAGACGACGCCGTTCTCTGGGTACTCCAGAACCAACTCGCACGACGCAACCTCACCGACGAACAACGCACGCTGGTTCTCGGACGGCTCTATAACCAGATGAAACTCGCGCCCCACAGACCGTCTGCTGAAAACAAGGACAAATTGTCCTTGTTTTCAGGGGATAACGCGACATCGCGGTATGTGGCGTCGTTGCACGGGGTGAACGAGAAGACCGTTCGTCGCGCGGGCGAGTTTGCCGAGGTCGTTGACGCGCTTGCTGAGATTGAACCTGAGGCGGCGGCGCGGGTCGTCGCGGGTGAGTTGCCCGACGCGAAGACCGCGCTTCCGAAAGTGGAGCCCGAACTGCTGCCGAAGGTCGCTGAACGCATCGCGCGGGGCGACGCACAGTCGGTCAAAGAAGCCGTGCGCGCCGTCAAGCAAGAAGAAGCGATGCGGTGGGTAGAAAAGACGAACCCAGAGACTGAACTGCCCGACACCATCCAGCTCCACACGGGCGATTTCCGCGAGGTGCTTGCCACACTCCCGCCCGAAAGCGTCGACGCTATCATCACAGACCCGCCGTATCTGTTGGAATACATCCCGCTCTTTGAACCGCTTGCCGAGCATGCCGCGCGCCTGTTGAAACCGCACGGCGTGTTGGTCGTCATGGTCGCGCATCTCCATCTGCCCGACTATATCAACGCGCTGGACAAACATCTCCACTATCGCTGGATTTGCGCGTATATCATGGACGGTTCCAAAGCGTCCGTGGCGGTCTCGCGGGTCGCCGCCGCGTGGAAACCGCTCTTGGTCTATGTCCGACGCGACGCGCGCGACTTGCGGTTCATCCCAAGCGATGTGTTCTACGGCGCGAACAAAACGGAAGACGGGCTGGAGAAGGTGTACCACCACTGGCAGCAGTCGCTGGGCGGGTTTACCGAAATCGTGCAACGGTTCACAGAACCCGGCGATACGGTGCTTGACCCGTTCTTGGGGAGTGGGACGACGGGGGTCGCTTGTCTCCATCTCAATCGGCGTTTCGTTGGGTGCGACAACGATCCGTCCGCCGTAGCCATCGCGACGCAGCGGATACGGGAGGCTCATGGGCTTCTACCATCGGAGACAACTCCACGACTCGTTTGAGAGCCGTGTCTACGCTGAACTCGAACGGGATGGGTTCGTCGTTCGCGACCTGACTTATCACACACACTTGGGCGAAGAACTCGTGGCGCGATTGAAGCGCATGCGCACGCCGACGGCGTTGCTGGTGCGCACACGCGCCGATCGCATCGCGGTTCATCGGACGCAACCCATCGTCGCGAAAATCGAGGTCAAGACCAGCGGGTATGCCAACGGGAGTTTCGCGATTGAGGCGTTCCCTCTCGCGGTGCATATCCTCGAAGCGAAGACGGTCGGCGCAGCGTGTCTGTATATCTGTTTCCAACGCACAATCGGGCACGAATTCGGGTTCTGGGCGGGCGAAATCGGGAAACACATCGCGGGAATATATGTCCCCCCACATTGGCATGCGTTCACCGAGCAGTTCCCCGAATGGCTCCGATGTGCGTTTCCCGACACACCGATTCGATGGCTCCGCAACCCGACGCAAGGTTCCAACACACCTTATGTGATGATTGCGCCGTCCGTTGTCCGTTCGATGGCGCACTGGCAGGCGGTTCTACACGAGTGGTTGGACGGATACGCCGCGATCAAGACGGGATAGTGGCTACGGACTAGTCGCGCCTGGTTCATCGTCTTCGAAAACGGTGTGGACGGAATCGCCCAACACGCGGGCGAGACGGTCAATCACGCTGCGCGTCGGGATGTGCCCGTTGACTTCGATTTGGTACAGCGCGGATTCGGATACCCCCGCGCGCTCGGCGAGTTCCGCACGGGTCAGCCCCTGCTTGAGACGCGCCTCGCGAATGACACTGACTTTCCGCATGACCGCATGATACCTTGGTGTCGGGTACACTCTCCGCGCGGAACGATGGTCGC
>Ga0209017_10000320_pt1 | contig 49114 bp, 36 predicted proteins | sample YNPBryunderm2012_FD_185812 | JGI IMG/M metagenome (GOLD analysis project Ga0209017, IMG submission 185812) | Anoxygenic and chlorotrophic microbial mat microbial communities from Yellowstone National Park, USA - YNP Bryant MS undermat 2012... ...
GTCCAGAACCTGAGCCTTACGGTTGAGGCGGGGGAATTGTTCGCCTTCCTCGGTCCCAACGGCGCGGGCAAAACCACCACCATCAAAATGGTCTGCGGCCTGCTCAAGCCCACCCAAGGTACCGTGCTGGTTGGCGGCCACCCCGCCGACACCGCCGAAGCCCGCCGCCTCATCGCCTATGTGCCTGACTCCCCCTTCCTCTACGACAAGCTCACCGGACGCGAGTTCCTTAAGTTCGTCGTCGAAATGTACGGCATCGACCCCCGCCGCGGCGCGGAAAAGATCGAGGAACTCATCGCAATCTTCGAGATGAGCGACTATGTGGATAACCTTTGCGAAAACTACTCACACGGCATGAAACAGCGGGTCGTCTTCGCCTCGGCGCTGGTTCATGATCCCAAGGTGCTGATCGTGGACGAACCGCTCGTGGGACTCGACCCGCGCAATGCCCGGATCGTCAAAGACCTGTTTCTTAGTCAGGCCCGCTCGGGTGTAGCTGTACTGATGTCTACCCACCTATTGAGCATCGCCGAGGAACTGGCCGACACCATCGGGATCATCGACCAGGGCCGGTTGCTCGCCAAGGGCACTCTGGCCGAGATTCGCCGCCAAACCGCCATCGAACATGGCGCGTTGGAGGATCTGTTCCTTCGGATGACCGGCGGCGACCGCCCTTTCGCGCGGGCGCTGCGCGGCTCCACCTCGTCGGCGCTGACGGAGGCGGAGGCGGTCGAGGCGGCCGAATCGGTCGGGTCTCAATGAGAGGCGGTGGTCAGCGGCTCGGCTTCGCCAATCGTTTCCACCATGCGGTCAGGGCCGCGCGGTGCGGGACGGTCGCCGCCGGGAGCGACCCGAGCCGCGGCGGTCTCGCGTTCCAACATCACGGCGATCTCGGGGAACACTTCCGAATGGGCTCGTCCCGAAGCGTCGCGGACCTTCAGACAGCTCAACAAGCGTCGTCGGAGACGACGGAATGGTTGAGCCACCAGGCGATGCAGCTTGATCCACCAAGGGCGAGCGGCCGCGACCGCTTCGGGCCCCTTGCCGAACTGGTCGGGACGGAGGCGGGCGTAGTGCTTGTCAAAGTGGTACCAATCGCTCATCTGCAACCGTTTCAAGACCCGGCTCATCGGCCAATAAGCGCGGCGAGGGGCGTGACTGATCTGAAAGTCGATCAGGTAGGGCCGGCCATCGTCGCCAACCAGGATGTTCTCCCGTTTATGAAGATCGACGTATGCCGCGCCCCGGCGGTGCAACTCGGCGAGGGTCGCGGCCAGATCGGGGAAGAAACGGTCGTCCACCCGGTCGTCGCGTCGCAAGGGACGACCGGGGATGAAGACGCGGGCGACGGCGTGAAGGCAGGGCGCTCCCTCCACCCGGACCGGGCCAGCCCAGTCGGGCACGCCGGGCCAGTCGGCCATCAAACGCAGCAAACGCTCCTCGTTGGCGGCCAGACGCCGGCCCAACCAGCGGGTCGGCAACGGGCCAATCGGTTGAATCCGGTTGAACTTGGCAACCACCCGGCGCGGCTCTGGGCTTGGAGCGGTATTGGAGCGATCGCGGTCGATTGTGGTCTCAACCTCGACATACAACCCGGTGGCGGCCCAGGAATCATGTTTCCAGATTATCTCGCGTTGATACGTGACGCCGCCGACCTCGATCCGCTCTGGAGGCTCGTTAGGACCCAGAGCGCGGAAGGTGGAGGGGCGGTGACGAGTGGCCAACGATTCGGCGGCGTCCAGGGCCGCGGGGGTGGGGATGGTCATCGCCCAAGGAATTCCTCCAGTCCCGTCGCGTCATCCAAACCCCAATCCGCACGGGTCCAACCCATGCGTCGGGGTGGCTACGCCACGCCCATCACGGCGGACGATCCGACGCGCTCACTCCGGTTCATGTCGCATGGCGACGATTCCTTCAGTCCACATCGTTGGTGATCGGCCGAGATCCAACCGAGCTTTGGGTCGGAAGACACGCGCGACCGATCCGAATCCGCAATCTCGCCACGATCAATACGATCAACACATTCCCCACCCATCCCAGGAGCGTTCGACGATGTTGGAAGCCACAGACTCCCGACTCGCCTCACCGTCCGACCATAACACGGTCTTCTCGCCCCCCCATCGTGTCACATCGGCTCACGCTCCGGGTTCCCCCGACTCCTTGGTCCCCAATACACCAGGGCCAGGAATCGGCCTAGCCAGCCGCGACGACCGCGACCGCGCAGCCCGTCGCGCATTTCAATATCTCCAAAGACGACTGGCCTTCAACTTAACCCGTTCCGCCATCGCCGAGTCGCGGCTGCGTCTAGCGATCATTGTCTTCTGCTCCATCTTCTTCTGGGCCACCTTGTTCACCTTCTTTCGACAGGCCTTCACCTTTCTGAGCAAGTTCGACCTGTTTGCCGAATCACTCCTGGATTACGCCTTTTCGATGTACTTTCTTTCCATCGCGGGGATGTTGACCTTCTCGACCGGAATCATCGGCTACAACAGTCTATTCCTAGCGCGCGAAAGCGAGTTCCTCTTGACCTTGCCCGCCCCGTCCGATCGAGTCTTCGCCGCCCGTTTCCGTGAAGCAATGCTCTTCAGCTGCTGGGGGTTCATTCTCATCGGAACCCCGTTGTTGGTAGCTTACGGCCTGTCCGAACAGGCGGGCGCGCTCTATTATGCGTTGATCCTCTTGTTTCTGATTGGGTTTGTGTTGACTCCCGGCGCGGTTGGGATGCTTGGGGCCTTCTTGGTGGGCTATTTTCTGCCCAGGCGCTACAAAACGGTGCTGGTGCTTGCGATCCTCGCGGTGATCGCCTTTGTGGGGTTCGTCGGCGCGCAGTTGCTTCAATCCGAAGAAGGCGGCTTCAACGCCGACTGGCTGGACAACGCGATGGGACGGTTGGCCTTCAGCCAAAGCGAGTGGATTCCCAGCGTCTGGATCACGCGAGGCCTCATGGCCGCCGCCGACGGCGAAGTGGGTGAAGCCCTCACCTACCTCTGGGTGACCTGGGCCAACGGTGGGATGGCCTATTTGTGCGCCGCTCTGGCGGCCCGCCTCTTTTATCGACCCGCCTTCAGCCGGGTCCAAGGCGGACGCTCCTCCCGACGGTTCGCCGGTCAATGGTCCTCGGCGTTTGATCGCGGATTCCATCGGTGCGCGGGATTCGTCGACCGACCCATTCGCCTGTTGATGTTGAAGGACTTTCGAATCTTGCGGCGTGACCCCACTCAGTGGTCACAGCTGCTGATTCTAGTGGGGTTGCTGGGATTTTACTTCCTGACGGTGCGGCGTCTGGGTTCGGATCAATCGCCCCCCTCGTGGCGTAGTATGTTGAGCTTCCTGAACCTAGCGGTGACGGCCTTACTGCTTTCGACCTTCACCAGCCGGTTCGTGTACCCCCTCATGTCGTTGGAGGGCCGCAACTTCTGGGTGCTAGGCCTGTTCCCAGTGCAGCGGGACTCGATTCTCTGGGGCAAGTTCGCCTTCGCGTCGGGCTTGTCGATCGTGGCGACCGGGGCGATGGTCATCGCCTCGGACATCCTTCTGAGGGTGGGTCCCTTGATGATCGTCATGCATGTGGGGCTCATGTCGCTCATCTGTCTGGGGCTGGCGGGAATCAGCGTGGGTTTGGGAGCCCGGTTCCCCAACCTTCGGGAGTCCGACCCCTCCAAAATCGCTGCGGGCTTCGGAGGAACCCTCAACCTGCTGTTGAGTCTGGTGTTCATCCTGCTGATCGTGCTGACCGTGGGTCTGCCCACCCACCTGGCCGTTTCCACCACTGAAACCATACTTTCTACCACGATGCTTCTTCAAGACGCACGTCTGAGTTGGACCCTGGGCCTAGCGCTGATCGCCTGCCTCATCGTGGGACTTCTGGCGGTCATCCTACCGATGCGCGCGGGCCTCAAGGCGTTCCGCGACGCCGAGTTGTGAGGAACGTTCGTCGGCGTTGGCCCGATCTCGATTCGGCCCCCTCCGGTCCGGTCGGTTGATCGGAGACCCAATCCCGTCAACTCAACTCAGGTCGAACCAAACCGAATTGGATCGGGCCAGGCCGGGACCGATTCCCTCCCACACTCCAACCACTTTTGCACCCTAAGCGCCGAGAGTTTCCCTAACGGGAACTCGGGAATCACCAGGACGCGAACCGCCTAGGGAATCGGATGCGTCTTTCGACATCGGATCAGCCCTTGGGACTTGAACGATCCGAGGCATTGCCGGCACGGCCTAGGCTTGGCCTTCCGGGGTGATGGTCCGCTTCAGCGAACCCCAGACCAGACCAACAGAGCGGCGGTCTTGGCGAGGACGGAACCCGCGCCGTCAGCTCACCGACTCTTGAAGCACTCCCCCGCCCTCGTCCAACCTCGCGGCTTCCCGAGCCCGGGCCAGACGCTCCCTTACCATCTCCCAAGCCTCTCGGGCAGGATCGCCCACCTCGACCCGCAGCGCGTCGAGATAACCTTCCAGTTTGGTCAGGATCCGCGCGTGTTGCGCGGTGGGGAGGCCGGCTCGATCGTAGAGATTATCCAGCATGTCGGCGAGCTTAACCACCCGGACCTGCCAGGGAGACCGCGACAACGCCTGACGATACGCCTCCTCGCGCTCGGGTTCCGGCAAACGGCTATCCTTGGAGAGAACCGCCACCCAGCGCGCCACCTGAGTACCAAACCGTTCGGCCACGTCGTCGAAATCGGTCGCGGTATCCTCCAACACATCATGGAGGGCGGCGGCGCATAACACCTGTTCGTCGGCGATTCCAAACACATGACGCACAACCAAGGTCACCCGCGCCACATGGCTGACGTAGGGGGTTCGACCATCCTTGCGAGTTGCCCCGTGATGGACGCGGGCGGCGAAGGCTATTGCTTCCATCAGCGTTTGAAGTCCAACGTCGGACCCCCCGGAGGAATCCTCAAACAGATCCCCCCGCCTGCCCTCGACTGACGACGCGGCGGACGACGCATTCACGAATCACGCCCTCCTAGGAATTCATTCACCCAGCGACGATGTCGGGATCCGACAAACTCCCAACCTTTTGGGCGGAAGGCTTGACCTTGTCCCAACCAGGTTCAATTCCCTTCTTTCCCGAATTGACCGAATTCCACGTTCGACTGTCATCCCTCAAAAAGGGTCGAAGCGACCCATCCGATCACTCCAATGATCCCGATTCGCTCAATTCAATCAAACCTCGGACGAATCCCGACCATCACACTCAAAGCGAATCACTCGGAACGTTGGGCTGCGACGGGTTTTTCTCTTGGATCGAACTTGATGGCGAGTCATTATTGAAGCGGTCGGTCTGGCCGTCATCGTCGGGAGTCTTGCGCCAAAATCAAGGAGTCGCTGACTTTCAACGATCACAACCTTCCGCAACGGTCGTCCCGGCCCGATCGACCCCACCTCGTGATTCTACTCCCGCCGCGTTCGAGCCCGAGCGTTTCGATGTCCATCCTGAAATCGGATTGGAACCCCTCACTCAAGCCCGAGGATGGCCTGCCCTCGCGGTGGTCAGCGGACGCCGCGTCGTGCCGTTGGCGTTCCTCTCGACGAGCTGGCTCATGGCGTCGCCTTGTGTTCAAAAGCGACCACGCCGCGCCTTTGATGATCATCCTCGTCATCGTAACCTTAGGACTGACCGCGCTGGATCGACACCGTCGCCTCGGTCTGGAGCGAGAACGAGCCGACTCCCTGGCGCGCCAACTTGAGGTGGCGGTGGCGTTGAACGAGGGGCGATCACCGCCTCCTTCAACCCGTTCGATCCATATCGTCCAACGTCCCGTCTGGGGAGCATCGGCTTCGGGACGGGACAAGGCGGATTCCTTTCCAACCGCGCGGGTGCCAACCGCGCGATCGGACGATCCGGCAGCGACGCGTCGGGATCGGGAGACCACCACCTGGTTGGCGTTCCCCGACCTTCCCCGGACCAACCCCTCCCCTTCTTCAACCTCCCCCGACCAATCTCGCGCCTCCGCGACGCCGGCAGCTTTTGGTGTCGCGTCCGTGAGCGCTGACGGCCCGCCCTTGCCGAATCTCGAAAACCTGGAACAATCCCTAGGCCGTCGACTGGCGGCCGCGGCATTCGCCGAGGCGATGGGCTGGCAAACCAATCGCGACCAGCAACGCCGTTTGGGGTTGGAGTTGCCTCGGGACGTTCCTGCATCTTTGGAGTTGGCCTGGAAAACCTGGAGTTTGCTGCAATCCGCTCAACGCCTTGCCGGCTGGGCAGGCAATCGCCGGCGAGCCACTCCCGGCGGCGACATGCCGTCCTCACCGGCGTCCGCATCCGAATCGTCGTTGCGGGATCAAGAACCGTGGACTCCGCCGCCGCCGATCGCCCTGAACTCAGATCGTCCGACCGTGTTGAACTCTCCCGCGGTCCTCGCCGAGACGATCCACCGAGATCCTCTTGAGTCCGACCTGGACCAAGCCCCGGCTCCTCCCATTCTGGCTCCTCGAACGATCCCCTGGCCTGGGCGATTCGACTTCTGAACCTTCCCTGGTCTCCAGACTCGGCTCGACTCGACATGGAGACATGCGGGCCAACCCATTCATCTCGAAGGACGCAGTCGCATGACGCAACGGACGCTTCACCTCTTCGAAGGCGACGAGGACCCTCCTTGCGACGACACTCGTGGTGGCGACCCCGCCTCAACACCTGTCGCGTCCTCGGGCCGTCCTCGTCGCCGCGCTCGCTCCGCGTCGCCGGCCACGACGACCGCGCCTTCCCAACAAGCCGCCCCACCTGTCAAGCGTCGGGATCGGACCACGATCGTTCGAGCGGTTCCCACCCCCCCCGTCGCCAACGCCACGCCCACTCTTGAACCGGACTCCGCGTCCTCACAGGAAGGCAACCTCCCCGGACTCGCCGAATTGCCAATCCTAAGCGTGACGGAGTTGACCGCGCTCATCGACGGCGTGTTGCGAACCGACTTCAGCGCGGTGGCGGTGCGCGGCGAACTCTCGCGCATCTCACGCGCTCAATCGGGTCATCTATACTTTAGAATCAAAGATGACTTTGCTGTGATCGACGCCGTGATCTGGCGCAGCACGGCCGCGCGCTTGCCGTTCGACCTGACGGAGGGGCTGGAGGTTGAAGCGCGGGGCGGGCTCGAGGTTTACGCGCCGCGGGGATCGTATCAACTGATTCTCACCGCGATCGAACCCCGAGGCGTCGGCGCGCTGGACCTGGCCTACCGGCAACGCTTAGCTCGTTTTCAGGCCGAGGGGCTGTTCGACCCCGCTCGCAAGCGTTCCAGACCGGCGTTCCCCATGCGGATCGTGGTGGTGACCAGTCCCGTCGGAGCGGCGGTGCGGGACATTCTCCAGATTCTGGGACGACGTTGGCCGTTGGCCGAAGTCATCGTGGTCCCCACGGTGGTTCAGGGAGCGGAGGCCGCGCCTCAAATCGCCCAGGCGCTGCTGATAGCCGATCGCCTGCTCAGGCCAGACGTCATCATTGTGGGACGGGGCGGCGGTAGTGTCGAGGATCTCTGGGCGTTCAACGAGGAAGTCGTGGTCCGGGCCATTGCCGCGTGCGAACACATGGTCATTTCCGCTGTGGGTCACGAGGTCGATTTCACGTTGGCCGACCTGGTGGCCGATCAACGAGCGGCGACCCCCAGCGAGGCAGCCGAACTCTGCGCTCCGCTGGCGGAAAAGCTGCGAGAGGCTTTGGTGGCAACCCGAACCCGTCTTGATCGGGCGTTGGCTCGCCGTCTTCACGAGGCGTCGGCTCGGCTCGCCCTGGCCCGCTCCGGTCTGGAACGGGCCGGTCGCGCTCTGATCCTTCAGACCCGCAACCGTGTGGAACGCTTGGCCGATCGGCTCGACCGGGCCATGCGAGCTGATCTCCTAAGGCGTCGCGCGACCTTACGCGCTTTGGCGGGACGACTCGACGCCTTGAGTCCCTTGGCGATCCTGGCGAGGGGATACAGCCTGACTCTGTTGGAGGACGACTCCGCCACGTGCGGGCCGCCCCAGCGACCGCTGGTAGTCCGCGACGCGACCTGCTTGAAACCGGGTGACCGCCTGCGGACCCGTCTGGCTCGGGGCATGGTCCTCAGCCGAGTCGAAGCGGTTGAGGCCGGCGACGAACCGAACAAAGAACATGCCGTTACATCATGTAACACATAATGTAGAATATGGTGATCTGACCTTATCCCCGCCCATGCCAACCTGACTGGCGACATGGGCTAAGTCAGAGCAACCAGGCGGGCAATTCACCGCGTTCGGGCAATTGGATCACGGTGACGCTGTAAAGATCGGGCAAGGCCCGCAGCGCCTCCAGAGCCTCCTCGGGTGGGATCGAGTCGAGGTTGACCACCCCGATCGCCTCGCCCCCCTTGACCGCGCGGCCCACATTCATCTGGGCAATGTTGACGTTGTGATTGCCCATCAAGGTGCCGATCGAACCAATGAGGCCGGGGCGATCGAGATGGGTAAAGATCAACATCACGCCTTCCAAGTCGCAGTCGATTTGATAGGGCCCCAGTCCCACCAGACGCATCCTCTGGCGTCCAAACAACGCTGCGGAGGCGTGGTAGGTTTTGCGGTCGGTGACGACTTCGGCGGAAATCAGCGAGCCAAAGTCCTCGGTGTCGCGCGAGTGGGATTCGGTAATCTGGATGCCGCGTTCCTGGGCCAGCACCAGGGCGTTGACCAGGTTGACCGACTCGGTGAGGGCGGTCTCCATCCAACCGGCGGTAAACGCGGCCGAGATCAAACGGGTGTTGCGCGAGGCGATGTCGCCCCGATAGTCAAGCTTGACCGAGCGGGCCGCGCCTCGATCCATTTGGGCGTGCAACATCCCCAACCGGCGGCCCAATTCGAGATGGTGACGAAGTTCATCGAGCTCGGCTTTGTCAAGGTTGGGCATGTTGACCGCGAACCGCACCCGTCCTTCGCCCAGGAAGTCGATCAAAAGCCGCGCCGCCTCGACCGCCACTGAGATTTGGGCCTCCTCGGTACTGGCCCCAAGGTGGGGCGTGACCAGCACCTTAGGGTGCCGCACCAGAGGGTCGTCGGCAGGCGGTGGTTCGGGTTCGAACACGTCGATGGCCGCGCCGGCGACCTTGCCCGCGTCGAGCGCCGCGATCAGCGCCGGCTCGTCGATCAAGCCGCCCCGCGCGCAGTTGACGATCCGCACGCCGGGCTTCATCGCCGCGAACTGGGCTGGACCGATCAGGTGACGGGTCTCCTCGGTGAGCGGGACGTGCAGGGTCAGGTAGTCGCAACGGCACCACATCTCGGCCAGAGGGGTCGGCTCGATGCCGAGTTCGCGGGCGCGGTCGGGGGAGAGGAACGGGTCGTGCCCCAGCACCTTCATGCCGAAGCCGATCGCCCTCTGAGCGACCGCTTGACCGACCCGCCCCAGGCCAATAATGCCTAGCGTCTTGCCCGCCAGTTGCGACCCGGTATATTTGGAGCGGTCCCAGCGCCCCGCTTTGAGACTCGCGCAAGCCGGCGCGATATTGCGCGACAGGGCCAACAGCAACGCCAGGGTGTGTTCGGCGGTCGAAAGCGTGTTGCCTCCAGGGGTGTTCATCACCACAATCCCCTGACGGGTCGCGGTCGTCACGTCGATGTTGTCCACCCCCACCCCGGCCCGGACGATCGCCTTGAGACGGGTTTGGCCTCGCAGAACCTCCGGCGTGAGCATGGTGCCCGAGCGGATCACGACGCCGTCGGCCTCGCCCAGCGCTGTCCTCAACGCCTGGGGATCGCCCGCGAGTTTGGAATCGACCACCACCTCGAAGCGGGGGTCGGCCTTCAAAACCTCCAACCCTTCGGACGCCAGTTTGTCCGTCACCAACACACGATACGTCGCGGCCACCGGCACGCTCCTTACACACACCGCCTGATCCCGGGCCCAGATCGCGCTGCCCACCCGCGTGGGTCCGCACGGCGATCCCTGCTTCATCGGAAGGAGATTGTACCACAACCACCCCGACCCCGGCGAATCCAGGTCTCATCTCAACTCGAGACCTTTTCAAGTACTCGTTTTAGCGACCGTCTCCTGTTTCGATGGGAGCGGCCACCGGCTGATGAAATGCCCAGCGGAACAGGTTGCGGGCGTCGGCGTAGCGCGAGGCCGAGGCCGCCGAACCCAGCACCACGACGATCACCCGACGCTCCCCCTGCTGGCCTAGAGCCACGAGACACGCCCCGGCCGAGCTAGTGGTTCCGGTCTTGACCCCAGCGAAGCCTTCGATTTTAAGCAGTTCATTGGTGTTCGACCAAACGATCGTTCGCCCCTTGCCCTCGCCATCGATCAAACGCGCGGCGCGACGGCGGGTCGCCACCAACGCAGCGAACTCCGGGTTCTCCAACGCAACGCGGGTCAGACGGGCGAGGTCCAGCGCGCTCGCTTGGTGGTTGGGTGCGGTCAGGCCGTGAGGATTGACAAAACGGGTGGCGCTGAGGCCCAACGCCTGGGCCTCGCGGTTCATTGCCGCCACGAATGCCTCCAGCGGATCAAGTCCGTCCGATCCGTCGCGGGCGGCCAAACGCTGGCCGAACTGCTCGGCCAGCGCCACGGCCGCGTCGTTGCCCGAAGGAAGCATCAGGCCATAAAGTAATTCTCCAACACGCACTCGTTCTCCTTCTCGCACTTCTGACGACGAGCCGGGGGTAGCCGCAGCGCGTGCGGAGAAGGTCACCACCTCGTCGCGGGCTTCGGGATGGGCGGCCAGTTCCTTGAGAACCAGATGGGCGGTCATAATCTTGGTGGTGCTGGCCATGTCCAAGGGGCGTTCCGGCTCTCGACCGCCCAAGACGCGCCCGGTGTCGGCGTCGATCGCCACCCAGGCGCGGGCCGTCACGAATGGAACCGCGGTCGGATCGTTGGCCGCCGGCTCCGCCGGTTCGGGCCGCAACGTGGCGAACTCGGCGTTGAGTTGGGCAGGATCGGCCTCAGCCTGGGGATCGCCGGCTGGGTCGGGTGGTAGCTCGCCCAGCGCCCTCCAGACCTCGGGGGTCACCACGCCGTTGTCGCCGAGATGGCGTTCCTTCTGGAACCGGATCACCGCCTCCTGGGTAGCGGGTCCGAAGTCGCCATCGACCACCAGACCGGGCGAGGGCTCGAGACGCCGATTGAGCAGACGCTGCAACCGCTCGACCCGGGGCCCCGTCGCGCCGAAGGCCAATGGGGAGTCGTCCCGCCCCGCCTCCTTGAGGTCGGCGGCTTGCTGGAAATGGTCGTACACCTCGCGAGCCAACCGGGCCGAAAACCGCTCCGCGGCGTTGTCGGGCGTCCAGCGTTGATCCTGGTTGCGAGCCGTCAGCACGCAGACCGCGATTGGTCCTGAGGGAGTGTAAAGAATCCCCGCCGCGGTCCGCACATCCGAGACCGCTCCAGTTTTTTGCGCCACCTTGGTGCCGGGCGGCAATTCCTTGACCAGCATTGACTTATCATCGCAGTGAAGCAAATGATCAAGCATGGCGTCGCAAAGCGCCTCGTTCCCCTCGGCCAGCTTCTTGAGATGCAACCGCTCCCAAAGTGTGATCATCTCTGCGGCGGTGGTGACGCCCAGGCCGAATTCGCGGGAACCTTCCGGGTCGATGGAGGTATCGCGGCGATAGACTTTGGAGTGGAACTTGGTGCGCTTGAGACCCAGGCGGGCCATTTCGGCGTTGACCGCGTCGAGACCCACCGCGTCGAGGGCCAAGTTGGTGGCGGTGTTGTCCGAATAGACGATCATGAGGCGCAGCACGTCGCGCAACGGGATCGTGGTCCCTTGCGAGAAGTGATAGGTCAGAATCCCCGCGCCGGGCACTTTGTCTTCGTCGTGGAGGGTCACAGGGGTTTTGAGGTCGAGCGCTCCCGTGGCGACGCGACGGTACGCCTCGATCAGCAGAGGGAACTTGATGAGGCTGGCGGTCGGCATCGGGGCGTCGGCCCGGTGGGCGAAGGTCTCGCCAGTGCCCAGATGTTTGACCATCACCCCGACATCCCCCTTGTGGGCAGCGATCAACGGACGCAACCGCCGCTCCAGACCGGGCGAGCCGCTGGCCTCGGGCCGCTGGGCATGGACTTGCGCTGCGGCCTCGAACGCCACACCATCCACCCACGCCCACACAATCACCCACGCTGACATCCACAATCCACGCATGACACGAATACTCCAGGCCGAGTCAACCCCGGCGAAGAACATAGCGACGAATTTGGGTCCAAACCTAATTGACTAAGACATCCATAGGAATCAGATGGGTTTTCCTCGATCCGAACCGTTTCGATCAAACCACGTCCGGGGTATAACGTGGTTCGATCGAGGAACCGAGGTTGCCTCGCTTGCCGTAGAGAAACCGCAAATGATGGTCGAGGTGACCCACGGCGTAGGCCAGGATCGAGGCGAGGGTCACGCGCCCGTTGACCGAATGGCGACCGCTTCGCCCGAAGTCAGCTGGTTGCAGACGCTTCAAAATCCGTGCGGTCCAGCGGCGGTTGAGTTCGATCATCTGAGCCGCCTCCTCTAATGGCAGCAGCTCGTGGGGAGGAATCTCGACCAGCCAGCGGCTCTCGTCGAACGCCTGAAGCACCGGGTCGGTTTCGGCCAGAATCCGCTTGAAGCGGTCACTGAAGGTCAGTTCAGAATCCAACAGATGCACCACCACTTCGGCGATGCTCCACGTGCCTGGACTCAAACGGGTGGTGAGTTGTTCGGAGGTCAGATGGGCAATCGCGTAACCCACCAGCGGAGCGCCAGCCTCGTATCGCTCGACCAAACGCAGCGAGGGCGGCTTGTCGGCCTGGGACGAGGCCGAGCGGGGCCGGGGAGCCAACGGAGCGGAGTTGGAATTCATCAAGCGGTTCTCACGACTTGAGGCTAGATTTGGTAGCAATTGTTCGTATTTCCATGCGGCTTGCCGCGATCCGAGCCAAGCCGAGGGCGATGATCGTGGCGGGCCGGGTCCAACGGCCGTTCGTCGCGTCGCTGGACTTCGGCACGTCCCCGTTCCTTCTTGGTGTCAACGAAGATACCGATCGAGCCAATTGTGGACCTCGCGCCACCAGACGATCCGGTTGGCGGGTTTGAGAATCCAGTGGTTCTCGTCGGGGAACCAAACGTAGCGGGCTGGCACTCCTTGACGCCTCAACGCCGTGAACATTGCCAGACCCTGGGAATCCGGCACTCGGAAATCTAACGCGCCGTGGATGACTAGGGTGGGCGTCCTCATGGATTCGACGTAGGTGCTGGGAGACATCGCCCGATACAGCTTGGGATCGGCCGCGTTCCAGGGAGGACCGCCGAACTCCCACTCGGGGAACCACAGTTCCTCGGTGGTGAAATACATACTGGTCAAGTCAAAGACTCCGGCGTGGCTGACCAACGCCTTGAAGCGGTCGGTGTGTCCAGCGATCCAGTTGACCATGAAGCCGCCGTAAGAGCCGCCTAGGGCCGCGACCCGGTCGCCGTCGAGGAACGGATAGGTGGCCAAGGCGTGATCCAGACCGAGCATCAGGTCTTCATAAACTCGTCCGGTCCAGTCCCGGCTGATTTGGTCGGTGAAGGTTTGACCGAATCCGGTCGAGCCGCGGGGGTTAATCGCCACGACCGCGTACCCCGGCGCGGCGAACAAGGCGTAGTTCCAACGTTCGTGCCATTCGTCATGCCAGGCCCCTTGGGGACCGCCGTGAATGCAACACAGCACGGGATAGGACCGCGACGGGTCGAATCCTGGGGGCTTGACCAACCAGCCGGTCACGTCGGTCCCCTCGGCTCCCTTGAAGGTGAACAGCTCGGCGCGGTTGAGGTCCAGACTGGCGATCAGATCGGCATTGTGATGGGTGAGCGGTTGCAGTTGAGCGTCGGATCCGGCCGGCAGCACAAACAGTTCCCCGGGTGCGGCGGAGTGATGACGAACCATGACCACCCCTCCGTCGGGCAGTGGGCGGATGCCGCGATGGGTCCCCGTTGGGGTCAAACGCGGTAGGTCGGGACCGTATTCCCGTTGGGCGGGATGGTCCAGCCGCACTAGCGCCACCGAACCCCGATCGTCGATGGTGGCGACGATCGCTTGGGAGTCGGCGGTCCAGGCGTACTCCTCGATCGGACGATCCAACTTGAGAGTGAGAGGACGAACCCCGCTGGTTTGGCGATCGAACAAGGTCAACACCCATTGATCAGCCTCGAACCCGGCGCGCTCTTGACGCAAAAAGGCCAGAAACCGGCCGTCAGGCGAATAGGAAGGGGCGGCCTCGGCTCCGAGCGAACCGGCCGTCAGGTTGCGGGGCGTCGCCGACCGGCCGTTTTCGCCGGGCCGGGTCGAGACGATCCAAACATCTTTATTGGTGGTCCAAGGGTGTTCGGTCAACGGCTCGGAAATGAACGCTAGTTCCTCGCCGTCGGGTGAAAAGGCGTAGTCGGTGGAGGAGCCGGAGAAAAACGGCGGCGCGTGCGCTGTCCAGTCGGGGATCAAATCGCGGGCCGAACCATCGGCCACGTCAATCAGAATCACATGCTGACGAGTTCCATCATCCCAGGTGTCCCAGTGACGCACCATCAGGTCGTCGTAAATCTTGGCCTGACTCTTGGCCTCGCGGCGCTGGCGCAGGGTTTCGGCGGTCTCCTCGAAGCTTTTGCCAGGCAGGACCGAGACCATCGCGGCCAGGCGGTCGCCTTGAGGGGACCAGATCGGCCCCTCGACATCCAACGGCAGGCGGGTCAACTGACGCGCCTCGCCAGACTGATCCATCGGCAGCAGCCAAACCTGGGTCGAACCGCTTCGATCCGACAAAAACGCCACCGAGCGGCCGTCGGGACTCCAACGCGGGTGGCGGTCGGAACCGGGATGCGAGGTGAGCTGCCGAGGCGTTTTGCCCTGGCGGTCTACCAACCACAGGTCGGTGTTGGACCGACCGGTTTCCCGGTCGATGACTTTGACGGTGTAAACGATCCGATCCCCCTGGGGAGAAACCTGGGGATCGCTCACCACTTGAACCGCCAACAGATCATCGATCGTCATGGCACGTGGGGCCTTCGCGGCGGGCGGTTGAGCCGGGGTCGGGGAGAACGCAGGAGGCGCGGAGTGAACGGGTCTGGTCACCAGCGGGCCAACCACCAACGCCGCCAGGATTGCCAGCGATCCGAACCGCTTGACGCCAACGGCTTGAACCGCACGACCCCGGCGCGGGAGTCTCTTGTCTTGGGGAGGCATGACGGACCACCGCCTCTCGAAACGAAAAAACGAACCATCGGGACGCAACGAGCGCACGCCCAACCCAGGTCGAGCCGCGCTGGACGGGTTTTCAACCACCCACCACCCAGCCCAGCCGGACACGACCGACCGACGGGAGCGCGCGCGGCTCTAAGGCTACCGCGCCGTTACAGCCTCGGGAACGGGACGGCGTCTGTCCTGCGGATTGTTCTGCCCCCAACGACTCCGCCCGGCCGCTCCCTTCCTGGCTCTCGACGACCAAGTTCCCGACTTCCCTGTTGCATGAACTCGTCTTGGATTCGAGGATAGAAGGGGAGGTGGCGGTTGCGAAGAGTCGCCCTCTTGGGAAACCGGCCGGTCCGCGTCGCGCCGGTGCTGCAAGGGACGGGAGGAGGCGGATCGAAACGGATCGAACCCCATCCGATCGCCGTCTACCCCGAACCGCGCTGCGTGTGGAATCGGCCTCCACCGTGGTTTCGAGCGTGACGACGACGCGGCGAGGAGACGCGCCTTATGTCTCAGAGAGTGCCGCCCAGCGATTCGGGAGCTGCTGGCGGTGGGTCTTCAGGGCCGGGTGGCGGCGGGTTGATCCCTGGACGCCCCATGGCCCACGTGCCGATGGGTCCGATGATGCCCGGCCACATGCCCGTCGGGGTGGCGATCGCGGTTGACAGCCAAGAAGGCGCGGTCACGGCGCGTCAAGCCGGCGGACTGATTGACTTGAGGCTTCAGGTCAGCCCTCTCCGCGTCCCTTTGCCCGTGGCGCTCCAGAATGTCGCCAAGGCGGTCAACATCGCGTTTCAAACCAACTTCGCCGAAAATATGCTGGAAACCGTTTACCAGGCTGCGATTGTCCGTAAACGCGAGGTGCTAGTCGTCCATAAGGACTACTTCGGTTACGGCACCGGCTGGTTCAGCATGTTCGGACGCCTTCTCAAGTCGATGGAACTCACCCTTCAAGGACCCGATCCCGTCTCCCCCGAGTTCCAGCGCCTGGTCGAGCAAAAGAAGCCCCGCACTATCTCCGGGCTGCTCAACCTCCTGTTCCGCAAGCTCGACATCGTGCCCGAGTACGAGGATCGCGTTCCGTTCTATTTTCAACAGATGTTTGACCGCTTGGAGGCGTCCGGGATCATCGTGGGATGGAACCGCGAGGAGTGGTCGATTCGCACGACCAAGATCGGTCTGGACATCCGGGTGGAACCGGCCGAGTGGGTTTGGGCCGAGTTGGAAGCCCGCGAACTGGAGGCCAAGGCGGCTCAGGCCGAACGGATCACGAAAGCCAAGAGGCGACTTGAAGACGCCCGCCAGGCTCAAACGCAGGCCGAATCCTCGCGGGAGTCGCCACCGCGGCCCTCCTCCCAGATTGAGCCGACTCCCGAAGCCGCAACCGACGAGGTCGGGACGGGCCAACAGCCAAGCGGGTAACGAACTTATTGCGATCCGCGTTACCGACTTGTTTCCCCTACGGGAGGCTCCAACCGACGTCCGGAGCAACGAATCATGGGTTGAATGGCTCTGCGCTCTTGCATGTCATCTCCAATCGAACCGATGCGGATGGCCGACACGGCAGGTCGTCGGTCAACGTCGCGGCCCCCGCGGCGGTCACCACCGCGGAATGGGGCCGCGGGACAACCGGGAGACCTCCGGGAGCCGGTTCTTGGTCGGTCCCCGCTTCTCCCGCTTGAGCCGGCCACGAAAGCGGAGGCGTTGAAGAGGACGGGGTCGAGGCGGGGTTGCACGCCGACGCCGTTGAGGACGACGCCTCCCGCGGTGGACCGAAGCAGGGCCAAAGCAGATGGGCCACTGCCTCGTGGGGGTAGCGGGCGATTTCCAGCTCGAGCCGAATCAGATAATCACGCACGGCCTGCGACTCTTGACCGGGCAAAATTGTCCGGGGTGGGTCGAACACCAAGCGGTGGCGACCGCCAGGCCGATAGCCGCAGAACATCGTCACCACCGGAGCGCGCGCGACCGCGGCCAGGTCGGCCCACAAGGAAATGAGGCGATGCGGTTGCCCCAACAAACGCCCTACCCGCGTGTTGGGGCCGTACCAGGGAATGTCGCCATTAAGATAGATCGACATCCCTTTACGCAAGGCGGACCGTGCGGTCATGACTCGCTCGATTGCCAGGGCCGGCGGCAGGCCGCGTTTGAGGAAAAACTCGCGTTGAGGGAAATCGCCGCAGCGGTCGAACACCTCGTTCAAAAAGGACGAGACGTGGCAGGGACGCTGAACCAGCAACCGGATCGCATCGCGGCGACGCAACAACCAATGAACCCCACAAAGGTGCGCCCCCAGGTGACTACCCAGCAACACGACCCCCGTGCCCGACTCCATCAGACGGGCCACCGGCTCCCAACCTTCCACGTCGAAGAGTTGGTCGAGTTGGTTGAGGTCGCAATGATCCAAGAGATAGTCGCGGGCGTGGAACCGAGGCAGCCCTTCGAGCAGCCGTTGGGTCACCTGTCGGTCGTCCCATTCGACATTCAGCGCCAGGCGAACCCGGCGCACTTGATCGAGCGTCTGAGCGAACCGTCCCGGCCAAACCGCCAGCAAACGGCCTAAGCGATCCAAGCCGCGCGCGGCCCGGTCGGACGGAATCCGAGCCAAGCGAGGCAGCCAGACCTCGTAGAACCAGTATTTCCAGGTCATGGCGTCGCGTACCGTCACGGTGGGGCCGCTCCCTTTGCCTGCCGGGCCGATCGGTTGAACTCTCCCACCGACGCGGAATCCCGACGCCGGAAGGACGCTCGACTCATCGAACACCGTGATCGTGGACGGATTGAATCGTCGGAGACGTTCATGCTTTCTTCGCATCGGCGGGTTTCCCTGGGATTCCCCAGCTTGCCCCCCTCTCTGACTCATCGCACCGCGTCACAACCCGCCGAAGCAGTCGAATCGGAGGACTCGCCACCTTCAGCAAGTCGCTTCAACTTGGCGTAATCCACCTTAGCCGTCGAAGTCTGGGGCAAACGATCGAGAAAGCGAATCGTGTCGGGGATCATATAGTGGGGAAGCTGACCGACAAGGTGCCGCTTCATAGCGATGATCGAACGACGACGCTCCGGCTTGAGCGCCACGAACGCCTCGATGGCCACCCCTTGGGTGTCGGGATCGTCGCGCGCGATCGCCGCGGCCTGCTCGACATCCTCGTGACGATGGATCGCCGCCTCGATCTCCCCCAATTCGATCCGAAACCCCCGACGCTTGACCATCCGATCGCGCCGCCCTTTGAACACGAACACGCCATCCCCTGGGTCAATCGCCAGGTCACCGGTGCGATACCACCGGGTTCCCTCGGCGTCCTGGAGAAAGACCGTGGCGTCCAGGTCGGGACGGTTCCAGTAGCCGCGCATCACGCCGGGACCAGCGATCACCAATTCGCCCAGTTGACCAACCGCCACATCCCGCCCCGCTTCGTCGATGATCCGCGCCCGCAATGGTGGACACACCGGACCAATCGGCAACGGGTCACGTCGCGTCGGGTCAAGCCGGTCGGGAACCCGATACGCCGTGCAGACATTGGTTTCCGTGGGACCGTACAGATTCCACATCTCCGAATCCGACCAAGCCGAACGCAAGGTCTTGAGCGGTTCGATCGGAAACACCTCTCCGGCGAACAGCACCAACCCCGGCGCGGGAAAGCCCGGCTCGACCGCACCACCGAACCGCGCCAGTAGGTTAAGGATCGACGGCGCGGAATACCAGACATCGACCGGCCGCGCTTTGAGAAACGCGCCGAGACGCTGGGGATCCTTGCCCAGCGCTTCGCCCACAATCACCAAAGTGCCCACCGAAGCGCAACTGGCGTAGAGATCGAACACCGACAGATCGAAATGAAACGGCGCGTGCGAAGAGAACCGTCCCCCTGGCGGCAGGTTCAGCGTGCTAAAACACCAATCGAGAAAGCAAAAGGCGTTGCGATGCGTCAGGCGCACTCCTTTGGGCGTGCCAGTAGAACCGGAGGTGTAAAGCAAATAAGCGTCGTCGTCGGGGTGACGGTCGCGGTCGCGGGGCGGCGTCAACTGGCGATGGAACGACTCCATCACCTCGTTCCAGGCGCGATCGCCGGGACGGAACGACGTATGAGACCCATCCGCCGGGGCGGAGACCCCTGGCGCGGCGTCCAGATGAATCAAACGCGGGGCCTTGGGCCATTCCTTGAGCAAACCGGCGGCCTGCTCGGGCGCGGCCAGCCAAGCGGCGACCTCGGCATCGCGCAGGATGGTGGCCCCGCGAACCGCCGGGGACGTGGGATCGACCGGCACATAGGCCGCCCCCACCCGCAAGACGGCATGAATCGCTGCAACCGCCTCGGGACTCTTGGGAATCGCCACCCCGACCCGATCGCCCCGACCCACGCCCCACTCCTCGAGAGTCGCCGCCAGACGCTCCACCGTTTCATTGAGTTGGGCGTAGCTCCAGATTCGTCCCTCCTCGGTCTCGATTGCGGGACGTTCGGGGTACACGCGCGCGACGAACTCCAGCAACTCCGCTAGGTGAGTGAACCGAGATCGAAAACCCGGTTTTCGGTCCTCACGGCAACTGGACGAGACAAACACGGGTGATGGGACTAATGGAAATGGAGGCGGTGGCAGGGACATCATCGGAGTTCCTTGGATTGGGTGGTTCGAAGAAGTGTCGGCTTGAAGACGAAACCGCAACCAGTCAGCGCGGCGGGCGAGGTCGATATGCCGGACCCAGCACGAGCGAACATAACCTAGGATCGCGCTCGATCGTTTGGGCCAGCGCGATGAAGAGAAGCTCGTGTCCCAAGGCGTTGGGATGGTCGTCCCACGGGGCGATTTCCAAACTGGAGCGACCGCGACCATCGAAGGTGTCCAGCAGGTTGATCACCGTCAGGCCGAGTTTGGCGGCGCGTTCAAGGTAGGCGGCCTCGGTCAGCCGTCGGGTGCGGGGAGCGTCGGCGGCCCCGACGCGGGGAATCAGGACCAGAACCAGCGGAACTCCGTGTTTGTCGCAGAGGGTCCGCGCCTCGGCCAACGAACCTTCGATGATCTCCCAAATCACCAGGGCCGCTTGACGCTTGAACTCCGACTTGATCGAACGGCGCTCCAGATCGCGGCGGGCCGCCGGTCCCCCCTTCTCCTCGTCAGAGGAGATGCCTAGCCGCGTGATTGCCTCCCGGATGGCTGCCGAACGGAGATCGGCCCCGTGACGTACCAACGACCGCAGATGAATTTCGGTGAGGCGGGGGTCCAGCGTCGTGCCCACCAGCAAGACCAGGTCGGGATCATAACGCAACGCGTCGTCGCCCAGGGTATCGACCCTCTGAGCCGGCGAATAGGCAGCCACGGAGAAGTTGATCACCTCGAAACGCCGTCCCAAACGTTCGCGGCGAGCCACATGATTGAGCCAGTCTTCGAGACGATTCTCATACGTCAGCGCATCGGGAACTCCCCAACCCATGTCGATCGACGCCCCCATCAGGACGATTCGGAAGACGCCGGGTGGCTTCTCCAAGGCGTACTCCCGATCACGCAGACCCCGCGAGTTGGTCGAAAACGACGCGCTGTAGAGTTCCCGCTTGAGGTTGGGGATCAACACATGTTGACGGAAGTCCTGGGGCATGTGGCGGGACACCCCGGCCTCGGGGAACCTCAGCCATCCGGCGGGACGCCCCACTAAAGCGTCGTTGAGGCCGCCGCCGGGGCCAGGGCGGGAGTCGCCGTCGTGGTCGCCGCCGCCGTCGATCAGGGCCACGTAATAGCCCCCCGCGGCCGACTCCAGGTCGGCCCGGTTGGGGTCGGGGTTGCGCGCGGCCCTCAGCCAGCGAACCTCCTCGCCCAATGCCACTGACAACCCCACCACCCCCAAAAGCAGTGCCACGGCGGCCACCCTCAGGGCGTAACCGACTTCTTCCGCTTCGTCCACCATCCGCCAGGGAGGAGACTTGGGACGACTCATTGGTGAAGCTCCGCTCGCCTGTTCGAAAAGCCCCAACGGAATGCCGAGGCGGTCCCCGCCGAGGTGGCCGCCGGCCTCAATCGCGCGATCAATGCCTCGGCCAACAGCCGATGTCCCAAGGCGTTGGGGTGGTAATCTCGGGGCGAAAGCGCGTAACGTGCCGGGTCAGATTCGGGAATCACTCCAGTCAGGTCGTGAACCTCGTCGAAGCCGCAACGCGCCGCCAGACTCAACAACTCGCGCCGCTGGCTGGGAGTGGTCGTCTTGCCGACGCGGGGCACGAGGATGTACCACGACCTCACCCCACGCGCCCGGCACTCCTGGGCAATGTGACGATACACTCCCTCCAGGATCGCCCAGCGCCACGGTTCCAAACGTCGACGGTAGCCATCGACCCGATCCCCTGGTCGCGCTCCAGCCTGCGCCAAAGTCTCCGCATACATCGGCGCGTCGAAGCCAAAGCCGGGACCACGGGCCAGCAGCACCCGCAACCGCCGCTCGTCCCAGCCAACCTCGGCGGGCGTGGCCTGCACGATGACTCCGTCAAGCTCGTCCCTCCAACCGTCGTTGGCCAGGAAGTCGGCCCAACGCTGCCCCGGCGCGTGGCCGGGGACGCTATGGTTGAGCAACTCAAAGCCACCCCGTCCGAACGCCCGCGCCTCCCGATCGAGCTGGGCTTCCGTGATGGCCTCAAACGATTCGCTCTGATCCACACCCCAGCCGCAACCGATCGAATCCCCCACCAAAGCGTACCGCGTTACGCCGGGCGGCTTGGGAATGGCGTACTCCCGGTCGCGCATCCCCCGGGCATTAGTGCTCCAGCGGACTCCGTCCCAGTACCGAGTGTCGAGGTTGGGCTTGAGGACGTAATCCCTCACGTCCGCCACATCCTGGACCAAACCGCCATGACGAAATGGTTGGGGTTGGTTCTCGGATTCGGTCCCAATGGGATCGCCCCAACCACCGTCGATGCGGTCCAAACCGCGATGCACCTCCAACACCTTTTCATAATAGCCCCGCTCGCGCTGCTCCAAGTCGATCTGGTTGGGTCCGTCGTTGCGAACGGCTCCCTTGAAACGCAACACCAGGGAAGCGCTGGTCCATTGCTCGGTGGGCAGGACCGCCAGCAGCGCTAGTCCCAAAGCTGCAGCGACGCTTAGGCGATCGACGAGCGTGAGCGGGCGCATGAATCAGCCTCCTCTGCCCGATCCGATCGTCAGACCCAACCCCCGACCCATCATCTCCAGCCATTCGCCCACGCCAGGGCTGGACCACAGCGACCACAATACCGCGATCGTCGTGAAGGTGGCCGCCACCTGGAGCGAATGCGTGGCCAACGCCCCGGCGCGTCGCCAAACCGAAGCGGACCGGCCCTCGGTCGCCTTGAGCGGGCGAAACCGCCGACCAGCCCTAGTTCGACGTGCGTCGATCTGAACATTGATCAACACCAATACACCGAGGATTCCCCAAAACAACCCGTCGGTCGTGGAGAACCCCCACGAACCCCGCAGCCAGAACGATTGGTAGGCGTGCAGCAGCCAAGTCGCCAGAAACACCACCACCGTCGCCGCCGCCAACGCCAGCGGTTGCGGCCACCTCTTGAGCCGGAAGACGGTCGGGTTGAAAAACACCCGAACCATGAAATCCTTCCAATAAATGTTAATTCGACGCCAGTAGTCCGTAAAACTGTTGGCCAGCAGATAATTGTGGTGCGTCTCTGGCAAACGCCAGCCGAAAAGATGAATGATGCCGCAGGCGATGTGGAACTGGCCCGACACCCGCAAATACAGGAGATAGTTGCACACCAGGAACCGCGCCAGCGTCGCGGGATCCTCCACGTCCCCCGGCGCGATCAGCAATTCGTGATAAATGATGCGATAGCCGAGCAGATGAATCATCCCCCGGAAGATCATCCGCAGACCCTCACGCTGGGTCTCGCGCAACCCCCCCATCAACCAGGTGCGCTGCATTGTCCGGTAATCCACCACCGGAAAGTGAATGAAGCAGGCGTTGGGGGGCAACAAAAAATAATTGACCGCGTCGAGGAATGATTCGGGTTTCTTGGCATGTTTGAGTTCGTAGAGGTAGATGACCATGCGGAACATCAGGAAGCTGCCCGCCACCGGCCAGAAGACCGCCGGCACCGGCAGACCTGGTTGATTCCGCAGCGCCATCAGGCCGACCCCCACGCCCGCAACGATCCCCGCCCGAACCGCCCAGGGGATTGGAGCCAGACAAATCCCGATCAACCCCAACGTCAGCCCCACCACCAGCGCCGCGGCGACCGGCCCAAACACCCAGCCCAACGCCACGACCGTCAACCACGCCACGAAGGGACGCCGCCAACGCTCCCCCAGCGCCTCGTAAATCGGCAGGCCGATCGCAACCATCGTCAGGACGATCTGAAACGCCCGACCCTCCAGGCGATAGGCGTAGGCCAATCCGGTCAAAAGGATCAACAGCGCTTCAATTTTGTAGAATGCGATGCGGTCCATCCGCCGTTCGGCCCGCGCCCGGGCCTCGGGAGGTAATAAATCCTCCTCATCCAGGATCGGACGAACCGGATGACGGACGGAGGTGGTTGACTCGTCCCGCCCCTGGGAAGACCACATCTCCGGTTCCCGACGGCGATCGGGCTGAAAGAGACGGTGGGGCAGGGTCGGGGTCGGTGGAGTGGTTGTCGTGGGGGCGGACTTCTTGTCCAATGGGCTCAACGCCATCGCCGGTCCCTCGGCTCGCGGTGAAAATCAGCGTCCTGGTCGTGATCGATTCGATTGGTTCCAGCGCGCCGCGCCGGCTTTGATTCGTCGGTGATCCACCCAAACGCAACGCAGCGCGCTCAAAGGAAACGACGAGGCTTTCTTCCGCGGTTGGGCGTTGGTGATCATCGACCGGGACGTGAACACCTGGGAAACGGTCGGCTCGAGCTATCGGCGTCGCCATCGACCAGGCGAGCCGCGCTCGGTCAACTGAGATCGGTTCTAGCCAAATCCCCCCCCCTCGTCAACGCGAACCACCACGCCATCAACGAGGAACGCCGCAACACGCCACGAGCCCTCCCCCATACGGCGAACCTGCCCCGACCCGCTGCTCACTCCTCGGATTCCACCGGGTTCTCCAGCACGCCGATTCCCTCGATCGCCGCTCGCACCACGTCCCCAGGTTTGAGGAAGGTGCCCGTGGCGTTGCCCACCCCCGAAGGGGTGCCCGTGGCGATCAAATCGCCGGGCTCTAGAGTCATCATCCGGGACAAGAAACTGACAATCTCCGCCACCGGAAAAACCATCTTGGCCGTGGTGTCGTTCTGTTTGACCTCGTCGTTGACCCGCAACGTCAGTCGGAACCCTTGGGGATCAACTCTCGGTCCGGCCGCCAGAATGCACGGCCCTACCGGTAAAAAGGTGTCGTGCCATTTGCCGTGCAGCCAGTCGAAAAACCGATCCCGCTCCCGGGGCTTGCGACCCGGATTGGGTTTGAATCCCCGATCCGACACGTCGTTGACCACCGTGTAACCGGCCACGTACTCCAACGCCTCGGACGCCTCGACATGCCGACAGGTCCGACCGATCACCACCCCAAGCTCGCACTCCCAGTCGATCCGATCCGGCGATACCTTGGGAATCACGATCGGCCCAAACGGATCGTTCAACGTCGTCAAAGGCTTCATAAACACATATGGAAACGTCTCCAAACGCTCCGCCGCGACGCCCCCCTGCTCGGCGACATGCTCCGAATAGTTGCCCGCCAGCAGCAGAATTTTGCCCGGCGCTGGGATCGGGGTCCGCAGCGTCACCGGTTCCAGAGGGATCGCCAGATCGCCCAACGCCTCGGCCGTGTGGGTCTCCAACCAAGCGGCTACCTTGGCCACCAGCGGGGCGTATTCCCCATCGGGCGGTAGGTACTCCAGCAGATCCTCCTCCTCGCTAGCCGGTGGCGGCACGTCCTGGCCGGTCGCCTCGCTGTAAGCCTCCACCGCCCGGACCAACGGCACGATCAGGTCGTCCCGATAAAACCCGGCCAGCTCCAGGTCGTCGTCCACAAAGCGGCAAAGACGAATCATCGCCAATTGCTCCTTGAGTTTGAATCAGAACCTACCCTCATTTTTCAACCACGTTATTCGACCTGATTGAACCGGAACGCGGCCGCTTGGGTCTCGGTGGCTCGATCGGCCAAATCCGCCAGATCGTCCACCCGATAGCGCCGGGTCACCCCGTCGCCGTCGGTCAACACGGCTTGCCAACGCGGCGGCGACGCCTCCAGCAAAGGAGCCAGCCAGCTGGTCAAGGTGGGGTCGAACTCCACCGCGTCAAGCGGTACCGGTTGAGCGGTCAACAGATGCGTGAACCCCCGAGCCCGGAGGGTCGCCACGATTTGCACAGGCGAACCGGGCGGCTGGTTGGGGTCGCGTCCCCAACCAGTGCGGCGACGGTGGGCCAACTCCATGACGTAGCGACGCGGCAAGTAAAACCCCCGGTGATCCTGCCCCACCACCACCGCCTCCTTGGGGAGATGAGCCGCCATCCAACGCCCCACCACCACGGTTGGCTCCCTCTTCTCCAGATAAGCGAGGGCAGATTCCTCGCCGGCGAGGTAAGCCCATCCCGACCGCGCCCGCGCCATCGCCCACGCCGCCTGCAAGAGCAGAACCCCCGCGATCAGGCCGACTGCCAACCGCGCCCGAGGGTCGCAGCGAGCCGCCAGCGCCGCGACCACCCAACCGGCCCCAACCGCCAAAGGCCCCAACGCCGGCAGCAGGAACCGTGGACTTTGACGTTGCGACATGCTCAACGCGATGAGCAGCCATCCCAGCGCCACCAAACCAACCACCCGGCGGTGGGGACGAGGGCGGACCAGCACTAACAACGGCAGAGTCATCAACCAAAGCGGTCCCAACTGGTGCGGACGACTCTCGAACCGCAACGGATCGAGGCTCAAGGGGATCAACGCCCCCATCAGATTGAGCGGTGACGGTTCCAAAGGACGCCAACGCGCCTCGGACGCCTCGGCCAGCCCCGCGCCGAAGATTTCATGCAGGAACGGATAGACTGGATTCCCCGTGGCGAGGAAGGCCCGCCCAAACCAGACTCCCCCCACCAACAAGGCCGCCAGCAGATACGTCCCGACGTGTCTTGGAGTGCGGATGAGCGTCGCTACCGTCAGCAGCCCCGCCAAAATCAGCGCGGGATACTTCACCCCCAAAGCCAGCCCCAGCATCACGCCCGCCAAGACCGCGTCCCGAGGGCTCGGACACGTCTTCGCTCCGTCGGAGGTCATGACGATCACCCAGGCCAACACCGCCGCGACGCTGAAGGAGGCCAGCGCCACATCGTTGAGCGGCGCGACCATGCCGGCGGTGGCGGCCGGGGTCAATCCGGCAATCGCCGCGGCCCACCAGCCCACCGCAGGACCGCCGCAACGCCGTCCCAACGCGAAGGTGGCTACCACCCCAGCCACGCCGAGCCACCAATGAATCAAGCGGCAGGCCACCGGCCCCCCGAACTCCAGACCGACTGCGTAAAGCATTTCGGTCAGCATCGGATAGATTGTCTCGAACTGGTCGGGATCGTAACCCACTCGTCCGTCGATCAAGAATTGCTTGGGGACTTGCAAATGATAACATAAAGCGTCGCCGTCGGTCGGTGGAGCCAGGGCGTTGAGCAGCGTGCCTAAACCGGCCAACGCTAATGGTCCGACCGCCAGGCGGGGCGGACGCCTCCGGAACTCGGCCGGGAAGACCTCCGCGTCGCCCACCTTCGAGCAACGGTTGGCCCGCCTCCCCAGCGCCGCTGCGCCCAGGGTGAGCAGACCGATTCCCACCGTCAGCTGTCCACGGTTGAGACCGCCGATTAACCCGAGAACCAGCGTGGTTAAGGCGAGGAGTCCCAACGCCAGCGGGATGCCCAGGGCGATCCGCTCGACGCGATCGAGCGCGGGGCGATCGGGAGTCCCGACCCGCCAGGCGGCCACCAGCCAGGTTCCCACCCGGATTGACCAGAGCGCCGTCAGCAACACAAACCCGAGATCGGCGAGAATCGCCCCAGCGTTGGGGTGACCGATCCATGCCCACGGGTCGGAGGCGCGATTGGTCGCCGACTCAAACGGCGGCCAGGCGTTGACGGTCATCGCTTCGCCCTCCGCCTAGGTCGCGGGGAGAGTCCACCCCAGTCGTGGTCGCGTCCCCATAGGTACAACGCGGGCATCGCCCAGAGAATCAGGAAACCGGTTCGAATCACGAACTCAACCAACCCTTGCCAACCGATGGTGGCCCACGTCTGCGGCAACGGCAACGGCGGATGGGCGGCCAACGCCCCCCCGACGACCCACCAGAGCGAACGCTTGATCAGACGTCCCAGATGAAGACTCCAGGCCGAAGCCCCCAAGATGGGCCGATACGCCAGCGCGGTGGTGAGCAGAAAGGTCACCAAGGCTCCCAGGCTGACCCCCCAGGCGACCCCAACGATCCCCGATTCCCCCACCCAGGCTACGGACAAGGCGGTCACCGTCAACCAGCCTAGGGTGGTCACTCCGGCCAGCGACCAGACCCGCTCCAACGAGATCAACAACTGACGCGATCCTAACGCCAAACCCAGCAGGATCATGCCCGGTAGAAGCGGATGAATCGCTTCAACCCCCGCTTCGTAACCTGGCATTAGCCAACTCAGGAAGGTGGGACCGGCCACATAGGCGATCGCGCTGCCGGCGAACAACGGAGTCGCCTGCGCTTCGGTCGCTCGGATCGCCTGACGAGCCACCGCCGCCGGATCGTTAGTCCGACCCAGGGTCGATTGAAAATAGGTGCCCATCACCAGCACGATCCGCCCGGCCAGATCGAGCGCCCAGCCGGTTCCCATCAGCGCCACGGTGTACAACCCAACGGAACGCTCGGGTTGGTCGGCCAACCAGAGGATCACCAGACGATCGGTGCTGGTCACCAGCATGAACAACAACGTGTTCAACCAGATCGGAAAGCCCACGACCATCAATCGGACCGCCTCGCGGCGATCCCACTCGAAGGCCAGTCTCAATGGCCGTCGCCACTGGAGATAACCGATGTTGAAGACCATCAGGGCCCCGACCGCCCCCAACAGGCCCCAGAGTCCAGCCACTGCCAAACCGATGACGGCCAACAGGGCGAACACCAACGAGTCCAGCACCTGGACCTCGGTGGTCACTTGAAACCCCTTGCGGGCACGCTGCATGACGATCAGATAATCCTGGTAACGCTTGAGCGGGGCCATTAGGGCCACCGCAATCAGGCCGTAGGTCCATTCGGTCGCCAGGGGGTCAGTGGGCAGGGCGGGGTGGCGCCAAGCCGCATTCCAGCAAACCAGGCCGAGCAATCCCAGCGCGTAGATCCAAACACTGATCGAGTTGACGGTGTGAGCCACGTTCTGGATCCGCTCGGCTCGCTCGATCCGTCCGGCGGCCAGATGCAGCGGCACCTCCTGACCGGCCGCTAGACTCACTCCCAGGCTCGAACGGTTGGCGTTGTCCAAATAAAGACGCAATCCGGTGTACACCCCAAGAAGCTCGGGAGTGAGACCCCAGCGCAACGCCAAGGCGGTCAACGTACCCAACACCCGTTCGAGTTGGCCCCCCACCACCACAATCAGGCTGTGCCGCAACGCCTGGTGATCCTCCGAGCGAGGTTCGGCGGCAGGGGGATCGGGAACCGTTGCCATGAGCAGACCCACGAATCAGTGGTCGAGAAGGCAAGGGTGGGCGTCGGCGTCAATTCGGGTCTGCTCGTCGCGGTCCAAACAGGCGACGCAGAACTGACTCACCGCCGCCTCCTCGGCCTGGTCCAGAGGGATCGGGGTGCATTCGATCAGCACGATTCCCCGCGCGCGGTACCAGGCGGCGGTGTCGTAGCCGTAACGGTTGTAGGTGATGTTGACATCTTCATTATGGACCGCGAACCGTCGCGCCACCCGGACCACCTCGCGCCGGATCGCCTCGGCCTGCTCGGGCGGGTTGTGCAGAATAACCGCCGAGGTGAACACGAGATCGAACGAGGCGTCGGCGAACGGCAGACACACGCCGTCGGCCTGGACGAGATCGACCCGCCGGACGCCGTGATCGTCTAGGTGACGCCGCGCGGTGTCTAGCTGGCTGGGGCTGAAATCGACCCCGACTAAGCGCACCTCCTCGCCCAAGCGACGCCTCAGCGCCACCAGCTGCTTGCCGTAACCGCAGCCGACTTCCAGAATCGAGCGGGGTCGGAGTTGAGCAACCCGTTCGGCCATCCATTCGGCCCGACGCGCGCGGGCCGGTTGGCCCTCCTGTTCGAGAAAGTAGTCGTGACCGCCCCGCAGGGTCCAGTAGTCGCGGGGATCGGCATAGAGCCAACGACGCTTGAGTCCAGGCCAACGCTCCAAAAGCCGCCGCATCGCCTTGTGACGCAGGTAGGGCAGTCCTCCGCGACGCCAAGCCCGCCACACCCGCGCTGGCAGACTGGACTCCCAACCCAAGCGGGACGGCGACGGCAAAGGGAGACAAGACCGCGCCGAAACGGGCGGGAGAGCCAAGCCCAGGCGGGCCGATTCGGCCGGGTCGGTCATTGTCGTCGCCGTGCTGGACACTTGGAGGCTCCTTCCTCGGGGCGGGGCGTTGCGGGGCGCGCCGTCGCGTTGGGGCAGTCTAACCGAACCGGCCCAGTCGTCAACCGCGACTGGCCTGACGTTGGGATCTAGGGTGACGAACCTGAGTCGCGGGGCGTGGCCGGAACGTCCGCTTCAATGGCTTGGGGATCCCACCAGGCGTCGATCAACCGGCGAAGCTCTGCGACCACCTCGGGACGTTGAGCCGCCAGATTGGTTTGTTCGTCGGGGTCGGTGGCCAGGTCGTAGAGTTCCGGCGCGGCCTCGCCGGTGGGCACGATCAGCTTGTCGTTGCCGCGACGGATCCAACGATGCGTCAGACTCAGCCGCGGCTTGCCGAGTTCAACGCAATCATGAGTGAACAGTTCACCAAAAACCGCCTCGCGTTCCAAAGGGGGTCCGCCCTGCGCACGGGGGTTGAGATCCAGACCGGGAGGCCGATCCAACTCGTGAGGCCAATCCACCCCGCAAGCCGCTAGAATGGTGGGTGCCAGGTCGATCGTGGAGACCAGGTCCTCGTAACGTCCCGGCGGGATCACTCCCGGACGCCAGAGGATGATCGGGGTACGCAAACCGGCGTCATAAGGGCTGTTTTTGCTGCGGGTCAGAAATTGGTCGTTGGGTCGCGGCGGACCTTCGGCCTGCACCCAACCGTTGTCCACCACGTAAACCACCAACAAGTTCTCCAGCAGGCCGCGCGTTTCCAGACGGCTGAGCACCTGACCTACCGTTTCATCGAACCATTCGCACATCGCATGATACTTGGCGAGGCGCGGATCGTTCCCGATAGCCTGATTGCGTTCGAGCAGGCGTTGGGGAGGGTTGTGCGGCAAGTGAGGCATCATTGGGGCGTACCAGATGAAAAACGGCTTGCCCTGGCGGTCGCGGTCGAGGAACTCGTCGATCGGTTCGAGCGTCTCACGGCCAATCGCCAAACCGGGTCCGCCGTGGCGTCCCTCGGTGGTCATGCCGTGGGTGAAGCCGCCGTTGGAGTAGTGTCCCTCCCAGAACTTGCCGGTCTGAAGGCAGGCGTAGCCTCGTTGGGCCAGCAGACGAGGGATTGTGGGCGCGTGGCTGAGATAGGGCAGCATCCGGTCGCGGTCGATCCCCTTGGGCGGATCGTTGCAACAGATTTTGTGTTGATGCGCGTAACGCCCGGTCAACAGCGTCGCCAGGCTGGCCCGACAAAGCGAAGTCGGCACCGAGCCGTTGACGAACACGGCCCCCTCGCGGGCCAGGCGGTCCAGATGAGGAGTCCGCACTTGCCGAGAACCCATGAAGCCATGATCGCGCCAACCCTGGTCGTCCGAGACGATCATCAGCACATTCGGCGGCCCGGGTTCAGCTTGGGGCCACTCCGCCGCCGCAGCGCTCGATCCCAGGGCAACCCACCCGACAATCCCCAGGGGAATGGGACGGCGTCCACACATGCGCTTTTTCTCGTCTGGAGAATTCCTCTGTTTCTTGGGCTCGATCCACGCCCCTTGGCGCGACTCGGACCACGACCCACCCCCGATCATAAAACTCCGCGGACAGACGCACAACCCCGCGACGCGGCAACCCGCGTTCGACTCAAAACGCGGTGACCATCTGGATCCGCACCAAGGTTCCGGTGTCGCCCGCCCGGTAGTTGGTTCGGACCTGTTCGGCGGCGCTGTCCTCGATCAAAACGACGTCGCCGGTAATGCACCAGTTGAACGAGCCAGTGGGCCGGATGTTGACACCCAGCACGTATTCCCGGGCGGTCCCCTGCCCTCCGAAAACCCACGAGGTCCGCCCGAACAGTTCAAGGCGTTCCGGTACCAGAAACCAGCCTCCCTGTGCGAAAAACCCGTGCTGGAACAACGAGGTCGTCACCGCAGGGGCGTTGGTTTCGATCCCGTCGATTGTCCGAAAAAAATATTCGCCGCTGAGACTCCATCCCCGTCCGCTTTTGATCGCCGCGTCTACGGTGGCGAGCATGAGGTCGTAACGCTGTACCGTGATCCCCGGTCCCAACGCGCTGGGCGCGGTCAACGGCGTGCCGTCGGTCAAACGAACGCGGGTCTCCTCCGGCCCGAAATTCCCGAGCGATTGCTGAAGGGAACGGCCCTGACGACTCGCGGTGAGGGTGTGTCCTAGACGAATCCGCAACCCTTGCTCGGTCTCCAGATCGGAGTACCCGTTTCCGAAGGCACCCAGCGGCTCCCAGGCGAGGTTGGCCGAGACGACCGGGTTGAGATCCAGGTCGTTGACGCTGAGCGTGCCCGCGTCGTAACCATTGCCCAGGAAAAGAATCAGGGGCCAATCCTGTCCCAAATCACCCCTCAACCAAATCCCTGGACTGAAACCAGGGCGAAAGAAGGTGGTCGCCATTGTGCGATCCACCCCGAGGACGAAGCGGTGAGGCTCCTGCCATTCCCGAACGCCGGGAACACGACCTTTGCCTATGTGCAAACGCCAGCGCTCGGACAGGTCGTAACTCAGCCAACCCACCTGAAACGTCACCTGGGGGTTGGCCTGCACCGTGTTGAAGTCAATCGTGGTCAGGAACCCAAGTCGCGGCGTGATCGCGTGTCCCTCGAAGGTCAAACGCCCGCGAACATATTGAAACTGGCTTTGCGGGGTGATCGACCGTTTCGCGCCGGTGGAGTCAGTCCACTGGCGCGCTCCAGGCACGAAGCCGAAGTAACGGATTTGATTTTGAAAGCCGATCGTCAGGTCGTAAGATGAGGGTGGTCCGTTCGGTTCACGCAGTTCCAACCGCAGACCGCGATCAGGATCGTGACTCAGACGCCACTTCGACTCCAGGTCACTCGTCTCCTTCTGATCGTCGCGCGTCGATTCTTCGATCCGACGGGGTGACTCCCGAATCGTTTCCGATGGTGTAACGGCCCGTGGTTGATGATGATCCGAAGCAACCGAGTTGGAGAAACCAAAGCGGGTTCCCTCCAACCAAGGCGGCAGTTCACCCACCAACGATGCAGGGGCAGATCGCCGCTGGTCGCTCGTCGGTTGAAACACGTGGTCAGGGGTGACGATGAGTGGACCAGACGGTTCTGTCCCACGACGAGACTCGTTCCCGGCCACCGGTAGATTGAGCAAAAGCGGGGGAGGCAAGGTCAACGCCGGGGTTGGAGTGGACTCACCCGCGTTCTGACCCGCCGGAGTCTCCGTCGTTAGCCGCGGCGGGAGACGGAGCGAGCCGACCAGGGTGAGGTCGCCACCGACCTGTGGAGGTTCCTCGTCGTCGCGGAGAGGGTGGAACGCGCTCTGATTTGCGCCGGGCAGGGCCAGAACCAATCCGCTTGCGACGATCAGCAGCGTTGTTCCAAGCAGGGTTGTTCGATTCGCTGCACACAACACACTCATCAAGGTCTCACCGTTTAGCGACTCGAACCTGAATCGCAATTCCGAAAGGAAACTCCCTATCGAGATCATGAGTTGAACTGAGCGCGCGCCGATCGATGCGCGGAAGCGACTTCCAAGCTGGACCTCTTCTCATCTGGTATCGACTCAAGCACGAGGACGATTCTCCAGTCCGTTCAAGTCCCAAGAACGGCTCCGATCTCTCCGTGGTCCGGTCACCCGATGATCTCCAGCCTCGCCGGAGTCGGGTAAGCACAGGGCAAAGGAAGGGAGCAGTTGCTTCCCACAACTCGGTCCTTGATGGGAACGCCTCGGGCGATTGTCAATTAAGCCTAGCGTGCCTCGGCGGCGCGGGCTGTGATGCTGCCACAAACCTTGTCGCTGGTCCAGCCGAAGATCGCCACCTCCAACTCGACGCCGGGCGGCGGCAGGAGTTTGACCTTGCGGTAGCCTTCATCAGGGTGGTCGGTGATCGGTCCCAATCGAGCGTTCCGGGCGCTAAGGGCGGCCACGGTCGCCTCTAAGTCATCAGTCTCGAAGGTGATCCGTTGAGGAAACGCGAGTGGTTGCTCCGACGGGTCCCAGGTCGTATCGGCGGCAAGGTGGTCGGAAGAGCGAGTCTTGACCGCCAGGCGGACCCCGCCGGGAGCGATCTCGAACAGGGCGAAACGCCGGGGGACGTCGTGCCACAACAATGCGAAGCCCACCACGTCGCGCAGCCAGGAGACGGCGGCGGCATGGTCGCGGACGGTCGCCTCGATCATGTACAATCGCATGGTCGGGTTCACGGATGGATTGAGGCCGGGCGTCTGTGTGGTTGGAGTTGGGTTCATGGTCGCGGGGTCTCTCGATCAACAGGAAGGGTGTGGTGGACACGCGGGCGAGCAATGCGCGGACACACGGACGCGACGCCAGGATAGACTCGACCGCGACGGCGTGGAGCGAGGCAACGAGGGGTTATGCGACTCGTCATCGACGGCCGCCGTTTGACACCGGAACGCACCGGGGTGGGCCGCTACCTGGAAACCCTTCTGGAAGAATGGGCCGTCGTTGGGCCCCCGTGGGAACCGGTCATGGTGGCCCTGGCCGACCCAACCGCCCCGGCCCGGTTGCCGCGAATCGACGGCCTGGAGTATCGGGTGGTGGGAGCCAACTGGCCGGGGTTGATCTGGGAGCGGTTCGGTCTGGGACGGCTACTGCAACGGGGGGATTTTTTGTTCGCCCCCGCCAATTTCGTACCCACCCACTGGCGCGGTCCCACGGTCTCGGTGATTCACGACGTGATTCAGTTTGTTCAGCCCTCCAGCTTCTCGTGGCGGGTACGCGCCTGGTACGGTTGGCGCTATCGCCTGACGGCCTCCCGGTCCCATCGGATTCTCACCCCCTCGCACGCCACGGCTCGGGATGTGATGAGTCGCTTGAAGGTGCCGCCTCAGCGGGTGGTGGTGGCTCATCCCGGCATCGGACCGGAATTCCTGCCGGTTCGCCGCGACAGCGTCCGCTCCCGTGAAACACGACGCGCTGCGGGGTTGCGTGACGAGGACCGCTACTTTCTCTTTCTGGGCAAACGAACCCGCCGACGCCGGATCGACCTACTCATTGAAGCCTACCAAGCAGCGCGGCTCCAACGCCCCCATCTGGCCGAACGTCTGGTTTTGGGCGGCAAACCTTCCTTCGCCGGCGACGCCCTGCCTGCCACCTTGCCCGAAGGCGTCCTCGACTTGGGCTACCTGCCCGAATCCCAGCTGCGCGTCTGGCTCTCGGGAGCCACCGCGCTGATTTATCCCTCTGACTACGAAGGCTTCGGCCTGCCGGTGATCGAGGCAATGGCCTGCGGCTGTCCGGTTGTGACCTGCCGTAACAGCGCTCTGACCGAAGCGGGCGGCGACGCGGCGATCTACCTCGATCGGCTCGATGTCGAATCCTTGGCCCAAACCCTGTTGCGTCTGGCCGAAGACACCGACCAACGCCAGTTTCACATCGACCGGGGCTTGAGGCATGTCGCGGCCTTCAGTCGATCCCGTTTCGCCCGGATCGTCGCCGACGAACTCTTGGAAGTGCGCGACGCTTTCGCCTCCCGGCTCGATCGCCGCGCCCGACGCGCCGGCAGCTTCCTCTGGCGAACCTTTCCCGAGGTGCCTCGGCACGTCGAACCCACCCGCGATTTCCCCGACTGGCGAACCGAACACGTCCCGGATCACCGCCACGTCTCTTAGTTTGATCCGGTCGCGCCAGGTCTTCATCGACGAAAACCCGTCTCCACCGCGTCCTAACCGAGCTGACCGGCCGAGCGGCTCAGGTGGAGGTCCACGACGGCCGTGGACCCGCCACTTCGGCCCGGAAGCGCTCATGGCAGGTTCGGAAGATGCGTGCCACCACCTCGTCCACCTCGGCTCCCGTCAGGGTGCGTTCAGGATCTTGGAAGGTCATGCCGAAGTGCAAGCTGTGGATGGGTCCCTCCAACCCACCCCGATAACGTTCCAACTGTTCGCTCTCAAAGGTGTCCAGGAAGGTGATCGCCGTCAGCAACGGCCCGCCGGCCTCACGCACAGCTTCTTGGACACGTGCCCACTCCAAATCGCGCGGCACCATGATCGACAGTTCCCGCTCGATCGAGGGGGTCGTCGGGATCGGTCGATAAACTGCCGTGGTTTGTGACCGGCGTATCAGACACTCCAACTCCAACTCGACCGCCCGGCAGACCTTGCGTAGGTCCAGCCGATCGCGCCACGCCTCCGACAGCTCGCCCAGGAAACCGAGGTGGTCCCCCTCCAGGGTCAAGACCGCCGCGCGTCCTTCAGCGAACAGGTCGCGGCGGACTGGCGTGGCGGTCAACGGGGCGTCGATGTGCAAGCGACGCAACAAGGCTTCCACGCATCCTTTGGCTTCGAGGAAGGAGCGCCCGGTAACCCACGCCAGGCGGGGCAGTTCCAGAGGCAGCTCATGGCCGGCGCGGGGCAGGAAGACATGGGCGATCTCGAAGAGATCGGCGTCGGTCACCCCGTGCGCTTCGTTGTGACGGCGAGCCTGGAGCAGACTAGGAACCAAGCTGGGTCTCAGCAGGTTTTCCCGCGAACGGCTGGAATGCTCGGTTCGCAGCGGCGGCTGGACCGCGATCGAGTCGGGCTGGAGGGGGGCTATCAAACGCTCCGACACCAGACTGAAGGTGTACGCCTCGTCGAACCCTAGCGCCGTGAGGGTCTCTCGCACCGTCGATTCCACCCGTTCACGGGGCGAACGACGCGAGCAGGCCATCGGCACCACGCGGTCTTCGGGGATCTGTTCGTAGCCGTGAATCCGCGCTACTTCTTCGATGAGGTCGATCTCGCGGTCCACATCCAACCGCCACGAGGGGGGCTGGAAGACCAAAGGCTCGGCCTCGGGTTGGGAACAAAGCGGGATTCCTAGGGCTTCGAGGATGCCGATGACCCGATCGCGGTCAAGGGTGATGCCTAGCACGCGCTCGATTTGAGCAAGGCGGAGGGTAACTGGGGGACGAGGCGGAATGGGTTGGGGTCGGGTATCCAGGACGCCGGGATGAAGTTGGCCACCGGCAACCTCCAGGATCAACTCAGCGCAGCGTCGGGAGGCCCAATCGACGGCCTCGGGGTCGATGGGGCGCTCGAACCGGAAACTGGATGCGGAGGAGAGTCCCAGGGCACGCGCGGTTTTGCGGACGGTCAGGGGGTGAAACGCGGCCGATTCGAGTAGGACGTTGACGGTGTCGTGCTGGATGCCGGTGGCCAAGCCACCCATCACACCGGCGAGGGCGACGGGGCGTTGGGCGTCGGCGATCACTAGCATGTCGGGGGTGAGGGAGTATTCGGTCTTGTCCAAGGCGTGGAGCTTCTCGCCGGCCGAGGCGCGGCGGACGATCAGACGGCGGCCTTCGAGACGGTCGAAGTCATAGGCGTGCAGGGGTTGACCGCGTTCGTAGAGGACATAGTTGGTCAGATCGACCACATTGTTGACCGAATCCTGGCCCAGGGTTTTGAGGCGGCGAACGAGCCACCAAGGGCTAGGACCGACGCGGACGCCGGTGAGGAGCCGGGCGGTGAAGCGGGGGCACAGGTCTGGCTCGTGGTTCTCGACCGCCGCGAGACTCGCCACGTCGGGACCGCCAACCGGAGGGTTGGGGTCGGGCACGACCAGAGGAGGCTTGCCGAAGACCGCGGCGATCTCGCGGGCGATTCCCAAATGGCCCAGACAGTCGGAACGGTTGCTGGTGACCTCCAAATCAATGGCAAGGTCGCCGTCAATCTCTTCGGTCGCTTCGTGGTTCAGGCCGGTCAAGGAGAGACGGTTGGTCAGGTCTTCCACCGACATGTCGAGCCGAAGATATTGCGACAGCCAGTTCCAACTGACGATCATGACGGTGGTAGCATCCGAAAGGAGGGAAGGTGGTGGTTAGCCGAGGAGCAATCGCGCCGGCAGCGAAGCGGCCCCGACGAACCGGGGAGACATCCTCCCTGGGTGGGTGGGGTTGAGCCGCACGCGCGGGGTCGATTCGCCTGAAGGCGTCGATTCGCCAGTTGGTCAGTTCTTGGCCATGAAGGCGCGGACATCGGCCAGAGCCTGCTCAATTTCCGCGCGACGATACGTGGTCAAAGCGGTGTCCAGCGTGCGGACCAGTTGGCTTTCCAACACCACGACCGCTTCACGCGGGTCGGCCCCTTCGCCGCGAATCTGGGGAAAGTCGCGATGCTGGGCCACGCTGGCGGGTGATCCGGGCGGCTTTTGAACCGTCACCTTGGTCAAGTCGGGACTCATGGCGACCCATCCTTCGTTGAGGGGAAACGGGGTCGGACGTCACGGAGCCATGCTGGCGATCCCCCGTTCGATTCAGCCCAAACGGGGACGAAGGACATCGCGTATGGCTGACCGTGATGTCGGGAGAGGCGTGACGACCCCTGAAACAATCGTTTCATCATACCATCGACTGAGATCGTCGGGGAGGGGGGTCTTCTTACGATCGCCTCCGATCGAACCCAAACCAACCCGGGTCGCCGGACGCCTCGGAACGTGGAATTTTAAGACTTGGATGACTCGTGGCTGACCGAAAAGCCGTCGGATTCGGATTCCAACAGAGCGTCCTGGTTGAGCCAATCATAGAACTCACGGTTGAGGAACACCCCGGAAACGCCGTACTCGGGGTCGAACCAGCGGTGCTTCTGGTTGTATTGGAACGAGTTTTCCTGGATGAACCCGTCGGGCGTGGAGCGGAATCGGCCCACTTTGTTGACGATCGGTACCTCCAGATCGGGGGCGTCGTAGGGGTGTCTGGGGTCGATCAAAGTCAGGTAGCGATCCGGCTGGTTCATCGCCAACATCATCAGTTCGGGGTTGCGCACCACGTCCTCGTTCATAAACTCGGTGTAGGCGGCGATGAACTCGGGATTGACCTCGAAGGTGGCCGGATCGAACTCCCCATCGGGAGTCGGTCGGAACTCGCCGACGATCTTGCGCGAGGCAATCCCCAGACGATGCGCCACCTCGGGGGCGAGGAAGCCGATCAGGTGGCGGATTTGGCCGTCGAGTTCGACCTCGTAGATATTGAGCAACGACTCGTCGGTGCGGGGTAGATCGGCCATAACGGGTTCCGGCCCGTGGACATCCGGGCCGCTCCTTTGCTTACCTTGCGGAGTGGGACGGGAACAATCGGGTTCGAGCCGCGGAGAGCAGCGCGACCTACAGGTCGCCTTCCCTCCTCCTTCGACCCCAACCTCGACCTCTCCCGCCGAACGACCAACTCGAATCAAACCAAACCGCTTCTTCCAAAACCACCCCGACCTGGAGCAGGAACAACCGCGCCACGCTTCAAGTCTTAGGCGAGAGGGTTAGAGGATGAAACGGCTCAGATCATCGTCTCGAACCAAAGGATCCAGTTTCCGGCGCACTTCGGCGGCGTCGATGGTCACCACCAGGGGGTCTTCGGTTTGAGCGACCTGGTCGGGAGCGTTGAAGCTGATCTCCTCCACCACCCGTTCCAGGATGGTGTGCAACCGACGCGCGCCGATGTTCTGAGTCGAGCGGTTGACCTGATAGGCGATTTCGGCCATCGCGTCAATCGCGTCCGGGGTAAACTGGAGTTGTACCCCTTCAACCGCCAGCAGCGCCTGATACTGGTTGAGCAGTGAAACTCGGGGTTCCCGAAGGATGCGGGCGAAGTCGTCGCGGGTCAGGTCGTCGAGTTCCACCCGGATCGGAAATCGTCCCTGAAGTTCAGGCATCAGGTCGGACGGGCGCGCTTTGTGGAATGCGCCGGCGGCGATGAACAAGACGTAATCGGTTTTGACCGGGCCGTACTTGGTGGTCACGGTGGTTCCCTCGACAATGGGCAGCAGGTCGCGTTGGACCCCGCCGCGCGACACGTCTGGTCCACGGCCTCCGCCACCGGCTCCCTCCTCGCCGGCCACTTTGTCGATTTCGTCGATGAAGATGATCCCCGACTCCTCGGCCAAGCGGATCGCCGAACGCTGGATCGTCTCCGGGTCCAACAACGCCTCGACCTCGCGCTCGATCAGGATCGGCCGGGCCTCGGCGACCGTCATGCGTTGCGGACGCGCCGGACGGGGCATCATCCGCTCGAACATCGACTGGAGTTCCATCTCCATCTGCTCAGCCCCGGCCGCGCCGATGATCGAGACCGGTGGCGCGGCGCGTCCGGGCAACACGAGTTCGACCTCCAGATGATCGGCTTTGCCCTCACGCAGTTGAGCGCGGAGCTTGTCCCGGCTGCGTTGACGACGTTCCCGTGCGGCCGCGTCCTCCGAGTCGGTTGCGGCGTCGGAGTCGGAAGCGGCAGGGGCGGAGGTGCCAAACGGGAACCCGAACGGGCTGACAAAGGGCGGCGCGGCGGGCGGACGTCGCGGAGATCCGCCCCCCCATCCCGTTGCCGACGACGAGGCGGAACCGGGCAACAGCAGGTCGATCAGGCGCTCCTCGGCACGGGCTTGGGCCTGGGAAGCGACCCGCTTGCGTTCGCGTTCCTTCACCAAGCTGATCGCGGCCTCGACCAGGTCGCGGACCATGCTCTCCACGTCGCGGCCGATGTAGCCGACCTCGGTGTATTTGGTCGCCTCGACCTTGACGAACGGCGCACCCACCAGTTGGGCCAACCGACGGGCGATCTCGGTTTTGCCAACGCCGGTGGGTCCAATCATGAGGATATTCTTGGGAGTGATCCAGCGACGGGTCTCCTCGGGCAGGCGACGACGCCGCCAACGGTCGCGCAACGCCAGCGCGACGGCGCGCTTGGCCCGATCCTGCCCCACGATGTCCCGATCGAGTTCCTCCACGATCCGCCGGGGAGTCAGATCGGCCCCGATCGGCTCCTCCTCGTCTTCCCGCCCTCGGATGGGACGTGGTCCAGACGCCGACGAGCTAGCGGGTGAGGTCGAGTCCGGATCGCCTAGGTCGGTCGTGTCGAAAGCGTCCTGACGGGGAGGTTCGGTCGGGGTCACGCCAGTTCCTCCACGATGAGTTGATCGTTGGTATAGATGTCGATCCCCGCGGCGATCGTCAGCGCCTCGCGGACCAGGGCAGCGGGGTCGAGGTCGGTGTGCTTCACCAGCGCGCGGGCGGCGGCCAGGGCGAACATGCCGCCCGAGCCGGCGGCCACGAGGCCGTCGTTGGGTTGGATTACGTCGCCCGAGCCGGAAATCAGCAGGCTGTGCCGCGCGTCGGCGGCGATCAACATCGCCTCCAGACGCCGGAGCAGTCGATCGGTACGCCAGAGTTTGGCGAGTTCCACCGCCGCGCGGGGCAAATTGTCGGGGTGGTCCTTGAGCTTGGCCTCGAACTTCTCGACCAACGCCAAGCCATCGGCCGCGCCTCCCGCGAAGCCCACCAGCACTTTGCCGTCGAGCAAACGGCGGATCTTGGAGGCGTCGGCCTTCATAATGGTCGCGCCCAAGGTCACCTGACCATCACCTCCTAGGGCCACCCGGTTGCCCCGACGAGCAGTCAAAATGGTGGTCCGACGCCAAATCGCGCGAGCAAATGAAGCGTCCTGTCCTGATCGACTCGACTCCCTGGGTTGGCTCACGTTCCTTGTTCCTTGTTGGCGTGGAATCGAGGTTCCGCTTGATTGATTAAATGGATTGGGAGGCGCGTCCCGGACGTGGAGGACCGTTTGGACTCGGTTCTTACCGCCATTATTCAACCCCACTCCCGTTTCGGGAAGACCGCCGCCGAGGATCGACACCCCAGACGCTCAGGCGGAAACCGCTTGAGAGCGATCCAAGCGGTGGTCGATTTCCTTCCTGTCGTTCCCCGTTCCGAGAACCGCAAGGGCGGGTGCGAGGACCACAGTGGGCCAACCGGCCCGGTATGCAGTTTGACTCGACGCCGCGCGGAGCGCGGCAAGGAGAGATCAGGATGGGTTGGACCATCGTCACCACGGCGTCGGGCTCGACCTGGGCGCGACGACCAACATCGACATCGACCCTTTTAGGAGGGGGAGGGCGAACGTGGAGCAAGCCGTGCGGGTGGCTGCTGACCGCGGTGTTGGCCGCAACGGTTGGCGAGTGGCTGGTGCCGTTGACGTTCCGCGCTCAAGCCCAGACCATGCTGGGCGGCGGCTTGTTTGGACGGTCTTCGGCACGTGACCTGGTCGAGCAACCTCACCACGATTTCGGCGTCGTGCCACGAGGAGCGCGGATGACCCACGCCTTCAACGTGGCCAACCCCTTGAGCGTCCCATTGACCATCGAGCGACTGGAGGCGTCGTGCGGCTGCACCTTGGCGCGCCCTGAGCAGACCACGATCCCGCCCGGAGAGTCAAGCCGTATCATCGCCAGCTTCGACACCGCCAAGTTCGTCGGTCCCAAGCAGGTTCGTTTGACGGTCACGTTGAGCGATCCCCAGGGGCGTCTCAAGGAGCTTTCGCTCAAACTCTCGGCCGTGATCCGCCCCGATTTAACTCTCAGCCCCGGTCAACTCGATTTCGGACGGGTCGATCCCGAGCGTGTCATCGAACGGACCCTTACCCTGGCCCGCGTTCAGGGCCCGGACGACTTCGCCCCCACGCGGATGATCTCGGCCTGCCGGTTCCTGGACGCCGAACTCGCCGAACTGCAACGACGACCCGGACTGACCCGCTACCTCCTCACCGCGCGTCTCAAACCAGGCGGGCCGGCGGGTCCGTTCCGCGAGGAGATCCGCATCCTGACCAACGACCCCGACGCCCCCAGCATCACCATCCCCGTGGTGGGCGAAGTTCCCGAGGTTCTGGTGGCATCGCCACGCCATCTCGCCTTGGGACGTTTGGAACCAGGCCGCGTGGTCGAAACCCGGGTTCTGATCAGAGGACCAGCCCCGTTTCGCGTGACCGGCATCGACGGTTTGGGCGACGGCGTGGAATGCGTCGATCCTCCTTGGGAGGGTTCCGCCGCGGCCCGTCCTGTTCAGTTCCTCACGTTGCGTTTCACCCCTCCCGTTCCTCCGTCGGACCGCCACCCATTTCCTTCCCCTCCAGGCGATTGGCACCGCGTACTGGTGGTGCGTACCGATTTGCCCGCGGCCCCCTCATTGGACCTGCCAATCTCCGCCACCCTCGCCCATCCCTGAATTCGACAAGGTGCGATGACCACGCAGGGCAGGAAGCAACGGCGGGGTAGGGTTGGGCGGCAATCGATCGACCAGGGCCAAACCCAGCGCGTTCACACCGCGACTCGCCACGACGCGGGACGGGGCAATAGGTCGTGGGTTCAAGAGGCGCGAAGGGCGGCATTGCCGTAGCGGGCCAGGGCGCGATAGCGGGCTTGAGCAATGAAGCTGCGGTAAAGCGCCCGCATTGAAGCGTGTTCCATCACCAGTTCCTCGGGATGCCACTGCACGCCGACGACAAAGGCGTGGTCGGTGTGTTCGACCGCTTCGATCAGGCCGTCGGGGGCGTGGGCGGTGGCGGTCAGACCCAGAGCCAAACCGCGAATGCCCTGGTGGTGCATGCTATTGACTGGTACCGGAGCGACAGGACGCTCCAGGGCGTCGTGAATCCGGGAACCACGAACCATCTCGACATGGTGAATCAGCGACGACCGCTGGTGGGCATTGTCGGGTCCGGGAAAGCAGTCATGGTCTAACCAAGGAGAGTATTCCTGGGCGACGTCCTGATAAAGGGTGCCGCCCAAAGCAACGTTGAGCAGCTGCATCCCCCGGCAGATACCCAGGACCGGCACCCCCTCGGCTACCGCCCAGCGTGTCAGGGTCAACTCGACTCGATCGCGGTCGCGGTCGTGACGGCGGCAAAGCGGCGAGCGCTCCTGGCCATACGACTCGGGGTGGATATCGTGGCCGCCAGCCAAACACAACCCATCCAGGTCCTCGAAGATCGCCCGCAGAGCGGCAGGGTCGGACGGACACGCCGGAATCAGCCAAGGCAGCCCGCCCGCCTGAGTGATCGCCCGGCTGTAGTTGTGGCCCACTCCCCAGGTCGGCGGGCAACCATGTCCCATCGGGTCCTGATTCGAGGTGACCAGTCCAATCCTAGGCCGACGCTCCACGTTTCGCCTCCGGTTCGCATTGAGGGGTCTTCAAAACCGGCTACACTCTTCCTCGTCTTCGCCTCACAAGGATCCCTTGCCCTCGTTCACGCCGCCTGACCCGGCGGACCAAAAGGAAAGACCGGACGGAGGATCCACCTTTGCGACGATCGGTCAGCCCTCGGGTCGCGGTCAAGTCCGCTCGATGATCGCCGATCCGGTTGTTCCCCACGGTCGATCCAACCCCTGTTTTGTGGACACACGCACTATGACTCGTCTTCGGGAAGGTCGGGATTTCTATTACGATTCAGATGGACGCATGGTCCTCACCGCCGAGTTCCTCGCGGCGCGGGGGCATTGCTGCGGCAGCGGATGCCGCCACTGCCCCTATCCGCCACGAACCGATACCCCTTCGGCGAATTCCAACGACACGCGGGATGAGACGATCGATCCCAACTGGGTCGCTATGTCAGCAACCCACCCTCATCGGAACGCATTCGCCGAGCAGGAACGTTCGCACGGCCTGACCTCCTCGTCCTCGCCACTCTTGGACAAGGTGGCCTGAGAGAATACCGAGCCCTCCATCACATCACTCCCGGCTGGCGGTCTTTTCCGCCAAGTGACATGATTTAGACCGCCGAAGACGGTTGGGGGTTCGCATCGACCTGGCGTCAAAGGTATCCTATTCCTCCCAACGACGGGCCGCAAGCGCCCGGCCGGCCCATGCCAGATGCGGGTCGAGCGGACCAGGTTGGTCCAGACCGTGGCGAAGCCAAAGCCAAAGGAAAGCCGCCGACTTCCGATCACTGCGTTGGGCCACATCCCAAGTTTCACGCCAACGTGGTGGGCCTGCTCTGTCGGTTGTTTCCGAATCCGTTCCCTCTTCTCCTCCCCTTGGTCCGGCCGGCTCCGCCGCGACGGGATTACCCCTGAGATCCTCCCGTTCTTCAGGGAGACGACGCGTGTGACTTCCAACGACTCGACCATCTTCGACGAGGAAACCCGCCGAAGCAACGAGGTTCGCCTTGCCTTCGGACGGGCCGTGATGTATTCCACCGTGGTGTTGACCCTACTCTATGAACTGCTCGTCATCGTGGTCCTGCAGCGCCAGTTTGGTTTCTCGCTGCTCAAGTCGCTGGTGGGCTCGTTGCTCTTCCTGCCCCAAGGCTTGTTCGGCTCGTTCCTGATCTCGCTGGCGCTCTGCGGTTTGCTGGCCGTGATGGTACGGATGGTCCTGCGTCCGGTGGTGACGTTATGGTATCACCCGTCTCGTCCCCAAAACGAAGGAATGCTGGAGTTCCGCCTAGGAGCCGGCGAGACGATCCGTCAGGAATTGCCGATCCGTTGGCGCTGGTTGGACCACACCGGACGCCGCGGCTGGTCGATCGGCACGCTAGCATTGACCAATCGACGGCTTTGGATTTTACCTCAACGTTGGGATCAAGAGCCCCACGCGATCGACCTGTCTGAGGTGGTTGCCTTGGAGATAGGCCAACCGCCCCGCTTCCTAGGCGGTCTGGTGGAAGGGTTGCCCCCGACCGTCACCCTGGTCCTCAAACAGGGAGAGGGCCCTACTCTGGCCACCCTCGCCCCGCAAACTATCGTCTCCTGGTTCCCCGACCGCCCGTTGCGCCGCGGCTTCTTCGTGGACGACAAGCGGGTCCTGGAAACTATCGACGAACTGGCCGCCAACCGCTCCCGCGAACGCCCCAGACCCCACGCGCCCGCCGACCAGAACCTCCGCATTCTCTAACTCGAGCCCCGAACGACCAAATTGACCGTTATCCCAACCTCGATGGTTTTCCGTTTTCTACCGGTCTTGGGATCTGCGTCATGTCCTTGACCTCCCCCCGCCCGCGCTTTTGGGTGTTGGTGGCCGACTTCCTCGACGAAGCTGCGATCGAAACCGAAATCCTCGGTGATCTGGCCGACCTGACCCTGGCCCAAGCCTTCGACGAAACCGCGCTGTCGCCGTATCTGGAGCCGCAAGGGGCCGGATCCGACGCCCAGGGACCGGACGCCGTGCTGCTTTTTCACGACCTCAAACGATTGAGCGCCGCTAGCTTTAAACGGATGCCCCGCTGCAAGGTGGTGGTCCGCGCTGGGGTCGGCTTCGACAATGTCGATCTTGACGCCGCCAACCAAGCAGGCATCCCAGTTTGCAACGTCCCGGACTACGGCACGGAGGAGGTCGCCGACCACGCCCTTATGCTGTTGCTGGCCGTCGCGCGCCGCTTGATCGACTGCGACCGCCCTCTTCGCCAAGGCCGGTGGAACGCCTCGTTCGTCCACGGCGCGCCCCGTTTGCGCGGCAAGACCCTCGGCCTGGTCGGTTGCGGACGAATCGGCACCGCGATGGTCCTCCGCGCCAAGCCGTTAGGTCTGCGGGTGATGGTCCACGACCCCAAGGCCGTTCGCGGCCTCGACAAGGCCCTAGGCGTCGAGCGGGTCGAAACCCTCGCCGAACTCGCCGCCCAGGCCGATTTCCTCAGCCTGCATTGTCCGCTCGACTCTTCAACCTATCATTTGATCAACCATGCGATTTTTAGCGTGATGAAACCCGGCGCGATTTTGATCAACACGGCGAGGGGTCCGGTGGTGGACGAGACTGCGCTTCTGGAGGCGTTGGAACGAGGCCCATTGGCCGGGGCGGGGTTGGACGTTCTGGAGTCCGAGCCGCCCGCCGCCGAGCGTTTGACCGCGCTTTTGAATCATCCACGGGTGATCGTTACGCCTCATGTGGCGTTCTACAGCGTCGAAGGGTATCGCGAACTGCGTCACAAGGCGGCCCACGAGGTCCGTCGCGCCCTTTTGGGTCAACCGCTTTGGAACGTGGTCAATGCGCCTCAGCCTCGTTCCGGCGGTGAGTTGGGCTGGGAACGGCCATGAACCACGCGGCGAACCCCTGTTCGATTCGTCCGCCGACGATGGCGCGGGTGATCCGCGCCACCGCCAATGTGGGAGCCAGCAACGCCATGCTGCCCAGATAAGCCGCCATCAGGACTGCCCCGGCTTCGGTTCCGACCATCGCGCCGACCAACGCCAGCAGGGTCAACGCGATCACCACTTGATGAGGTTCGCAAGCCACCAAGGCGGCCTGGGTCATCAGGGATCGAATTGGGGCCGGTTGCAGCGGCGGTTGGTCGATCGGATCGGACGCCGCGATTGTCTCTGGACGGTCAGGATGATCCAACCGCGCTTGGAAGGTCCACCCGGTTGGCAACGGGTCGGCCAGGGCGATCCGCTCCTCCGGCTCGGCTCCGACCCGTTTGAGCCGCTCGAAAAACGCCTTGTAGCGACAATCGTTGTGCAGACCCAGCAAGACCCACCCCAGCGCCACGAGGAACCCCGCGACGATCCCCAGCGGTTGCTCCCAAACCCTCGCCACGCCCCAACCTAGGCCGAAGCCGACGACCAGCGACCAAAGATGATGGTAGAGATAATCGAAATACACGCCGTCGAGTCCGGCGGTCCCCCGCCAACGCGCCACCTGACCATCGACATGATCGAGCCAGAAGGCAATATGGAGCAGCAACGCCCCGCCAATCCAGCCCCAAAGACCGCCCCGGGCCAGAGCGAGGGCGGCCAGCAGGGTCGTTAGCACGGCCCCCAAGGTAACCGCGTGCGCCGAGAGTCCCCAGCGGATCGCCAACCAAGTGCCGTAGACCGCCGCCGGACGCCCCCAGTAGATCGCCAGGCGGTTGCCCCGCTGCCGATGCCCGGGCTTGTGGACCCGCGCCCGCAACTGCTCCAGCGTGGGCCGCTCGCTTACGAACGGTTGGGCGACCTGAACGGGAACGGGCGAGGTTGGCCGATCCATGCGGACAAATCCCAAGGTGAACGTGACACGTTGGACATAAGAGCGAACAAGCCTGGACCTCGTGAGCCGCGCGGCGGGCCGTGCCGTGGGACGCTCGGGCCAGACGGCCCGATCCCCGCCGCTTCACACTGGAAATGGCGGACGACTCGGCCACAATGAACCGAGGATTGCAAGGTCGGTCTAGACCAGTCCGAACACAGAATAAGAATCCTGATGAACGGATTAACGATGACGGCGGTGAACCCCTCAACCCGCCTCGGTCTGCCCTCCCGCGTCGCGCCAGGATATCCGAAGAACGACCCTCAGCGCTGGAAACCCACTCGACCTCGAAGGAAGAAGGAAGGAACCCCACGATGAACCGACCGCGCGTGGTGCTGGCGATGAGCGGCGGCGTGGATAGCTCGGTGGCCGCCGGCCTGCTCAAGAACCAAGGCTACGACGTGGTGGGCCTGTTCATGCGAACGGGAGTCCACTTCGATGACCCCACCCGTCGCGCCAAGACCTGTTGCAGTCAATTCGACGCCCTGGACGCCCAGGCAGTGGCCGACCGTCTGGACATCCCATTCCACGCGCTGGACTTCGAGGCCGACTTCGGACGGATCATGGAGGACTTCACCGAGGAATACCTCCGAGGCCGCACGCCCAACCCGTGCGTCATGTGCAACATCTGGTTGAAGTTCGGCAAGCTGTGGGCCTACGGCAAGAAGGTGGGGGCCGACTTCGTGGCGACCGGCCACTACGCCCGTGTGGTGCAGGACGAGTCGGGCCGTCCCCGTATCGCTCGCGGAGTCGATCGCGCCAAGGATCAGTCTTACGTACTTTCAGGAGTGAGGCGGGAGATTCTGCAACGGATGCTGCTGCCGGTGGGCGGCTTCACGAAGGAGGAGATTCGCGCTAAGGCCCGTGACTGGAACCTGCCGGTCCACTCCAAGGCCGACTCGCAGGAAATTTGCTTCATCCCCGACCATGATTACGTCAAGTTCATCCGCGAACGTCGGCCCAACCTGGAAACCGCCGGCGAGGTCGTAGACGAGTCGGGCCGGGTGGTCGGCACCCACGACGGTTACGAGGGGTTCACTGTTGGTCAGCGCAAAGGTCTCAAGATCGCCTTCGGCGAGCCCCGCTACGTCATTCAAATCGATCCGCGCCGCCGCCAAGTGGTGGTGGGCGACCGAACCGCGCTGGTGAAGCCAGGTTTGATCGCGGATCGGTTCAACTGGCACCTCGACCCGCCCGAGCCCGGCCAAGTCTGGGAGGTGGTTGCCCAGATTCGCTCCCAGCATGCCGGCGTCCCAGCGCTTTTGGAGCGTTTGGAACCGTCGGCTCGCTCCGAGGGTGGGGAGCGGGTCGTCGTGCGGTTCGCCGAGCCTCAATCGGCCATCACGCCCGGCCAGGTGGTCACGCTCTACGATTGTTACGAGCGCGTCGTGGGCGGTGGCTGGATTGAACGCCCGCTCGAAGCTGATGAATCGACCGCGCCCGTCAAAGTCATCTCTACCACACTCCAGGACGCTCTCGACGCCGAGCAAACCGTCGCCTCGGTTCGCAACGGACGTTAGGCTCACCCCAGGAATCATCCGCTCGCCGGATTCGAGCGTGTCCATCCGGCTCGATCCGTTCAGGTTGCCGATGCCCTCACTGAACTTACTTCACTTCGGGACTTCCCCGTTTGGGTCGATGGTCTTCCAAGGATCCGCGTGTCGTGCCCCTTCCTCACCCCCACAACACCGCTGCTCACTCTTCGGATTCGTCGGCGGATCAAATCGTTTCCTTCCCCCACCCC
>Ga0209017_10000322_pt1 | contig 49077 bp, 28 predicted proteins | sample YNPBryunderm2012_FD_185812 | JGI IMG/M metagenome (GOLD analysis project Ga0209017, IMG submission 185812) | Anoxygenic and chlorotrophic microbial mat microbial communities from Yellowstone National Park, USA - YNP Bryant MS undermat 2012... ...
TATCGTTACACGACCTGGAATTACAACATCGGCGGGCCCGTCTACGTTCCGGGCAAATTCAACACCAACCGGGAAAAGCTTTTCTTCTTCTGGTCGCAGGAGTTCTGGCCCCTGAAGGTGCCGACGGCGATTGCACAACTGACGGTGCCCACCCAGTTGGAGCGCGCGGGCGACTTTTCGCAGAGTCTCGACCTGAATAACCGCTTGATCGTCGTCAATGACCCAACCACCCGCGCGCCTTTCCCGGGCAACCGCATTCCGCCGAGTCTCATAGATCGCAGCGGCCAGGCGTTGCTCAAAGTGTTCCCCGAACCGAACTTCACCGATCGGGCGCTTTCCGGAGGCCGTTATAACTACGTATTCCAGAGCGAGAACAGAATCCCGAATCGGGCAGAGAATCTCCGACTGGATTATAACCTCAACTCATCGAATACACTTTCGGGCACTATTGCTTCGTTCGTGGACGAGCAACGCGGAGCGGTGGGTATCCTCACCGCAGGTGCGACCAACTGGCCGCAAATGACCAAGACCTACCGCCTGCATGGGCAGGCTTATATCGTCCGCTACACACGTATCGTCAGTCCCACTCTGATCAACGAGCTGGCGCTCGGCTTCACACGGCGTCCCGAGGGTAATCGGGCCTCGGAGGAGGAAATCCGCCGCAACCAGAAGGCGACGGTGGGTTATGTTGCCGGGCAAATCAATCCGGGGGTCAATCCGCTGGGCCTGATTCCCAACGCAACCTTCGGGGGAGTTACCAACCCGGCCAACCTTTTCATCGAAGGCAGGTTTCCTTTTTACCAGCGGCTGTATTCTTCTTCCTTGACCAACAACTTCACCAAAATCTGGGGAACGCACACTTTCAAGGCCGGAATTGCAATCGAACGCCACTTCCAGGGCGCACTCAATGACGGTCAATACACGGGAACCATAGATTTCGGCCGCAACGTCAACAATCCGCTGGACACGAATTACGCGTATTCGAACGCCATTCTGGGAATTTTCAGCAGCTATACCGAGCAACTGGCGCGCGTCATCATCCGGTACCGGCAAGCCAGCGAGGAATGGTTCGTCCAGGATTCGTGGCGGATCCATCCGCGGCTGACGCTGGACTACGGGGTCCGATTCCACCACCTGGAACCGATCTATATGGCAGACAACAAGCTCTCGGTCTTCACCGCGGACCGATATGACCCGGCCCGAAGGGTGCGGCTGATCTGGCCTGCGCGTGTCAACAACCAGCGCGTGGGCCAGGACCTGCTCACAGGACAGACGTTTTACGCTTCCCAGATCGGCGCGCTGGTTCCGGGAGCGGGCGATCCCGCCAACGGTATGGCGATGGCCGGGCGCGACGGGTATCCTCGCGGTTTGATTGACGGATACGGGATCCTGTTCGGGCCGCGGTTCGGCTTCGCTTGGGATGTGTTCGGAAGCGCCCGCACGGCGCTGCGAGGCGGCATCGGCCTGTTTTACAACCGCCCCAATATGAGTTTCAACTATCTTCGCTTTGCCGGGCAGCCGCCGTTCGTCAGCAGGCCGGTTCTCTATTACGGGAGATTGCCTGAGATCAGTTCTTCCACCGGCGTGCTGTTTCCGCAGGGTGTCAACGGGTTCGATCGGGACAGCAAGTGCCCGAAAGTGGTCAACTATAGCTTTGCACTCCAGCAAAGCCTGGGCTTCGGAGTGGTTGCGGAGGCAGCTTACGTGGGCTCGCTGGGTCGCAATCTCATGTGGCTGTACGAAATCAACCCCGTCCCCTTCGGCGCGAATTTCGACCCGCGCAACGCCGACCCCACGAACCCGGCCAGTCCCCTGCCTGCGTCGTTCCTCAGGCCGTTGGTCGGATATAACGAAATCCTGATCTCGCAGGCAGCGTCTTCGTCCAACTACCACTCCTTGCAGGTAACGGCACGCCGACGCTTCCTGCAAGGCTTACAGTTCGGCGCCGCATGGACGTGGTCCAAGGCCATGACCTTCAATGATTTCGACAATACGGCGGTGAGCGCCTTGGTGCCGCCGCGAATCTGGAATTACGGCCTGGCTTCTTTCGATCGCACCCACGTCTTCAAGCTGGACTGGATGTACGAGCTGCCCCGCCTCAGCCTGGATTTCGCGCCCGCTCGCGCTTTACTGAACGGCTGGCAGGTTTCCGGGATCACGAGCTTCGTCAGCGGGGCGCCACTGGGGATCGGTTATACGACCACGGTCGGCTACGATGTTACCGGCACGCCGTCGCAAGGTGCGCGCGTCGTGGTGCTCGAGAACCCCGTCCTCCCGAAGAGCCGGCGGACCTTCAGCCGTAACTTCCGCACGGAGGTTTTCCGGCTGCCGACCCGGGGCACGATCGGCAATGCCGCACGCACTTTGATCCGCGGTCCCGGCATCAACAACTGGGATGTTGCCATCTTCAAGGACGTACCCTTGCGCGGCGAATCCTTCAAACTTCAGTTCCGGTGGGAACTGTACAACGCGTTCAACCACACCCAGTTCAGCGGCCTGGACACCACGGCCCGGTTCGATCCGGCCGGCAACCAGGTCAACCCGCGCTTCGGCGAGTTCACCGCGGCGCGCAGCCCGCGCATCATGCAACTGGCGCTGCGCGTGTATTTCTGAGGGCGATGAAATCCCGCGCGCCGCTCACCCGACGGCAGGCGCTGGGCGCTCTGGCCGGCGCCTGCCCGGCCCTTTTGCGATCGGCCTCGGGAGATCGCCCCAACGTCTTGTGGTTGATGACCGACGAGCAGCGGCCCGATTCGCTCGCCTGTTACGGGAGCCGCTGGGCGGTCAGCCCCAATCTGGACGCGTTGGCCGCTGAGGGGATTGTCTTCGAAAGCGCGTACACTCCCTCGCCGGTCTGCGTTCCCGCACGCTCCAGCCTGTTGACGGGTAACTTCCCTTCCACGACCGGGGTGTTTCACAACCGGCAGCGACTGCCGGCCGGGACCCGGATGCTTACCTGGGCTTTCGAGGCAGCGGGTTACCAGACGGCGTCCTTCGGCAAGAAGCATTATTTCCTGCCCGGGCCGCGGCAGGCCTTTCAGGTGGAAGGAGGCCTGGCCGTGGACGAGGTTGTGGGCGCCGAAACATTTCCGGAACATTATGATCCGGTCCGCCACGACGTCATCCAGTATCCCGACCTGCCCGCACGCAAGCTGCGCCGCCGCTGGATCCTCGCCGGGGTCTTCCCCGAATCGCGCGAACGCACGGCGGAGGCCCGGAACGTCAATCTGGCCATCCGGTGGCTCGAGCAGCGGGATCCGCGCCGGCCCTTTTTCCTGCGTCTTTCGCTCAATGCTCCTCACACGCCCTACGTGGCGCCGGCCGAGTTCGTCTCCCGTATCCCCGCCGACGAGATTGCGCTTCCCATTCCCCGTTCGGAAGATCTGGCGGGCAAACCTGCACGCGAGCGGATCCACTTGCAGGATTTTGAGGGCGCCTTGTGCCTCGATGCGGAGCAGATCCGCCGGATCCGCCGCTACTATTACGCACGGGCTGCCTTTGCCGACGCGGAAATCGGCAGACTGCTGGAGTGGATGCGCCGGCACGACTTGCTGGCAAATACCATCGTGGCGTTCGTCAGCGATCACGGAACTCATCTGGGCGAACAGGGCCTCCTGCAGAAACAGACTTTCTATGAGCAGGTGGCGACAGTCCCGCTGATCTTGTGGTGGCGCGGTTTCCCCCGCCGCGGCGTCCGGCAACCGGAACCGGTAAGCACAATCGGCTTGCTGCCCACGTTGTGCCGCCTCGCGGACATCCGTTTGGATTGGCCCTTTGAGGGGAAGGCTTTCCTCCTGCCGCCAGCGGGTCAAGTGCCACGGGATCGTCCGGTTTTCAGCGAAATCAAGTTCGGGTACCAGGGTTATCGTGATGAGGACCGGCAGGTTATGATCCGGCAAGGTCGCTGGAAGCTTTCCTGCTTCACGAACGGCGAGCCGGACGGGGCCCTTTACGATTTGCGAGAGGATCCCGGCGAGAAGAGAAACCTTTATTCCTCCCGACCAGAAGTTGTGAACATGTTGGTGAGATCCATCAAACAGTGGGATCAGCGAAGAAGCGCAGGCTCATGACGACACAAACAAGCCATACTCATCCTGCCCTGTCCTGTTCTCCTCTGATTCCCCGACGCAAGCCGCTGACCGCCCGGGTGGGACTGTTCGGCGTGGGCCACCACACATACTGGGGACAATTCGACGGCTTGCGCGAGGAGATGGAGAAGAAAATCTCCGTGCTCGAAAGCAAGCTCGCCAGCCGCCAGGTCGAGGTCAGGAACTTCGGGTTGGTGGATTCGGCGAAGGCGGCTTACGCCCTGCGTGACCGCCTGCCGGCGGAGAACTTGGACCTCATCTTCTGCGATATGGTGACGTACGCCACCTCGGCGACCTTCGCGGCCATCGTCCGAGACGTGCCTGTCCCCATCGTGCTGGTGGCTTTGCAACCCTTGAAGGCGCTCGACTACCCTCGGGCCACCACGCGCATGCAACTGGCCAACGACGACTTCTGCTCGGTCCCCGAGTTTACGGGCGTGGCGATCCGCATGGGCAAGCCGGCGCCGCCGGTGATCCTGGGCACACTTGAGGACGATCCTGTGGCGGAAGAGGAACTCTCCGAATGGTGTCGTATCGCGCACGTGTTGCACGATCTCAAGCGCGCCCGGATCGGGCACTTCGGCCATCCCATCGAACACATGCTCGACATGCAGACCGATCAGGCCGCGCTGACCGCAGCCTTCGGCTGCCACATCGTGCAGACGGAAGCCGACGACCTGCTCCGTCATTACCGGCGGGTTACGGAAGCGGAGATCGCGGAGAAAAAACGGATCATTCTGGAGGTGTTCGATACGCCGGATCCCAAAGCTGATCCGATCACCCGGCGGTTGACGTCGGAGGACCTGGAGATGTCGGCCCGTGTAGCGGCTGCCCTGGAGCGCTTCATTGACGAGTACGAGCTGGACGGGCTGGCGTACTACTACGAGGGAGAACCGGACAGCGAACTGCGCTCCGTGTTGAGCAGTCTGATCGTGGGCAACTCCCTGCTCACTGCGGCCGGCTTTCCCATGTGCGGCGAGTCCGATCTGAAAACCTGCATCGCCATGCTCATCATGGACCGGTTGGAAATCGGCGGCAGCTTTGCGGAATTCCATCCCATAGACTTCAACGAGGGCTTCGTGCTGGTAGGTCACGACGGCCCGCATCACCTCAACGTGGCCGAGGGACGTCCCGTGCTGCGCAGCCTGTTGAAGTATCACGGCAAACCGGGCAGCGGCGCCAGCGTGGAGTTCAAGTTGAAAGAAGGACCGATCACCATGCTGGGCATCGGCGTCACCCGGGCCGGCGGATTCAAGTTCATTGTGGCCGAAGGCCAGAGCGTGCGAGGTCCCATTCCCGCCACGGGCAACACGAACACACGTGGCTTTTTCAAGCCGGATGTGCGAACCTTCCTGAAGCGCTGGGTCGCCGAGGGCCCCACGCATCATTTCGCGCTGGGCATCGGACATCGCGCTTCCACGCTGGAGAAGATTGCCTCCCTGCTGGGCCTGGAGATCGCGGTCGTGGCGCGGGAGACGGCTTAGGTGTGTGACCGCCGCAGAAATCTGTGGGTGGTTGGGTTGCTACTGAGCGGCGCGTCTGCGCTCAGTTTTTTCGATCGCCAGGTCCTCTCGGTGCTGGCGCCCACCGTGACCGCCGATCTCGGCATGACCAACGCCGACTACGGCCGCGCGGTCTCGGCGTTCACGCTCGCCTACTGCGTGATGTTTGCGGTGGGCGGCCGCCTGATTGACCTGCTGGGCACGCGCATCGGCCTGGGCCTCTCGGTGGCGCTCTGGTCGCTGGCCAGCGCTTTGCACGCCACCGCCCGCACCAGCTCACAACTCGCGCTCTTTCGATTTTTGCTGGGGGTAGGCGAGGGGGCTTGCTTTCCGGGCGTCGCAAGGGGAGTACTGGAGTCCTTTCCCGACCGACAAAGAGCGCTCGCCATGGGCATTGCGACCACGGGCGCCTCAGCTATCGGCGCGGTGCTGGCGCCGCCGGTCATCACTGGTCTCGCTCTCGCAGCCGGATGGCGCACAGCCTTCTGGGCGACCGGGCTGCTGGGCGCCTTGTGGACGTTGTCCTGGTTCCCCGGATACCGCGTGCAAGCGATTGCCCCCACGCCGGTCGGCGGCTCGGGCGGGAGTGGTCCCTGGCCTTGGGAGCGGCTGCTGCGCCTGCGGGCGGTTTGGGGACTCGTACTGACGCGTTTCTTGCTCGACCCTGTCTTCTACATTTACATGTTCTGGATCCCGCAGTATCTCCACCATGAGCGGGCAGCCTCGTTGTCCGAGATCGGCAAGCTGGCTTGGATTCCCTTCCTGACGCTTGGCGTTTCCTCTTGCATCGGTGGAGCGGTATCCGATTGGCTGGTGCGACGCGGGCGGCCGCTAGTGAAAGCACGAAAGCTGGTGATGGGCGCTGCGGCTTTCTTGACCCCTGTCTCGATCCTGGCCTTGTGGGCTCCGAACTCGCTGGTGGCCGTCCTCCTGCTCGGCGTGCTTCTGCTCGCCCATGGATTCTGGATGACCAACTACATGGCGCTTACCGCGGATCTTTTTCCAGCGACCACGGTGGCCAGTGTGGTGGGGCTGGCGGGTATGGCGGGCGGGCTGGCGGGCTTCACCGCCAACCTGGGAACCGGTTACGTGGTGGACGCGGTGGGTTTCGCACCGGTCTTCCTGGCCTGCGGTTTGCTGTATCCGGTAGGCTACGGCGTGATTCTGCTCTCGGTCCGTGAACCGGCATAGTGTTCTTCTGCCCTGCGATTTTGTTGGACGCTGATTTCGGACCAACGGCATCAGCATGGTAAGGGTCAGACCAACTGCATTCTTGACGGGGTAAGTCTTTGCTTTAAGTGAGGCGGCGCCTCTCGGTTGCCGCGCGACGCCCAGGCCAAGGCGCTCGCCCTAAACAGGTCCTGGCCGCGCCGCCGGCAAGCCTGTCCCTGATAGGCGAAAAGGGCAGGCTAGGCTCGAGGCAGGCCACAGACCTCACGCTCAGGTGATGGACGTGGAAGTTCGCAACCAATACTTGCGGGAGCTGCGCGAGGAGGACGGCCCGGTGCGGAAAGCGCACAAAAGCCGTCTGCTGGATGAAGCAGTCAAGCGCACCGGCGTGGCACGCAAGGTCATCCTCCGCAAGCCGGCCCACCCGGTGACGCTGGTGCGCGGCCCTCGGGCCAGGCGCTGGCGAATCTAAGACGCTGCGGTGGCCGCCGCCCGGATCGAGCTGTGAAAGCTGTTGGATTGTCCCTGCGGACAGCGGCTGGCGCCCCTGCGGCGCGAGCAAGTGCCGCGGCTGCGCCAGATCCATCCTGACACCGACAGCTCGGTGCTCGATCACCTGTTGCTGGAGTACTGCCGCCAGAACCAGACCGCCCTGCCGTGCGGCTCAGCGCGGCGTCAGACGCAGCACAGTCACCTCTTGCCCTGGCAGGCGGAGGTCCAGACGTATGCGGCCGTCCTCCCGGGCGGGGGCGATTGCCTTGTCCGTCTCCAGGTCGGATACGGTCCAGCGGCGACCGCGAGCGTCCAAGCGGACCGTCGAAGTCGCGGGCTGCCGGTCGTGGTTGAACGCAAACAGGAGGAGTTCCTCGCCGGACGGTAAGAGTCGGACTTCGAGCGGCGACCCGCCGACCTCCACCGGCGCCGTGATCCCGGCCCAGTCGAGCAACGCGGAGAAAAACTGCGCCGCTTCGCCGCTGGGCCAGCTCTGCCAGGCGGCCGAGATGTAGCTGCCTACCAGCAGCGTCTCCCCCTTGCCGAACCGCGACAGCACGGCCGCCGGCGCCCCGCTTTCGAAGCGGGCCACCACGCGGGCGGCGGGGGAAAGCGGTTCCAGCGTTTCCTCGTACCAGCGGCCCGCAATAGCGGTGCCTGGCGCAAGTCCCTTCCAGCCTTCGGCCGTCCAGCGCAGCCACGTGCGCCCCTTGGGCGCGGTCTCGATGGCCGTTTCACGGCAACCCATGACTTCGTCCAGTCCGAGGCCGGGGATTCGTTGACCGGCACGGCCGGTTTCGTTGTTCCAGCCGGGCCGGGCCTCCGCGACGAGCCTTCCTCCCCGCCGCACATAGTCGCGCAATACCGGTCCTGCTTTCTCGGGCAACATCAGCGGATAGGGAAGATAGACCAGTTTGTAAGCGGCGAGACTCTCAGCCGTTATGTGGTTAATGTGAACATAGTCCAACGGTACATTGCGTTCCCACAGCGCACCGTAAATACCGAGCAGGGAATCGCGCTCGATGCCGACGACCTCTCCCTGGGGTCCCCCGTAGGCGGCGGCGCGCTGTCGTCCCCCGACGAAGTGCGCCAAGGGGTTGTAGATTACGGCGATTTCCGCCGGCGCGGGTCGGGCCTCCAGGAAGAGTTTCTGGCGCCGGTCCACCGTCCGGGCGACGGCGCCCGCGGCGCGCGCCCTCTCGGTTACGGTCCCGTCCAGGTTGATGAGCCCGAAGCCGCCTGACTCATAGCCCGTGCTCATCGGATACCAGGCATACACATGGACGCCCTTGGCGCCGCGCGCCAGTGCGCTCCACATCCAAATGCGCAAATCCGCCGGGGTGACCGTGGAGCTCACGTTGAGCGCGATGGTGCCGAATCCGCCCTGCAACTCGCCGACATGGAAGCCCTGCCGCTTGCCTGCGCCGTAACCGAAGGAGCGCGCGAAGTCCAACAGCGCTCCGCGCCAGCGCGGATCACGATCAACGAAAGCTGAGTGCTTGGGATAAAAAGAGGTGCCGTAGAAATCCACCTGAGCGGCCATCGTCCAGTCGTCGGGTTGGCCCTCCCAGTGGTGCGGGGAGGCGAACAGCCCCACGGCGGCGGCATGGCTGGTGACGACGGTCTGCGGAGCCGCCTCCTTGACGGCGCGGTAGCGATCTCGCAGATCTTCGCCCAGCTTGGCGACCAGGAAGGCCTTCCAGTCTATGTAGTCGGTGTAGGAAAGAATCGTGCTCAGGCGTCCCGGTTCGACCTCGTCCCAGGAGTCGTAGCGACGGTACCAGGCGCGGTTCAAAGCTTCCACCGAGCCGTACTTGTCACGCAGCCAGGCGCGGAACTTGCGCAAGGTATGCGGGCAGAAACAGAACTCCGGATTCGGGATGTAGGTGGGGTTGGCCCAGTTAATGACATGCGGCTCGCTCCACAGATCCCAGCCGACAAAGGCAGGCCGGTTGCGCACGTGCTCGGCCAGGGCGCGGTAAAAGGCCAGGTCGGCCTGCCGCACCCCGGGGTGATCCATGCAGTAGCCCGGAGAAGATTCCGGCCGGATGGCCATGCCGTTGGAAGAGACGAACAGGGAATCCGGGTAGCGGCGACCAACCCAGAAGGGCGCCGAGTCCATGTACACTTGCAGGAACACCTTCAACCCTTCTTCCTCGGCCAGCTCGAGCAACACGTCGAGGTTGTCGAACCGGTATTGTCCCGGGGCGGGCTCGCCCGTGGCCCAGTCGATCCAGGTGCGCACCGTATTGAAACCGAGCGCTTTGATCTGACGGATATCCTTGCGCCACTCTTCCTTGCGAGCGCGGGCGTCCGGTTCCAGCATGGGCGCCCGCGCCTTGCCGCCGCCGTACCAGACCGACATGGGCAACCAGTCGCCGCCCGGCAAGACCGCGGCCAGCACCAACGCGGCAACCATCGAAGTCTTCATGGGACGAACGCGCAGGCGCTGCGTCGCGGCGTGCGCCTGCCTCCTTTCCCGTCTCAAAACGCCAGGCGGAACGAAAGCTGAATGACGCGCGGATCGCGCGCCGCCGTGTACATGCCGAAGCTCGGATTGGTCTGGATGCCGGCGCGATCGAAGATGGCCGTCGCGCCAAAGGCGGAAAACTGGGTGTGGTTCCAGGCGTTGAACATTTCGGTGCGGAACTGCAAGAAACGGGACTCCGCGCCCAGAGGGATGCGTTTGGTCACGCTGACGTCCCAGTTGTTCGTGCCCGGCCCGCGCAAAATGCCCACGCCGGCGTTGCCGAAGCTGCCGCGCACCGGCCGCGCGAACGCCTCGGTCCGGAAGACGCGGTCGAATCGCTTCTCGGAGGAAGAGAGCCTCGGATTGCCCACCACATCGATGCGGGCCGCTTCGCTCGAGCCCGATATGTCGGCCGCGTCCACCGCAGTGAAGCCCGGGGTTACGGGCGCCCCCATGATGAAGGAAGTGATGCCGCTCACTTGCCACCCGTCGGTAATCCACTTCAGCGCGGGAAGGCCAAGGCGCCGGGCGATGCCCGGCAAGTCGTAGATGTAGTTGATCACCAGCATGTGCGGCCGATCGAACGACAGCGGGCCGTAGTTACGCTGCCGGGGCGAAAAGTACGGGCTGATTTCGCCGTAGTCCGTGCTGGAGACGCCCAGCGTCTTCGAGAACGTGTAAGCAGCGCCGAATTGCAGCCCGCGCGTGAAGCGCCGGTTGGCGGAAATCTGGAGCGAGTTGTAGTTGGCCGTGGCGGAGAACTCCCGCTGCACGATTCCTTCGAAGCCGAGATAGCGGCGCAGGAAAGTGTCCGCCAGGGCCACGGCGGGATTGGCGGGGTTCGCGTTGGCGGGATCGAAACGCGCTCCGATGGGGATTGGGTTGATGTTGCGGTTCACCAGCAAGTGGCGCGACAGGGAACCGACATAGGCGACATCCAGGGTCGTGCTGCCCAGGCGCCGCTGGACGCCCAGGCTATAGTTCATGGTGCCCGGGATTTCGCCCCGCCCGCTCAGGTTGTTCAGAGACGAGGCGCCCAGCAGCCCCGCATGCGTGAAGTTGGCCAGGCTGCCGTAGAACTGCACCGGCGAATAGGCGATGGGCGGCTGGCCGCTGGCGTCCACCCAGGGTTGCCCTTGGGGGCGGTCGTAGAAAACTCCGAAGCCCCCGCGCAACGCGGTCGAGCCGTTCCCCGTAAGGTCGTAAGCGAAGCCGAAGCGCGGCCCGAACTTGATGCCGGGCGCATCCATGATGCCGCGCGGCAGGCCGTCCTTGCCGGCCACCCGCATGCCGTTGGCCGGGTCGCCCGATCCGGGCACCAGCCTGCCGATGAAGACCGCCGGCGCGGTGGCCCCCGTGCGCGGATCCTGCGCTACCTGACGCCCGTCCACCAGTTCCGGACGGTACAGCGCCGGGGCCCGGGCGCGGTCATAGAAGGCGGGATCGAAAACCGCAATCTGGTTCTTCTGGTCGTAGGTGTGCGGCATCCAGTAGAAACGGATCCCGTAGTCCAGCGTCAGCCGCCGCGTCGCGCGCCAGCCGTCCTGCACGAACCACTCCAGGTTGGTGAACCACAGGTTGAGCTCCAGCCGCTGCGATGTCTCCGTATACGAGGTGTAATTGCCCAGAAGCGCATTGGCGTATCCGTGCCCGGTATTACCGGGATTGTTCACGTCCGGCGCGAAGCTGAACGCCCCGCGGTAATTGGCCCAGTTGGGGGCGAATTTCTTGGTCCGCTCCAGATAGAAACCCGCCTTGATGGTATGCGTGCCGCGGATCCAACTGGTGTTATTTACCAGGCTCCAGATGTCGTTGTAATTCATGTACGGCGGATGGAACAGCGAGAATACCGCGGGATTGACCGGCGGGCTGCCGAAGGCTAAGTTGGGGGCGTAGTTGGCTATGGCCACTCCCGGGGGGTCGTTATACCACTGCGGAGGGTTGCCGGCCCGAGAACGGTCCACGGCCGAAGGGTCGGTAAGGTCGAAATAGACTTTGTTATAACTCTTGCCGAAGATCGTCTCGTTCACCAGGGTGGGCGAGAAGGTCTTGACCAGTTGAGCCACATGCCCGTGTCCGGGCTGGCCGAACTCCATGGGGCTGATGAGGAAATTCAGCGCCGAGTTCATCCACAGGCCCCAGGGGGCGATCTGCTTGTCGGCGTCGCGCATGTAGCGATAAAATGCGCGCATGGAGTCCGAAATGTTGTAATCAACCCGGATCATTTCCTGCCGCCGGGGATAGTCGCCGCTGTACTGCGCCCGGTAGTTGCGCGAGTAGATCAGCCGCGGATCCGGGTCGGTGTAATTGGGCGTGGGGAAGAAGTTCAGAATGCCCTGGCCGATGGGGTTGAAGCGGGCGCGCGGGATCAGGTTGCCGGGGAAGGGCGCCCGGGTGAGCGGATCGGTCACCGTCAGCAAGCGTCCGCCGGCGTCGAACGATCGCGAGTAATCCCCGTTGCGCTCCGCCTCGGTGGGCATGTTGGCGAAGCGAACCGGGTAGTTGCGCCGCGTGCCCGTGAACTCCTGCGACCAGAAGAAGAACAGGCGGTCCTTGCCGGTATTGAACTTGTTCGGAATATAGACCGGACCGCCCAGCGTATAGCCGTTAATGCGGTACCGGTAAGGCGATTTGGGCGTGGCCGTCCGGTTGTTGAAAAAGTTATTGGCGTTCAAACTCTCATGCCGGTAAAAATAGTAAGCCGAACCGTGCCACTCCCGGCTTCCGCTCTTGGTGATCACGCTGACCACGCCGCCGGCGTTGCGCCCGTACTCGGCCTGGTAGTTGCTCGTGAGCACCCTCACTTCGGCAATGGCGTCCATGTTGGGCTGAAAGTGGACCGTGTAGTTGGAGCCGGTGTCGAGCGAGGAGATGCCGTCGGCGGTGAAGTTTTTCTGGTTGTCCCGCATGCCGTTGATGAAGGTGCCCTGCACCGAGTTGGGCGAAGTGGCCTCGCGCCGGATCGAGCCGTCGTCAACCACGCCGGGCAGGGTCGCCAGCAGGGCGAAAAAGTCCCTCCCGCGCAGGGCGATGTTCTGAAGCTGGCTGCCGGTGACCAGGCCCGATCGCTCGGCGCTCTCGGTCTGCACCACGGCCGCCTCGGCTGTTACTTGGATGCTCTCCTGTACTTCGCCCAATTGCAGCACCACAGCCGCCACCGCGCGCACCTCGCTGGATGCGATGACAAGCCTTTCCAGGACATAGCTCTTGAAGCCCTTGGCGGCGATCCGCAGCGTATAGGTTCCCGCCGGGACGCTGGTAAAGGTGCACGCCCCGTCGGCCTGCGCCACGGTCTTCAGCACAGCCGCGGTCGCTTGGTTGTATAACTCGCACTGGGCGCCCGCCACGGCCGCCCCGCTCGGATCCACGACCGGGACCATTACAGTGCTCGTGATGCCCTGGGCCCACAACGCCGCGGGCAGCGCCAGCAGACAGATCAGCTTCGTTCTCATGGAGTAACCTCTCTTGACCAAAGTCAAATCCGGTGAAACTCAAGCGGGAACGTACCGGGTCAACTCCAGAACGATCCGGTAGCGATCCCCGCGCATGATCGAACTGACATATTCGAGTGGTCGCCCACCCGGCAGAAAGCTCACTCTTTCGCAGGCCATCACGGGAGCCCCGGGCGGAATCCCCAGAACGCGGCCCAGATCGGCGTCCGCCACCGTCGCGAAATGGGTCTCCCGCGCGGAGACGGCATACAACCCGTAAGTCTTCTGCAAGACCTCATACAGCGAGACATTCTCGAAACACACCCGCTCGATGCCCGGCAGCAGATCCGCCGGCAGCCAGGCGGTCTGCAAACCCATCGGCTCGTTGTCGGCCAGCCGCAAGCGCCGCAGCATGAACACAGTCGCTCCCGCCGCCAGAGCCAGCTTGAAAGCCACCTCCTCGCTCGCCTCTCGCAGCGCCGCCTCCAGCACGGTGGACCCCGGCGTGTACCCGCGCTTCCGCATCTCCTCGGTAAAGCTGGTCAGCTCGCGCGGACCCTGATCCAGACGAGGCTCGGCGACGAAGGTGCCCCGACCCTGCTCACGGCGCACATACCCCATCTCGGCCAACTCCCGCAACGCCTGGCGGACGGTGATCTTGCTCACCCGAAATCGGGCGGCAAGTTCCGATTCGGCCAGCAGGCGGTCATTGGGCTTGTAGACCCCTTCCTCGATCTGCCGTTTGAGCAACTCCTTGATCTGGTGATACAGGGGAATGGGCGCGTTCTTGTCGATTGTGAACATAACCTTAAGTCATTATAAAGACAGATTGAAAGGAAATCAACACTTTTTAGCACCAAGCTCACGGAAAAAGGGGCGCCTCCGCCCGGCGGCGCGCGCCCCCTCGAGCTGCCTTCAGAACCGCAGCACCAGCGCCAGTTGCGCCTCACGGGGACGAGGCGTGAAGGCGGTGGCGGTGACCACCCCGAAGGTGGCCGTGCCCAAAGCCCGGCCGGGAACCTCCAATGTCGGCGTATTGGTCAGATTGAAGGCTTCCGCCCGCAGTTGCAGGCGCCAGTTTTCGCGGATCTGGATGTTCTTGAACAGCGAGAGGTCCACGTTCACCATGCCGTCGCTCAGGGTGTCGGGCAGCGTGCGGGATACGTTGCCGTAGGTAAAGGCCGGGGGCTGGGAGAAGGCGGATGTGTTGAACCAGCGCGCCAGGGTGGGCTTGTCGAGTTTGGCTTTCTCGACCGGCACGACGTTGGGGCGGTTGCCGCCGCCGGTGATGGATGCCGAAAGCGCGATCGGCCGCCCGCCTTCAAGCGTGGTCAGCGCGTTCACCTGCCATCCGCCCAGGGCCTGTTTGAGCCAGGGGATAGCCGGGCGGTAGGGGATCTCCCACATGGCGGTGATGACAAGCCGCTGCGGGATGTCCTGATAGCTCTTGGCGCGCTCGGCGCGCAAGTTGTTCCAATTCTGGATGGCGGTTCCCGGGACTGCGCCCGGGCGTCCGGTGGCTTGAAGGTTGTCGAGCGTCTTGGAAACGGTATAGGCCACCAAGGCCGAGAAGCCTTGCGAGAAGCGCTTTTCCACCTTCAGCGCGAAGGCGTGGTAGATCGAATCGCCGAGGTAGCAGTTGCCGCCGGTCAAGCTCGTGTACTGGGGGAAGGGTAGCAGGAGCTGCCGGCGCGTCACCGTGGGAAGCGACAGCGGCCCGGAGGTCAGGATCCCGTGGAAGGGATTAGGCACGGTCTCCACCAGGCGGGATCCCCAGTTGGCCAGGTCGGCGTCGGAGATGACGTTCAGGACGCGACCGTTGATGATGAGGCCCACGCCGCGGTTACCCACCCAAGCGCCTTCGAGCAGCCAGTTGTGCCAGGGTTCAGCCTGCAAGGTGAGGTTCCATTGCTGGCTGTAGCCGCGATAGACATGGCGCAACTGGGCGCCGGCTGCCGAGCCTACCGCGGTCATGGCGCCCAGTGTGGAGCCGGTGGGCCGCTGAATTGGATTCTCAGCCGGGAAGGGATCCTCGATGCGGTGGTGGGGCGTCAGTCCACCATCCAGCGACGTGTTCATCGGCGTGGTCACCGAGAAACCGGCGCCGGCGGCCGTGCCTCCGGGTCCGAAGGTCGGGATGTAGATGATGCCGTAGCCGCCGCGCAGCACGCTTTTGGAATGCCACTGCCAGGCGAAGCCGAGTCGCGGTCCGAAATCGTCCCAGCTTTGCTCGGTCAGCCCCTTCGGCCGGCCATCGGTGCCGGGGAAGACGTAGCCGCCGCGCAGGTTCAGGCCGGGCACCCGCAAGGGCGAGGGAATCTCGGGGTCGAAATTGGGAAACACGTTGTAGCGGTCCTTGACCGGTCCTTCATATTCCCAGCGCAGCCCCAAATTCAGCGTCAGCCCCGACGCGGCTTTCCAGTCGTACTGGAGGAACAGCGCGCTGTGGTTCATGCTGACGGTAGTGTCGGAGGTGTAGCCGACGCTGCCCGCGGTGGGCGTACCGAGCAGGAAGGTGGCCACGCCATAGCCGCCGGTGGCCGTGGCTTGTAGCGGGTTGGGGCCCTGGGTGAAGCCGCGGCCGAACGTGTAAGTGCCAGTGGCGAAAGAGGTGCCCCAGTCGCTGCGGCGGTACACCCGCTGTTCCCAGCCGGTTTTGATCGCGTGGCGGCCGGCGATCTTGGTGGCGGCGATGCTGGCGGTTCCCGTGGCCGAGGGGTTGCCGGTGGAATCGGGCCGTCCGAATGAACTGGCGTCGGCGATGGTGAAAACGGGGAAGCCGTTGCCAAGCCGGCCGCGCTGGACCGAGTTGAGGAAGCGGGTTGAAAAGCCCAGCGACGCCAGGTCAAAACCCGCCCCGGGCGCCACCGAACGCTCGTTTTCGCGGTTCACGCCGAACTTGGCGTCCAGCAGCAAGGTGGAGGTGAGCGTGTCCGTGTACTGCAGGAAGACGCTGGTGCGCGGAATCAGGATGTGGCGCCCGTCGGTGTCGGCGACGTTGCCGAAGTAGTTGGGGAAGCCCCAGTCCAGGTTGTCCCGCGTGATGCGCCCGGCCACACGGCGTGAGGAAGTGACGTTGTGGTCCATGCGCAAGCTGTAGGTGTCTTTGTCAATGGGGACGCTGGCGCGCAGGAACAGATTCTGGGCGCCGGTGACGGGCAGCCCCGGCAGGTTGGGCTCGGGATAGTACTTGAGGGCTTCGCGAGCCACACGCGAGATACGTCCCTCGGGGATGCGGTTGCCGCCGAAGGGATCCCGAATCCAGGCTGAGGGGTTGTCAGGGTTGCGGCGCGTGCTCAGCGGATCGTACACCACGATCAAAGCGCCGTTGGGGGCGCGGGTTTCCGAAAAGTCTCCCGCGCGCTGCCGGGCGGTAGGTGAGGTGATGGTGGTGGACTGTTGGCGGCGTTCGCGGAAGCCTTCGTAGTTGGCGAAGAAGAAGGTCCGGTCGCGGCGGATCGGCCCGCCCAGCGTCCCACCGAACTGGTTGACCTTGACCAATGGGCGTTCGCGCCCGGCGGCGTTGGCGAACAACTCGTTGGCGTTCAGCTTGTCGTTGCGCAGATAGTTGAACAAGGAGCCGTGAAACTCGTTGGAGCCCGATCTGCTGATCACGCTGATGATGCCGCCGCCCGAGCGGCCGAACTCGGCCGACATGGCGTTGGTGAGCACCTTGAACTCCTGCGTGGAATCCACGGTCAGGAAGGTCATGGCGCTGAAGTCGGTCATCTTCTCGTTGGCGATGCCGTCAATCATGAAACCGTTGGCCAGCGGCCCGCCGCCGGCGATGGTGACCTGGCCCATCCGCCAGGTGGAGAGCAACTGCCCGCCGAAGAAGCCGATGCCGCGGACCGTCGGAATCAGATTGGCCAGCCCCATGGGATTGCGGCCGTTCAAGGGCAGGTCCTCCACCTTGCGCCGGTCCATCACCGTGCCGAGCGAAGAAGTGTTCGGCTCGAGCAGGGGCGTGCCGGCGACGACCTCCACGGTCTCGGTCACGTCGCCGAGTTCTAGCGTGACCGGCACCGAGAGCGAGCGGTCAACCTCGACAATGAGCCCGTCGCGGCGGAACGTCTTGAACCCCGGGCCGCCGGCTTCGATGCGGTAAACGCCCGAGGGCAGCAGCAGAAACCGATACGTCCCCGCGTCGTCGGTCGTGGTGCGCTGGGTGACGCCGGTGCCGTTGTTGGTGAGCCGCACTTCGGCGCCGGTGACGACCGCCCCGGAGGGATCGCGCACAACGCCGATGACAGAACCGGTAATGGATTGCGCCCAGGCCGCTCCTGCCGCCAGGAGCAGGCCGAAAACAAACACGGCTGATTTGCGTGACACGGTTTCCACACTCCTTCTCAGGTTGAAAGCCCCCTGTCTCGGATGAGGCGACCGGCCAGGGTCGCCATCACCACAATCGCACAAAAACCTGCGGGAGCGACGGCCATTGTGGCGCGTACGCCCCCTAATTCGCCGATTTGGCCGGCTAGCGCGGGCACCGTCATGCCCCCCAGCAGCGCCATGGCGAAAAGCAGACCGAAAACCGAGCCGGACTGCCCGGCGAAACGCGTCCCGGCCAGGCCCAACGTGGTGGGGAAGATCCCGGACAGTGCGAAGCCCAGCAGCGGCACGGCTGCGATGGCGACGTTCGGTCCGGGAGCAGCCGCCAGCAGGGCTCCCACCGCGGCCGCCGCCCCGGCACTGGCGAGAATCAGCCGCCGTCCATCCATGGCCAGCAACAGCCGCCCCCACAGCAGGCGGGCCGCCAGGATCGCCCCCCAGTAACTGGTCAGGCTGAAGGAGGCCGCCGAGACGGTCAGACCCATCGCCGAGACCAGAAAGGTCGAGATGAAACCGCCCAGCAGGAACTCGTTGCCGGATTGAAACATCAGCAGGAGGCCGAGAACGAGCACGAGGGGGTGGGACAGCAGCTTGCCGAAGTCGCGGATCGCGGCCCGTTCGCTCGCCTTGGGTCGGGGATAACGCTGCGCGGCGCAGGCGGCGGCCAGCAGAAGGCAAGCGGCGGAAGCGCCCATCAACAGCGGCGGAATCCCGACGCTGTGCAACAGCGCGCCTACCAGCAGCGGCATCAGCAGCGCGCCCAGCCCGAAGAAGACTCCGAGCAGGTTCAGCGCGGCGTTCTTGCGCCGCTCCTCGGGGTGGAGATCTGCCGTCAGGGTGTTGGAGGCGGCGTTCAGCGCTCCCCCTCCCAGACCCAGCGCGAGCATGGCCGGGATCAGATGCGCGAACGCCCGCGCGCCCGCGATCAGCGCCAGCGCCAGCCCCGTCAGCAACGGCCCGGCCGTCATGGGTATGCGGAAACCCACATGGTCAATGACGGCGCCGGCGATCAGACTCGCCACCAGCATCGCCGCGTTCATGGCCAGGAACAGGGCGCCGGCTCGCGCCAGGCCGAATTCCAGTCGGGGGGCCAGCTCAGGCAGCAGCGCGCCCAACAGCGCCATGACGATGCCGAAAGCCAGCATCGAGGCGCAGGCCGCCGCCATGAGCGGGCCGCGACGCGGCTGAGGCGTGCGGCTCAGCGGGCCATGCTGTGGGGTTGAAGCCATCGCATGAAAGCCTCGAAAACGCGCTCGTTGTGATCCGGCGCCACGCCCGGGACATTGGGCGATACGAATGTCTCCAGCGCAAAGCCGCGTGCGGCAAGCTGCGCTGCCGTTTCCGCCACCAGCGACATGGCGATGAAGACGGCCGCCAGCGTCGAGGCGGCGGCGACCTTCTCGGGCCGGCCGACGTCAACCTGCGCATCTTCCGGTTCGACGCAGTTGTCTATGGCCACGGTGGCCAGCTCTGAGAGCACCTTGCCGCTGGAATGCATGGGCTGCGCGACGCGACAGTTGGCGTGCGAGGAAACGGTGATCACGCTGAGGCCCTTGCGGCGGGCGATCAAGGCCGCCTCGACCGGCGCAGCGTTAAGACCACCGTGGGAAAAGACGACCATCGCGTCTCCGGCCTCCAGCGGATAGCTTTTCAGGAAAACTTCGATGTATCCTTCCCGGCGCTCCAGCCAGAGGAGCTCGCGCGCCCCTCCCGGCCCGACGACGTTCCACCACATCAAGCGCGGGTCGCAGAGCGGGTAAAAGCCGATGAAGCTCCCATAACGTGGGAAGACGTCCAGCACGGGGAGGACCGAATGGCCGCTTCCGAACAAGTAGACGCGGCGACCGGCGGCGATCGTGCGGGCCATGATTCCGGCGGCCTGCTCGATAGCCGTGTGCTGCGTGTCGTGAATGCGATCCAGGAGATTGCGGATTTTCTCGTAATAAGCACGGGCAGACATAATCAAGACGACTCCTCACGGCAGGTGGTCGCGGTTCCAGGCCAGCCGAGCTGCGCCGAGCAGCCCGGCCTGCGACCCGAGCCGGGAAAGTTCGATGCGCGCCATGCGCGCCGCTCTGGGCTGCGCCCAGGCGAGAACCGTTTGCCGCACCGGCTCGAGAAACAGATCGCCGGCCGCCATGAGGCCCCCGCCGAGCACGACCATCTCGGGGTTGAACAGGCTGATGAGGTTCGCCACTCCGCAACCCAGCCATCGCGCCACATCGGCCACGGCGGATTGGGCGCGCTCGTCGCCGGCGCGTGCGGCTGCGACGGCTTCTTCTGCGGTCGCCAAACCGGCTTTGCGCGCCAGCGCGGGACCCGCGGCTTCCGACTCCCAGCAACCCTGGCGCGAGTACTCGGGGCGGAAATCATGCGTCAGGACCATCCAACCGGCGGCGCCGGCGATGCCCGCCGAACCGCGAAGGACCCGGCCGGAGGCCAACACGCCGACGCCGATTCCGGTTCCGACCGCTACGAAAACGACGTCCCGCAACCCTTGCGCCACGCCGAGCCACTGCTCGCCGAGAACGTAGCCCGAGCGGTCGCTGTCGATTTCCAGGGGCGCGGGAAGGCGTGCGGCGAGCTCCGCGCCCAGAGGCGCGTCCACGTCACCCCAAAGATTGGGCGCCCAGACCGTGCCGTCGGCCCCGGCGATCCCCGGAACGATGACGCCCACTCGGCGAACCGCGGTCCAGTCGGTTCCGGCGCTCGCAAGGCAGTCAGCGGCCTCGGCCTCCATCTGCCGCGCCGTGGTCCGCCAGTCATCTCTCGCCACAGCCGCCTGCCGGTGGGCGAGCAGGTTGCCAGCAGCGTCCACGAGAGCCGTGGCAAGCTTGGTCCCGCCCAAATCCATGGCGAGCACCGCAAAGGGCATGGCCGGTCGGCTCACGGCGTGAAGACTCCGGGGCGGACGATCCGCGCCACTGCGGCTTCATCCGAGGGCCTCTTGCACTTTGGCAAACACCTCGGCAGGTCCTCGCCAGTGGGTATCGCCGGCTCTTGCGGGGCGACCTTGAGCGGGCGATGGGGGAGGAAGCCTTGGTTGGGGAGCGGCGGCGTCGCCATATAACCTTAGGTCATTATAACGATAGGCGAACTGCCCCGGCGTGTCAAGAAAAATCCAAGCTGGTGACCAGCGGCGGGCGGTCCTGCGGGTCCCGCATGAGCGCCACCGCGTATTTACAGCCGGCCAGCGTCCCGTGCTGGACGGCCAGGCTGCGGTAATAGTCATGGTAGCGGATGAGGCCGGTTTCGCCGCGCCACATGGGGAAGACTTCGCAAGCCTGGACCCATTTCTCGTAGACCGGCGTGATGTCGAGGAAGAAGTCGGGGCGGAACCCGGCGGCGTCCTCCCAGTTTTCGGGGAAGAGAATGCGGGCGGGCCGATGGGCCGCCAGGTCGCGCCGGAGGCTCTGCAAACCGGCGTAAAACGCGCCGTCGCGCACGGCGAGAAAAGTGTTCTGATGGTCCTTGTGCCAGCTTCCCTGCCAGTGAGTGAGGATCGTATGAGGCTTGTACTTTCGAATGAGGTCGCAGATCTCCAGGGCGACGCGGTCGCCGGAAGGGATCTCGGCGTCGGGATAGCCGAGAAAATCGGCTTCGCCGCCAACCATGGCGGCGGCTTTGCGCGCTGCCTCGTGCTGCATTCGCCCGTAGCGCGCCGGTTCGATCGTAGGGTGTCCCTTTTCGCCCAACGACAGCGACAGGAAGATGCCCCTGCCGCCGTTGTGGATGTGACGGGCCACAACGGCTCCCATACTGAAGAAGGCGTCGCCGGGGTGAGCGGCGATGGCCAGGACGGCGTTGCTCATGCCCCTCAGGCTATCACGGGCGCAGCTTCCCCGACGTTTCGCGTGCGAGTGAAGGCTCTGCTGTTATTGAGTGCGGCCGCATTCTGGGCGCCGGTGTGCGCGGCCCAAGCCACGCCGCGGACGCCGATGGCGGCCCGCTGGGAGCATTCGGCTGAAGCGGGCTGGCTCGCCAAACCGGTGCTGGCCTCACGCATGATCGAGGACTGGAAAGACGCCTCCGGCTGGCGGCTTCGCGGGGAAGGCAGCCTGAGTGTGGGCGAGTGCGCCGCGGGCGGGCGGTGTGCACAGGTAAGCGTCGCGGTGCACGAGGGACCGAAGGCCGCCAATTGGAGCGGCACCGCGCAGGTGGCGCTCGAGAGGGCGCTGGGCGGCGAGGACTGGAGCGGCTTCAACCGCATCTACTTCCGGGTGCGCCCGGCGATGACGGGCTTCCGTACGCTGACCCTGACGGTGTCTTTTCAAAGCGACGGCGCCGAAAAGACGCCCGACGTCTACCGGCGCGAGGGCGCGCACTACGTGACGGTGCCCAACGGGCGCTGGAGCGAGGTCGCCTGGGAGATTACTCCCATCCCGCGCGACCGCGTCACGCAGATCGCCTTCCGCTATTTCTGTCCCAAGAAGCTCCCCGACGCGGCGGATCGAGTGCACTTTGAAATCGGGCCGATCGAACTTCAGCGGGTCGAACCGGACCACTATGAGGGATGGAACGTCGCGCCGGGCCGGATCGCCTTCAGCCATAGCGGCTACCTTCCCGGCTACTCGAAGACGGCGCTGGCAAGCGGCCTCGATGCCCGTGTGTTCGAGTTGGTGGACGCCGACACGGGTGAGCCTGTACTGAACAAGAAGGTCGAGCGCGTCCGCACGCGCCTGGGCGAGTTCGATCGGCTGGATTTTTCCCAAGTGGACCGCGAGGGGCGTTACTATCTTCGAGCGGGCGGGCGGCGCACGCCTGTATTCCGGATTGACGCGCGGACCTGGCGGGACAGTATCCTCAAGACCTTGAATTTCTTCTATTGCCAGCGCTGCGGGATTGAAATTCCCGGCGTCCACGACGCCTGCCATCGGGACTGGCAGGCGGCGCACGGGGATCTGAAGATCATCATGAACGGCGGCTGGCATGATGCCGGCGACTTGTCGCAGGGGCTGGTCCATACGGCCGAGGCGGTGCATTCGATGCTGGTGCTTGCCGCGCAACTGGAGGTCTCCGGATGGGATCGGGCGCTGGTGGAGCGCCTGATCGAGGAGGCGCGCTGGGGGCTGGACTGGGTGTTGAAGGTGCGCTTTCCCGGGGGCTACCGCATCGGCTTCGCCAGCATGAACCTGTGGACCAACGGGATTCTGGGCGACGCCGACGACCGCGTGCGCGAGGCGCTCAACAATCCCAACGTCAACTACCTCGCTGCGGCGGCGGAGGCGCTGGCCGCGCGCCTACTCAGGCGCCGCGACCCGCATCTGGCGGCGCGTGCGCTCGCCGCCGCGGAGCAGGATTGGGAATACGCTATCGCGGGCAAGGATGCGCCCGAGACGCGGCACACGCCCGCCTACGCCGCGGCCGAAATGGAGCTGGCCGGCGTTGGCGCGCTGGCCTCGCTCGAACTCTACCAGGCCACCGGAGCTGAGCGCTATGCCGAGCAGGCGCGGCGCCTGGCGCGCGTGATCCTGGACTCGCAGGAGCGAGGCATCGTCGGGAGCGAATTCCCGCTCACCGGATTCTTCTACACCGGACCGGACCGAAAGGAGATCTTCCACCAATTCCACCGTGCCGCCGACCAGGCCCCGGTGGTGGCGCTGGCCCGGCTTTGCGAACTGTTCCCGGCCGATCCGGACTGGATGCGCTGGTACGCGGCTTTGGCCCTGCATGCGGCTTATCTGAAGAAAAAGGCGCGCGTCACCGAACCCTGGGGAATGCTGCCGGCCTACGTGTATCGCGACGATGAGTGGGAAACGGCGCCCGAAGGGGACCGCTACCAATCCAGCCGCGAAGCCTACCGGCTTCAAGTGCTGGAGGGAATGCCCATGGGCAACGGCTACTATCTGAAATCGTTCCCGGTGTGGTTCGGCCGCCGGGGCAACTACGGCGTGCTGCTCTCCCAGGCCAAGGCCCTGTCGGCGGCGGCCCGCCTGCGCGCCGACCGCGAGGCCATGGATCTCACGCTCCGGCAACTGGAGTGGGTTGTGGGGAGGAATCCCTTCTGCCAGAGCACGATGTGGGGCGAAGGTTACGACTTCGCGCAGCAGTACTCGGTTTCTTCGGGCGACATGGTGGGTTCGCTGCCCGTGGGCATGATGACCCGCGGCAACCGCGACCTGCCCTATTGGCCTCCGCAGAATTCTTACGTCTACAAGGAGGTCTGGGTGCACCCGTCGGCTCGCTGGCTGTGGCTGATGGAGGATGTCGTGGCGATGCAGCAGGCGACTGCCAGGCCGCGCGCCGGGATCACGCTGAGCGAACGTGCCGCTCCAGCCGGCGAGGTCATCCTGCGGCTCGAGGCCCAGGGATCCGGCGAGAGGTCGTTCCGTCTGATGACGTGGAATCTCCGGACTGCCGATCCGGTCCGGACTCTGCGTTTGGGCGACAAACCGGCCCAAGCGGAGTGGCGGGCCCGCATCGAACGACCGGCAGAAGCTTGGGTCGCGCTGGTGATCGCCCAGGACGACCCCGGTCTGCGCGCGGAACTGGTAGGTCCGGCCCGCATCCGCTGAGCGGCCGGATCTACCGGCTACGGCTGATGCCGGGCCAGTTGCCGGCCCCGCAGCGGCAGCCGCGACCGATCGAGCGGAAGCGGCATGAAGGCGCCATCCTTACCGAGCGGCCCAACCGGATGAGGGGCATCGCCGCAACCGGCGCCTTCGTCCTTCAGGACGGGCAGGCGGCAATCTTCGCCCTGATCGAGCATGGCGCCGCCGACTGCCTGGGCACCCACGGCGACTCTTCCTACCAGGTCACGGATGCAACCGTTCGTCTTCAAATCGTCTCGTTCGAGCCGCCCGTCCGGGGCCAAGCTCGCAGGAGAAGCGCTTCGCGGCCCATGGGGAGGCCCTGGCCGAGGCCGCGGGGCATCGGGACCGGCAGGAACCCCTCAACGGCTACTGCCGTGGCTGGCTGCTGCCCTTTGTTGGGTGTATCACGTAGATGACCCAGCAGTACCGAACTGGAAAAGACGCAGCCGACTACCTGCTCGAGGCGGCCCGCCAGGATCGAGCCGGACTTTCTTGATCAGGCGAACGGCTTTCTGGCGTTGCGAGTGAGGGGCTTGGTGTCGGTTGTCGCGAAAGGAGCGACACCAAGAAGGTACCGGAGCCGCAAGTTTTCGTAAATGCGCGGGTAAATTGTAGCTGGCTGGGAGGCAGGGATTCGAACCCCGATAAGCAGATCCAGAGTCTGCCGTCTTACCGTTAGACGACCTCCCAATCTGCAATCTCGATTTTAGCAAAACCTTCCGGCGCGGAAAAGGCCACGCCCACTCAGCGGCACGGGGAGGCCGCGGCGCGCAGCTCATCGAGGACCCAGCGGGGTACGCACACATTGCCATTGAGGCCGGTGCCCAGTCGCACCGCCGGTTTGCCGTCACCGTGAAAGTCGGAACCGCCCGTGACCAACAGGTCGTGCGCGCGCGCAAGCTCCAGATACATGGCGGTCTGCGCCGGAGTATGCTCGCCGGAATACGCCTCGATGCCCATCAGGCCTGCCGCACGCAATTCACCCAGCACTTCACATACGTCCCAGCTCATCCGCCCCGGATGGGCCAGAGACGGGATTCCGCCCGCCTCCCGCACCCGCTCAATCGCCTCCTCCAAGCTCGCTTTTTCCAGCGGGGTGTACGCCTTGCCGGTCTCTCCCAGGTACGTACGGAACGCCTCCGCCACGCTGTTCACGTAGCCTTTCTGCAACAGCACGCGGGCAAAGTGGACACGACCGGTGAGTCTCCGCGCAAGCGCCGCGGCTTCCGCGAGCGTAACTTCGAGGCCAAGTTCCTGCAAGCGCTGCGCCAGGCGCTCGTTGCGTTGCTGCCGCCGGGCCTGCAATTCACGCAACCACGTACGAAACTCGGCGCCGGGCGGTTCCGCGGGAAAGTAGCCGAGCAGATGCGCGCTGCGGCGGCGTCCCGAGGCGCTTGTTGCGAACCGCGTGCTGATTTCGACCGCGCAAACCAGGTCGAGCCCGGCCCGCTGCGCCGCTGTTCGCGCCCGATCGTACCCGGCCAGAGTATCGTGGTCAGCAATGGCCAGCGCCTCCAGCCCGGCTTCCTGCGCGGCAACCACAATCTGCTCCGGCGTCAGCGAGCCGTCGGACTCGGTAGTGTGCACGTGCAGATCAATCACGGCTGCCGACGCTCCTGCGCTTCCGCCGGTCCTCGCTCGCGCAAGCCGGCCGGCGTCACGGCGCCAATCTCGACCTCGATGATGCGATTCGGCGGACGGGGTACAGCCAGTTCCACTTTCAGGTAGTTGTCGCTCAAGGCCACCCGGCCCGCCTCGAGCGTAAGCGCGGAAAGCCTGCGGCCCACCATGCGCTGCCGGAACTCGAGGCTCTTCCGGGCGGCCAGCTCCCGCAGGATTCGGTTGCGCTCCTTGCGGATCTTGACCGGGACCTGATCTGCCATCTCGGCGGCCGGCGTCCCCGGGCGCGGCGAGTACGTGAACACGTGCAGGTAAGTGAACGGCAAGCTTTCGACCAACCGGACCGTCTCTTGGAAATCCTCATCGGTCTCTCCGGGGAAACCCACCATCACGTCCGCGCCGATGGCTGCGTCCGGCATTGACCCGCGCGCTTTCAGGATTCGATCCGCGTAATGGCGCGCGCGATACCAACGCCGCATGCGCCGCAGAACGCGGTCCGAGCCGCTTTGCAGCGGGGCATGAATGTGTTGTGCAATCCGACCCGATTTCGCCATCAAGGCGAGCAGCTCATCGCTCAAATCCATCGGCTCGACCGAGCTCAGGCGCAGCCGCTCCACGCCGGTTTCATCCAGCAGGCGCCGCAGCAAATCAGGCAAGCGGTTGCGCGCGGGCAGATCCCGGCCCCATCGTCCGAGGTTGATGCCGCTCAGAACGATTTCGCGGTAGTGCGCGCTCAGGCGCCGCACCTGTTCGACAACCCATTCCGCGGGAGCGCTGCGGCTGCGACCTCGCACCGCGGGAATGATGCAAAACGCGCAGTGAAAACTACAGCCGTCCTGGATCTTCAGATTCGGCCGCGTGCGATCCCCGGCGGCGAACTCGGGATCCACGCCCGGAAAAGAAACCGCCGCATTGGCGTCGCCGACGTAAATCCTGCAATGCGTCAGCTCGTCGCCTTCCAGCTCGCGGATCAATTCCCCCAGTCGGGCTTTGTGGGAGTTGCCCACCACGCATGCTACGCCGGGCAGCGTGGCGGCTTCTACCGGCGCACGCTGGGCGTAGCAACCGGCGATGAGAATGCGGGCTTCGGGATTCTCGCGCCGGATGCGGTACACAGCCTGGCGAACGTCCTCGTCCGCAGCGGCGGTCACCGTGCAGGTGTTGAGAATGACGAGATCCGCCTCCGAGCGGTCCGCGAGCACGTGCCCGCGCTGCACAAGCTGCGAAACGATAGCCGCCCCCTCGGCCTGCGTCGCCCGACAGCCGAAGTTTTCGACAAAAAAAGTGGCCACCTGCTTTCAATTATAAGGAATTACAGGCCGTTTCCAGGTTCAGGGACGGCGAGAATACGTCTCATAAAGCCGCAGGTGCCTGTTGCTCAGATCTACTTCCCTGCCCTGAATGAACACGTGCCTGACCTGAGTGCGCGTTTCCAGCGGATCGCCGTCGGTGACGATCAAATCGGCCCATTTTCCTCTCTCGATGGAACCCAGCTTGTCGCCCACGCCCCAGATCTGCGCCGGGTACAGCGTCAGGGCCTTCAGCGCCTCCTCGTAAGGGAGGCCGAAGGCCACAGCCATCGCCGCCTGGTACGGCAGATTGCGCGCAAACGAAGTCGAGAAACTGGCGAAAGCGAACTTCACTCCCGCGCGATGCAGCTCCGCGGGCAGCGTGTAGGCTTTGTCATACGGATCGTCTTCTTCGAGCGGCAGCGCCAGCGTGGGACCGAGAATCACGGAAATGTCTTTCTGCTTGATCAGATCGGCAACCTTCCACGCTTCGCGGGCCTCGGCCAGCACCAGCCGGATGTTCTGGCTTTCAGCGAACGCGATCGCCTCCCGGATGGCGCGCTCCCTGACGGCGTGGACGAGCACGGGCAACTTGCCCTCGAGCACAGGCAACATAGCCTCCATGCGCGCGTCCGTTCGGAACTCCGGGCTTCCGGCCAATTTCGCTTTCCGATATCGCCGCGCCTGCTCGAAGAATTCCCGCAGTTGCTGAAGGCGCCGCTCGTACTCACGCTTGGCCTCGCTGAAAGGACGGCCCCCGCGTGCGCCCGGGCGTTCATCGCGGGTCTGGATGACGGGGAACTGGAGCACCATGCACACGGGCGCCGCGACCTGCATCTGCTCCCAGGTCCACCCATCCAGATGGATGAGCGCCCCCTGCCCCGAAACGATCCCGCCGGCCGGCAGCGTCACCGCGCTGGTGATCCCGTTGGCCCGCGTCACGGGAATGTGCTCGCTGGCCGGATGCACGGCAATGATGGCCCGCAGTTGCGGGTTGAAATCCCCGACCTCCGTGGTGTCCACAGTCTCGCGGACCGAACTGATTTCGGCCAGTCCCAGTTGCGTGCCGGAATCGATCAGTCCCGGATACACGTGCAGCCCGCGAGCCTCGATGACGCGCACGCCTCGGGGAACGGCGACCTTCGTGCCCACCTCGGCGATGATCCCGTCCTTGACCAGCAGCATGCCATCGCCAATCTCCGGTCCGCTCACAGGGTGAATGGTCGCGCCGCGCAGCAGGAACGTATTCTCGGCGGCTGCCAGCGATGCGATGCCAACCAGGCAAGCAAACAGCGCTTTCATGCCGGCCTCCTCCGTGCGGGCGCCGGCTTTTTCTCGCGCTCGCGCGCCCGTTCGAGCAACACCTTCTTGCGCGCCTCCAGTTCGGCGCGGCGGCTCATATCGCGGTCACGATCGAAGTAAATTTCGCCTTCGATCATCACGCGCAGCACCCTGGCGTAATTCGACAGCGGGTGTTTGTCGAAGAAAACCAGGTCAGCATCCTTGCCCGGCTCGATGGACCCCACCCGCTTGTCCACGCCCAGTTGCCGAGCGGGGTTGATGGTGATCAGCGCGAGCGCCTCGTCTTCCGACAGACCGCCGTACTTGATGGTCTTGGCCGCCTCCTGATTCATGTGGCGCATCAGCTCGGCCGAATCGGAGTTGAGCGAGACCAGGACGCCTTTGCGGACCATCAACGCAGCGTTGTAGGGGATGGCGTCGTAAGCTTCAACCTTGTAAGCCCACCAATCGGTGAAGGTCGACGCGCCGGCCCCGGCGGCGGCGATTTCGCGCGCCACCTTGTAGCCTTCGAGTACGTGGATCAGAACAGGGATCTTGAACTTGAATTCTTCCGCCAGTCGCAACACGGCCAGGATCTCATCCGCCCGGTAGCAGTGCACGTGGGCCAGCCTGCGCCCCTCGAGAACTTCGGCCAGCGGTTCCAATCGCAGATCGCGACGCGGCGGCGGCGCGGGTTCGCCGCGCTTGCGCCTTTCCTCGTAGCGGCGCCACTCCTCCCGGTACGCACGCGCCTCTAGGAACGCCTGCCGAATAACGTCTTCCACGCCCATCCGCGTGGCCGGGTAGCGAGGCTGCACGGTGACGCCGGGCAACAGCGACGGCAAGCTGCCGCGCCGCTTGGGGTTCTCGCCCATGGCGAACTTGAGGATAGGCGGAGCACCTTCGAACAACAACCCGCGCGCGTCGCGTCCCCAGCGCAGCTTGATCACGCTGCACTGGCCGCCCACGGCGTTGGCGCTGCCGTGCATCACGGCGATGGTGGTCACGCCGCCCGCCAGCGCGCGATAAATGGCAATGTCCTCCGGATCGAGAACGTCCTCCATCGCAACCATCGAAGACACCGAGATGCTGCCTTCGTTGGTGCTCTCCGAAGCGATGTGAGAGTGCGGATCGACAATGCCTGGCATCACGTACTGGCCGCCCGCCTCGATGATCTGCGCATCCGCGGGGATGGCGACCTTGGGTCCCGCCTCGACGATCTTCCCGTCGCGCACCAGGATCGAGCCCTGAAAGCGGCCCTTGGTCACGGTCAGAACGTTGGCGTTGCGGATCACCGTGGGCGGCGCCGCCAGCGCCCACGTGGCAACCAGAGACAACGCGTATCGCTTCATTGCACCACCTCCTCGGAAGGTTCCGCGCGGCCGGCCTCTTCCGGCGGCGCCTCGGGCAAGGGCTCGTACTTGCGCCCGTCAATGAAGACGTACTTTACTCGCGTCTTCTCCTGAAACAACTCGCCGTCGGTCACGATCAGGTTCGCGATCTTGCCTTTCTCGATGCTGCCCAACCGGTCGGCAAGCCCGTAAATCTCGGCTGCGCTCAAAGTGAACGCACGTACGGCATCCTGCGGCGACAGACCCGCCTCCAACGCCCGGCGCACGGCGCGCACCAGCTCCCGCGGGCTCCACAAGCCGTCCGTGTAAAAGGCGAACCGGACGCCTTCTTTCGCCAGCACAGCCGGCGTCGAAGGCGCCATCTCGCGGAATTCCAGCACCCGGAGGCTCTCCACCCGGTCGGGATCGGCGTCACGGCTGCGCTCGGGCCACCGCAAGCTCACCAGCACAGGCACGCCCGACGCCTTGAGCAGCCCGGCCACGCGGTGCGCCTCGTGTCCGCCGTAGAGCACGGCGTTGAGCTTCAGCTCGGCCGCAAAGCGCAGCATGCGATCAATCTCGACCGCGCGCGAGGCGGGCAGCAACACCCGGGACGCTTCCAGGACGCCTTCCAGCGCTCTGTCGTAGGCCGGTCGCGGAGCGCTTCCGGGATGGCGCGCATAAAACTCCTTGGCCGCGCGATAATGCTCGGCGTCGAGGTAGACCTGGCGGATGTATGCCAGCACACCCATCAGCGATCCCGGGAAGCTGGTGAAGCCGGCGGTAGTGAGCGTCAAGTAAAGCCCCGCAGGGGAAGCGATCACCATCTCGCCGGCCCGTTCGCCGCTCAGCGCGATGACAGCGCCCTGGCCGGCGAAAATGCCGCGCTGAGGAAACGTTACCGCCGCGGTGAACCCGGCGCTGCGCGCCGTCTCCAGCCGGTTGTCGTTGGGCGCGATGAGGTCCGCTGCCCGCAGCCAGCTCGTGTTGGACGGTCTGTCTTCCGGCCCTTGCGCGGGCTTTGCTTCCGGCGTCTGTGGCGGGGTCGGAGCGGGTTGCTGCGGGCGACCGGCCGTGCGCGCGGCTCCCGCGGCCGGCGCGGCTGCCTCCGGTATTCCGAGCGAGCTCAGAGCATCAATCAGCCCGGGATACACCGTAAAGCCCTCGGCTTCGATGACCCAAGCGTCGGCAGGAATCGAGACCGAGGCCCCCACATCCGCGATGAGGCCGTCCCGGATGACCACCGTGCCTTTTTCGATCACCGCACCGCTGACCGTCACCACCCGCGCGCCGCGGATGGCGAAGGCTGACGGCGGCGCTGCCCGCGCGCAGACGCCGACCGCCACAAACAGGATTGCCCAGCGAGAAATTGGCCTCATGAGTACCGTCCCGTGAAACCTCCGATGGTAATGCGACGCGCCGGCTCCTGGCAACTGCGTGAACCTGGTCCCGGTCCTCAACGTGGCGACGATCCCGTAACCAGCGGGCTGTCCGGGTACCGGTTCCATTCCGAGATGGAGCCGTCGTAAAGAGCAGCCTCGTAACCCAAATAACGCGCCAGAAAGTATACCAGCGATGCCTGCACTCCGGAGCCGCAATAAGTGATGATCTTGCGGCCCCGTCGCGCCCCGGCGTTCTCGAATAACTGGCGTAATTGCGCCGGCGGCTTGAAAGCAGGAATTTCCCGGCTTGCCAGCGCATCCGGCCAGTACAGATTCACCGCCCCGGGAATGTGACCGGCGCGCGGCGGATCGCCCGCGGGCTTCTCGCCGCGATAGTCCTGTGGAGGCCGCGTATCGAGCAGCAGGACGTGCGGATGGGGAATCTCCGCGAGCCGACGGACGCGCGCCAGCGTTTCCACCGCTTCGGGTCGCAGGCGTACGGTCAGCTTGCCGGGCGCCGGGGGCGGAGGTTCCTGCTGCGACACAGGACGGCCCTCAGCACGCCATTTCTCCAGGCCGCCATCGAGCAGCGCCGCGCGCTCGCCGTGCCCCAAATAGTCCAACGTGAACCACGCGCGAGCCGCCGCCAATCCGGGAGGATCCCCGTAGAGAATCACGCGGCTATCGTCGCCGATGCCCAAACGCGAGAAGCGCTCCGCCAGCTCGTCGGGCGGTGGCAACTCGTTGGGGACGCCCTCGCGCACCGTGGTGAAGTGATCCCAGGTGAGCAGGTGCGCGCCCGGAATGTGGCCACCCGCGTAGGTGGAAGGGTCGCGCGTGACGTGCACTACGACCACGCCGGGACGATTGAGATTCGCAGCCAGCCATTCCGTAGAGACCAGCAGATGCGAGCGCACATCCTCCCCGAAAACCAGACTGCCAAGAGCAGCCAGAGCAACCCACGCGCCGGTCATATCCCACCCAGTCTAACGCCATCGCCGGAGGATACGGCAGCGGGCGGCTTGCAGGACGCGAGCCGCTTTGCTAAACTCAGGGGACGGAAGCGCGCCGCTTGCTCACCGTCAATTCAACGTCCGGAGAAAACAAAACCGTCTAATGAGCTTCACCATTTATCTCGGCAACCTTCCCACTTGGGTGACCGCAGACGACATTCGGAGCTGGCTCACCGCCGAAGGCCTGGTCGCCGATTCGATCAAGGTGATTCGGAACCCCGAAACTCAGGAGTCCAAAGGTTTCGCCTTCATTGAGGCGCCCAACCAGGAGGAGATGGAGGCGATCATTCGCCGCTTCGACCGTGCCCCCCTCGAGGGCCGACTGCTGCGGGCCAATCCCGCGCAGCCGCCGAGGCCCAAAGGGCAGCCGAAGGGAGAAGCCCGGGCGCGGCCGGAAGGCAAGCGGCCGAAAGGAAAACGGGAGGAGCCCAAAAGCGCCTTTGCTGCGCAACTGGCCAAGGTTCTCTGAGGGTGACGGCTGGGGGGCGGCGGCACGCCCGCGGGCCGGCGTTTGTGTGTCGCGCCGGCGCGGGAGTCTTGAAGCTGCCATCCCGTCTTTGTTAGAAGAGATACTTTGGGTCTCGACCTCCGCATGTTCCCCGGCCGGAGGTTTCTGGAGGCCGGCCGGGGCAGCCCGGTTGTCCTGGCAAGGCCGTAGGACAGGGAGTCGGAACGATGGCCGCGAGGAGGTCATCCGAGCGCACCAAAGCACCCCAAGAACCTGACGCAACGCTGGCCGCGCCTCCGCCCGGCGGCGATGGGAAAGCGGGCACTCCGTCGCCCGGTGCTCCGGATGCGAGCGAGCAGAGCCGGTTGTTCGAGGAAGGCGTACAACTCTTCCTGGGACAGCAGTTCCTGGAAGCCCGGGCTCGTTTTGAAGCCGCGGCCAGGGGGCCGGTGCCCGAAATGGCTCACGCCGCCCGCCAGCGCGTGCGCATGTGCGAACAGCGCCTGCTTCAGCAGGAACCGAACTTGCGCACGGCGGAGGATCGTTATACCTACGCCATCGTCCTGCTGAATCAGTGCCGCTGGGAGGAAGCCGAAGGCCACCTGATGAAGGCCCTGGAAGAAAACCCCAAAGGCGATCACCTGTACTACGCTCTCGCGCTGTGCCGGTGCTGGCGCGGGGACATGCTCGGCGCTTTCCAGTGCATGCAGCGCGCCGTTGAACTTCAGCCCAACAATCGGATCGCGGCCCGCAACGATCCGGACTTCGCTCCCTTCGTGAACCAGCCACCGCTTGCGGATCTGCTCCGGGCGGAGCGGAATCCCGCCGGCGAGTGAATGCCGTTGTCCGGAAACTGACATGAGCACGCCGGATCGCCCGGAGGCCAACCCTTCCGGTCTCCCCCAGGCCTACCGCGTGGTGGCCATCGGCGGGGGCACAGGCCTCAGCGCGCTCCTGCACGGCCTGAAACGCTTTGCCCCGCCACGCCCGGGCAGCGACAGGCTGCTGGAGGATCACCACGCTCCGTCGGTTGACATCACCGCCGTGGTGACGGTTACCGATGATGGCGGCAGCTCCGGCCGGCTGCGCCGCGAGTTCGCCGTGCTGCCGCCGGGCGACATCCGTAACTGCATGGTCGCCCTCTCCGAAGACGAGGCGCTGCTTTCGCGGCTCTTCCAGTACCGGTTCCCCCGGGGCCGCGGTTTGAAAGGCCACAGCTTCGGAAATCTCTTCCTGACGGCGCTGAGCGACGTGACCGGCGACTTCCCGCAGGCCGTTCGGGTTTCCTCCGACGTACTGGCCATCGCCGGGCGCATCTATCCCTCCACAGCGCAAAACGTGACCCTGGAAGCGTGGCTCGAAGACGGAACGCGCGTCGAAGGTGAAACGCGCATCAGTCGCAGCCGCTCGCGCATCCGCCGCATCCGTCTGCGGCCGCGACGGGCGAAACCGCTTCCGGAAACCTTGCACGCCATCGCTGAGGCGGACCTGATCACGCTCGGGCCCGGGTCGCTGTTTACCAGCCTGATCCCCAACCTGCTCGTGGAGGGCATTCCCGAGGCGCTGCGGGCTTCCCCCGCGTTGAAAGCGTATTTCGTGAATCTGATGTGGCAGCCGGGTGAGACCATGCAGTTCACCGCCGCCGACCACGTGGAGGCGATCTACCAGCACGCGGGCGAAGGCTGGCTGGACTATGTGATCGTCAACACCCGGCCTGTGAGTGAAGCGCTGCGCAAGCGTTACGCGCGTCGCCGCGCTCAACCGGTGGAGACTGACTTCGAGCGGATCGAGCGCCTGGGGGTCAAGGTTCTGGCCCGCGATCTGCTGCAAGAGGGCGAAAAAGTGCGGCACGATCCCGTAGCCACTGCGCAGGTCGCGCTGGAGCTGGCCGCCGAGGGGCGCCGCCGCGCCTGCGGCAAGAGGTGATCCATGCAAGCTCCCGTGCACGTAGTAATTCTCGCTGCCGGCTTGGGCACGCGCATGAAATCCCGCCGCGCGAAAGTGTTGCACGAGGCGGGCGGGTTGCCTTTGATCCAACACGTCGTCCGGACCGCCCTGGCTGTGGCCCCGCCCGAGCGAATCTTCGTCGTTGTGGGATGCCAGGCCGACCAGGTGCGGGCTGCCGTCGAACGCCACGGCGTCGCTTTCGTCCCGCAGCCCGAGCCGAAGGGCACCGCCCATGCCCTGCTGGTGGGACGCGAGCAACTGGAGCCGCTCGGCGGTCTGCTGACCGTGCTCTACGGAGACTGCCCCCTGCTGACGCCCGCCACCCTGCTCCGCCTGATCGCCGAGCAGCAGGCTTCCGACGCGGCGGCCACCGTCATCACCACGCGGCTGGAGGACCCCTCCGGCTACGGACGCGTGATCCGCGACGAGCACGGCGCGATCCTCGCCATCGTCGAGCAGAAAGCCGCCGGCCCCGCCGAGCTCGCCGTCAACGAAATCAATTCCGGCATTTATTGTTTCCGTTCGGAGCTGCTCTGGCGCTACCTGCCCGAGATCCGGCCGGACAACCCGGCCGGCGAATACTATCTCACCGATCTCGTCGCCATCCTGCGCCGCGAGGGTCACAAGGTCCGGGCCCTGTTGCTGGAGGACTCAACTGAGGTCCTGGGCGTCAACACCAGGATTGACCTCGCGGCGGCCGACGCCCTGCTGCGCGCCCGCAAGACGCGCGAGCTCATGCTGGAAGGCGTCACCATTCGCCGGCCCGAAACCGTCACCGTGGATTGCGACGTGCTCATCGGCCCGGACAGCCTGATCGAGCCGTTCGTGCAGATCCTGGGCCGCAGCGTCATCGGTCGGGATTGCCACATCGGTACAGGCTCCATCCTCAAAGACGCGACGCTGGGCGAGCGGGTGGACGTGCGACCGTACACGCTGATCGAGCAAGCGCGCCTCGAAGATGACTCGCGTGCCGGCCCCTTTGCGCGCATCCGGCCCGGTACTCATCTCGGCCTGGGCGTGCATGTCGGCAATTTCGTCGAGCTGAAGAACGCCCGCCTGGGGCCGCGATCCAAGGCCAATCATCTGGCGTACTTGGGCGACGCCGAGATCGGCGCCGACTGCAACGTCGGGGCGGGAACCATCACGTGCAACTACGACGGCGAGCGCAAGCATCGCACGCGCATCGGCGACCGCGTGTTCGTGGGCAGCAACGCCACGCTCGTCGCTCCCATCGAGCTGGCCGATGACTGCTACGTGGGCGCCGGCTCGGTGATCACCGAGCCCGTGCCTCCGGAAGCGCTGGCCTTGGGCCGCGCGCGGCAGGTGAACAAAGAGGGTTGGGTGCGCAAACGGCGCGCGACTACAGAACCATGATGGGGTGATAGAGGTTGGGCAGGCGGGCCTCCCCGATTGCGATCAAGTCCCCATCCTGGGTCACCGCCTTGACGTAGCGCGAACCGGGTCGCACGTGGAAAGGGGACACGCGGAAATCGCGCCCGTGGCGAATGTGGCCGGCGGTTACCGAGTCCACGATTTCGGAAGGAAACTCGGGCAACAATCGGACCATCGGAACCAGGGCCTCTTTGAGCCGGCCCTGCCGCGCCAACTCCTCCAGTTCCTCGATGGAGTGGGCCCTCTCGATGGTGAACTCTCCCGTGGCCGTGCGCCGGAGAGTCTTCAGATGGGCGCCGCAACCCAAGGCGATGCCGAGGTCGTGGGCCACGGTCCGGAGGTACGTGCCCGCCGAGCAGTGCACCAGGATGCGCGCCTCCGGACCGCTGATGTCCAGCAGCTCTATGCTGTAAATGCTGACCTCGACCGGCTTCAACTCCACGGGGATATTCTTGCGAGCCAACCGATAGGCCGGCACCCCGCCGACCTTCTTGGCCGAAATCGGCGGCGGCATCTGCCGGATGGTTCCCCGCAGCCGGACCAGCTCGTGCTCCAGCCGCTCGCGATCCAGCTCGGGTTCGGTGACCGGGGCGGTGGGCTGCCCTTCCGAATCGTACGTGTCGGTCGCGTAGCCGAAGCGAACGATGGCATCGTACACCTTGTCGCTGCGCAAATAGAACTGGGCCAGCCGGGTGGCGCGGCCCACCACCAGCGGCAGCACGCCCGTGGCGATGGGATCCAGCGTTCCCAGGTGCCCGACGCGGCGCGTGCCCGCCAGCTTGCGCACCCTGGCCACGGCGTCGTGCGACGTCCAACCTACCGGCTTGTCCAGAACGATTACTCCGTCCACAAATTCTCAATCTAGCAAAGCGGCTGAGTTGGCTGGCTGCGTCACTGCCTGCTTGTGCACCGGCCCCAGGCGACGGCGAACCAGCCAATAGCGTCCCGCCCTGCGCAGCGAGGGACCGTCTCGAGCACGCTCGTACTGGGGTCCGCCGCCGGCCGCCACCAGTAGAGCCGCTACCGGCACTCCAGTTGGTCCTTGACCGGCGGTTGTTGGCCGTGCGGCGCGCGAACCGGGAAGCGTTCCACGGGGGGCCAGATCGGGCTGATTGTCCTCGAGCGCGGGGTCCCCGGCCCGGGCTCTGGGTGAAGGGTGTCGGAAGGCAGAGGGTGTCGGCCACCACGATGTCGAAGTATCGGCGACCCAGGCAGCCGCTACGGCACGCGGCTTGGATCTCTCGCAAGGAGCGCATCGCGCAGGTGCCGCAGCGTGAGCAGGGCCGGCACCCGCCGACCGCAGAGCTGGAGTTCTGAGTCGGAGGCCATTCTACTGTCCGATCAAAACACGACTATCAGTGCGAGCCTCCGAATAAGGCTGCGTGAGCTTTACAAAATGACCAACCAGCCCGCGGATGCGCCAGGCAGCCCGGCGAACTACGCCTTGTGCCCGAAGCCCGGAAGGGTTTGGGGAATCGCCGGCCGTCTGCTACAAAAGCTGCGCACGACGTGAAGGTTCTCTCTCCCGCTCGCGGGACACGGCTTCGGGAAGGCAAGGTCGGCGGTGCAGGTGCGCGACAAGACCGCCGGACGACCGCGCTGCCGCACCCGGCTTCGCTCAACCCGCCGGACCTCCGGAAGAGCCACCTTCACGGTCTCACTCGCAGTAACACAGAACGCTAGTGCCCCGGGCCACTCGCCAACCGGATCCCGCCATAGCAGGCCGCCACAGCGTCTTTACTCGGACATGCCCAGGGGTTGACTTGCCGGAGACCGGGCTTCTTCCATTCTCACGAGGATATATTACGCCGCGCTATCCGATACCGGTAGATTTATTGCACCGACCGCCTTACTCGATATCACCCCACGCCTCCACGACGGCGCCCGTTCATCGGAGTGTGAACGCAACGGTAACAGTACCTTAGTCGCCACAAACACCCGGACGCCCAGTCCCCCGCGGACCTTCCCGTTCCCATACCGCGCAAGCAATTCCGTCAAACTCCGAGTCCGCCCAGCAATTTCAGCAAGCGAATGATATACTGCAAGGTAGGCGTCATGGGCTCGGAATCCATAGACAACAGGATCTACCCTGCGCACTGAGGACGGCCATCATGCAACGCCTCTCGGAACGCTGGCTGCGCCGTGTTCTGATGGTCCTGTACGAACGCCGTGAGGCTACCCGCGCTGAAATCGTGCGCGCCACTCGCCTGAACGTGGCCAGCGTCAGCTTCGCAGTGCGTCACCTACTGGCGCATGGACTCGTTCAGCGTGGGAGCGGATTGCACAACTCGATCGGGCGAAAACCGGATCAACTCAAACTGAATCCCGAAGCGGGCTATTTTCTGGCTTTGGATCTGGAGGGCACGCGCATCCGTTTTGCCTTGACCAACTTTCTGGGCGACATCCGCTGTCGCTGGGAGATCCCCTTTGCTTTCGGTTCAACCCTGGACACCGAGACAATGGCTCGCGGCCTCAAGGCCTTGCTGGCGGCTTTGACGCCGCCGGAGCAAACGAGAGTCTTCGCGTTGGGCGTTTGTTATACGGGTATCATGGATCGGGAAGGTAGAGTCTCGGCCGTCAACTTAGGCTGGTCTCGTTTCCCGCTGCGCGAGCACCTCGAGCGGATTGTAGATATCCCGGTCTACCTGGGCAGCGAGTCGGCGGTGAAGCTGATGGCTGAACGGTGGCTCGGCCTGGCCCGGGGGCGCAATCATTGCGTGTTCATCAACGTGGCCAACGGAGTGGGTTGCGCAGTGTTAAGCGGGGGCCACCTTTTATCGGGACGAGACGGCGCCGCCGGGGAGCTGGGTCACATAACCATAGACCCGAACGCACCCGACCGCTGCGCTTGCGGTCGCCAGGGCTGCCTGGAGGCTATCGTTTCGAGTCCGAACCTGGTTCGGCAATACGATGAGAAGCTGGGACGGAATTCCGGTCCTCTCTACGGTGAAAGGGTGATAGAAATCTTCGAACGAGCCAGGCAGGGTGATGAAGCGGCTCTGGCGGTGGTGACGCGGGCCGGATACTACTTGGGTTTGGCTATAGCCAATTTAATACAGCTTTTCAACCCTGAATTGATCATACTGGGAGGCGATCTTGTCTATGCTTCCGACTTGTTTTTGGGGCAAATCGAGAGGGTGTTGGCCTGCGCACTTCCTCCTCTGGTGCGGGAATCGCTGGAGATCCGCGCAAGCGCACTCGGGGTTGACATCGGACTGATCGGTGCGGCTGCCTTGGCCTTTCACAACGCCGTCCGCGAACGACCTGTGCTGCAGAGGATCTGCATGCTCAAGCCGCCGGCAGGCAGCACGCGTCGGCCGACGCGCTCCGTGGATGCATATCTCCCGTAAAAGGACTGCCTGTTCGAAACAGCCTGCCTCCGCCTCCGGTCTGGGCACAGGTACGGGAAAACGGGAGGAGCAGCGCCGGGAGAGCTACCCGACAGTACACTAGCTGAAGAACGCGTTCAGGCCCTGGCTCGACCCACTCAACCAGGCCCCCGGACCGTATGGCGCGACGGACGGCGCGGAGTTTATCCCCCACAAGATTGCCCGCGTTAGTAAATGGGTTCCTCGCCCAAGACACCGGCAGCGGCGATCACCTCAGCAAAGCTGCCGGCGACAGATGCTTCGCCGGCGCCACCCGGGACGTCCGAGCCCAGTCAGTAATACAACTTGAGTCCGAACTGAACTCGCCGCCCGCCACCCGCGGATGAAATGCGACCGAATAGACCGGAGTCGAAATTGCTATTGGGTCCCCCGAAGACTACTCGGTTGACGGGATTGACCGACTCGGCGCGAAATTGCAGGCGGAACCGCTCCGACCACGTGAACTCCTTGAGTGCGGCCATGGACTCGTACTTCCGCACCGGAATTCGATAGTTGATATACCGTGGGGCATTACCGAACTGATACGGTGCGGGCGCGGCAAAGGCCGCCCGGTTCAGCCACAGGTCCCGTGCCGGATCGAACTTGCCCGGTCCCCGCGGTACGGCGAATTGATTGGACACGACGTCCACGGTGTTGCCAGGGTTGAAGATAAGGGAGCCCAAGGCGTTAGCGGTCGAGATCGAGATGGGGGTACCGCTCGAGTAATTATGGACGCCGCTCAGCTTCCAGCCTCCTGCAATCTTGTCCCAGAAGGCGGGAAGCGAGAAGCGCTTGCCACGCCCGAAGGGGAGCTCGTAGACGTAGCTGAAGGTAAAGATATGGGGTTGATCGAAGTCAGTGATCGAGCGGTCGAGGGCGCGGTCGTAGTGATTGCGAAACGGGGTCAGTTCGTGTATGGTTTTCGAGAACGTGTAGGCGGCGGTGAAACCAAGACCCCAGCGGCTGTCCCGCTGCGCTTTCACTTGCAAGGAATTGTAGCTGGAGAGTCCGAAGTTCGCGCCTTGGAGGCCGACGCCCGTGTATTGGGGGAAGCGGCGCAGGCTTTGAGCCAAGGTACCGCGGGCGCCCCACGATTGCGCAAAGCCGGGATACGGCTCGGCCAAGCCCAGCCTTTGCACCGCCGGATCCGTAATCGGCCGGGCCAGCAAGTCGCGATAGCCAAGCAGAACAGGATGCAGTTGGTTGAAATCGTAACTCATCCTCAGCCGCCTTCCCGAGTTGCCCACGTATCCCACGCTGATCGAAGTCGTCTGGCCCACCTGGTGCTCGACTGTGAAGTTGTATTGCTGCACGTAAGGTACAATCGTGCTCCGTACCCAATCCAGAATGGCCGCGCTCTGCGTAAGGTTGAACGTGGGTGCGAACATGGGGGCCCGCGTAAAGTTTTGGGGGAAACCGTCATCCCAGCGAAAAGCGGGAGTAGCGCCGCTGTTCGGCGAGCTGAAGCTGGGACTGGCGTTGAAACCAGCGGCGCCCAGAGTCGGACCGGCGGCATTGTTCACTTCCTGGAAATAAATGCCGTAGCCCGCGCGGACGACGGTCTTCGGCAGAAGCCGGAGGGCCACTCCGAACCTGGGGCCGAAGTCCCTGAAGTGAGTCTGCCCCATGCTTCCGGTCCGGCCGTTGCGGCCCGGCCCCACGCCGGCGAATGTGTAAGCGCCACGGATCCCGGGCGCGCCGGGGTTGTCGAGCTCGGGGTCCATCCAGGCGAATCGGTTGTTGGGATCCGAAAAGCCCGGCTGCACCTCCCAGCGAAGCCCCAGGTTCACGGTCAACCGGGAAGTGGCCTTCCAATCATCCTGGAACCACAGGCTGTAATACTTGTTGCGGTTCCCGCTGTGGAAGACAGGAAAATACGCGCTGCCCGAATACACCTCCCCGAGCAGAAAGCTCGCAAATGCATTGCCGGCGGTATTTATGCCCGGCAGGCCCGAGCTCCAGCGATGAAATGTATAGGTCCCTGCTGTGTTGCTCAGGCCTCGAAAGTTGACGCCCAGCGCCTGATACTCGAAGCCGAACTTCACCGTATGGCTGTTACGGATCCAACTCACGGTATCCTGGAGATTGAACCCGTACCAGACGGTATCGAACTGTCGGGAGGTTCCGAGCGGAAAATAGTCGTGGTTGAAGCTGATTTGGGGAAACAGATCTCCCTCAATCCCCCGCAGGCCCAGTTTCTCCGGCCACCCTTGCCGGTGCGTGAAATTCTTGAAGGGGTTGCGTGAGCGATTGAAGCCGCCGGCGAGGTTGTTGATCAGATTGGGCTTCAGCGTCCAGGTCCAGCGAAGCCGCGCCAATCGAGAGGTGTAACGCTGGATGACGTTATTGCGCACCGGGCCGGGCATGGTGATGCTGGCGATGTCGCTGGTTTCCTGGGGTCGGTCGGTGAAATTGAACATCCCGCTGAAATGATGGGCGTTGCGAAAATAGTGATCCCCTTTCGTGCTGATGGCCCGGATGTCGCGCCAGGTTCCCACGGTGGGCCCGTGATAGTTCAGCAGCGGCCCGGCATAGGTAGGTTTATCGAGGAGCGGGACGATCTTGCTCGAGACGGAGCTCCAGCGAGCACGCGGGACCAAATTGCCGGGGAATGGTTGTCGCACCCACCGACCGTCGGGATCGCGCGCGGTGGTCGCGGGATCGTAAACGGAACCGAGGCCGGCTGCTGCCCACTCGCTGAAATCCCCGTTCTTCATGGCCTCGGTAGGCACGGTGCCCAAGGAAAGCGCTCCGGGTTGGCGCAAGTAAAACTGATCAAAGGCGAAAAAGAAGAATGAGCGGTCCCGGCCATTATAAAGGCCCGGCAACAGGACGGGCCCCCCCACCGTTCCGCCCCACTCGTTTTGCTTGTACGGTGTGCGACGGGGAGCGAAGAAACCGCGGGCGTTGAACTTCTCAATATTATTGAACCAGAACAGGTTGCCCCGCAACTGGTTGGTGCCGCTCTTCAGCGTGTAGGAGGTAACCCCGGAAATTGCGTGGCTGTATTCGGCGGAGTAATTGCTGCTGATGAATCTGAATTCCTCGATGGCGTCCACCGAGGCATTCACCTCGGTATCCACCGTATTGTCCCCTCGGCTGATCGAAATTCCCTCGTAGTACGTTCGGTCCGAGTAAGGTTGGCTGCCGGCGATATTGCGAAACCACATGCCCGTGTCGAACCGCACGCCCGGCTGAAGGAGAATGAAAGTCGAAGGATTCCGTATGCCCCCGCCCAGCGTGAGGGGCAGGTCAAAGAACTGTCGTGAATTCAGGGTCATCCCGACTTCCGCGGACTCAGTCTGGATGACGGCCGGTTCGCCGGTGACCGTAATGGCCTCGGTGATCTGTCCGACCGTGAGCTGGATGTCCACCCTGAGGCGCTCGCTGACCCCGACTGTGATGCCGGTCTGTTGATAGGTTCGGAATCCCTCTTTTCGGGCCATCAAATGATACTGGCCAATGGGCAGGGCGAGCAGAACGTAGTTTCCCGTGGGCCCCGTGGTCGTGCGGAACTGAACATTGGTCGCTGTGTGCGTCGCGATCACCTCGACATCGGGCACCACCGCCCCGCTTGCGTCCGTGACCAGCCCCGTGATCGTTCCCCGATCAGCCTGCGCCGGCAACAAAACCGGCAGCAGACAGACAAGCAGCGTGCAGCCAGCAATCCGCGCCATCGTCCACCTCCCTGGCGGCCTGCGCACAGGCAAGCCTCCGTTACGGTTGAGTTTTAACATTGATTCCGGTATCAGCGCCTTTTACTCGAGCGCTAGCCGTGGTCCTCACCAGGGCACGCATGTACGGCCCCGGCGCCTCCACTTGGTTGTTTTCGAGCGTAACGTTTTCACATTCGGACAGCCAGACCACGGCGCTACGGTCCAAACCCCAATTATTCGGCCAGTTGAAGGGCGGACGCTGATGAGGCCGCACGAAGCGGTTGTTCCGCACCTCCACATCCTGGGCCGAAGTGATCATGAGATTGACTCCGTTCACGTCTTCAACGACGTTTCCCTCGATAACGATATGGCGGTGACCGCGCGAGGGGATGGATCGGCGGCGGTCCCGATCCCAGGCGGCCAGCATGATCGCCCCGTTGTCATGCGAGTAGTACGCGACCCTTCGCACGGTGTTATTCCGGACGATGACGTTCCGGCTGTAACAGGCTTCCGCCCACCAGAACTCCGGCGTCAACACAATGCCGCCGATGGTGCTCCCTTCTACCAAATTGCCTTCCACGAGACCGTCTTCGGCCTTCAGCAACATGCCGCGTGCGCGATGATTGCGAATAAGGTTGTTGCGCACTACGTAGCCGCTGCCGAGCGCCGAGGCGTTGGTCAGCATCCAGTCAAATTCAGCCTTCAGGGTTGGGTCGGTGCGAATTCGCAGGTAAGGCCCGCCTGAAATGTCCCCGATGGTGGAGCGCTGCGTCTTGGCTGCCAACTGGAAACCGTCGTCACTTTGGGCCTCGAGTAGTGTGGCTTCCGCCACGGGGACGTTAAACTGATCGAACAGCTTGAGTCGGTCGCCGGGCCGGAATCTATCGGCTGAAGCCCGCGCGAGCCACAGGTCTCGTTCTCCTCCGGCGACCACGAGGTAATAGGTTCCGTGGATCGCAACGGCGTCGTCCGGCATGGCTTCGAAGTGACACTCCTCGACGCGGGGTCCCTTCCGCACGTTTGCGCTGTGAAATGCGTCCGCAACAGTAGAGAACAAGGGCAGCGCCGTCGCGCCGGGTGGTTTCGGACCCGGCGTCACTCTGACCCTGCGGTATACATTGCCGCCCTCGCCCCCGCCTTCTACAATTCCCGCAAAAGGTGCGGAGTTGATGGTCACTTCCTCGAGGAGCAGTTCCGCGCAGTTGCGAATGCTAACGGCGTGGCGTCGCAAGCGCCCGCGGAAGGCCATAAAATCCCCGACAGAGACAGGGTAAACGTCGGGCCCGCTGGGGCGCGGCCAGTGAAGCCGGAAGCGTCCCGTGCCCAAGCGCTCCACCCGGGTAGGACTCAAGTCGACCATGCCGGCTTTCCAACAGCGCGTAGCCGGATCCATCACGTAGCTGGTTGGGCGCTCGGAAAAGTAGGCCTGATTATCTAACTCCAAATAGCCTTCATCTATCGTCAGCTCGTACCAGGAGCCATCCTCCGCAATTCCCGTGATCCTTCCCTGCGTAAAGGGTAGCGGCTCGAACCGGATCGTCGGCCCCCTCAAAGTGACGCGCCGGCATCCTTCGAAAACCACTCCACCCTTGTGGGGCTGGGTAAAAACGAGCGTCACCCGCCGAGCCTGGATTTCGAGGTCGGTGATTCCTCGTAGGGTCAGGGGAGCTTCCTCGCCCGGGGAGGTGAGACGGTAGGTGCCGGGCTCGATAACGATCTTCCGCGCTCCCGCTTTCCAGTGCTCGAGGATGCGGGTGCCCAGGGCCTCGTCGGCGGACGGTCGCAAACGCACGGTCTTGGTTTGTCCGGCCCACAGACTCAGCGCAAAGCACAAAAGTGCCCCGGCGCGCCACCAATTCATCAGGCCCTCCTCGGCGATGGACTGGATCATCCTGCAGCTAGAGCATAACAGGCAGCGCGGGAGATGTCAATATTTTTACATGCAAATTTTCAATCGCAAGCACCTCCGAACCCTGCCGCCCAGGCCGTTCACCGAGGCGATGTGGTAGTGGTCGCGACGTAAGCTGCCGCCATTCTGGGGGTTGTCGGTAAAGCCGAAGCCCGGCGCGGGTTAAGGGGACCACGCCAAACGGCGCCCTCCGGCCGCCCCGCACCCTCGGCAAGGGCATCCGTCCCTCCATGCGCAAGTGCAGGTACTGGCGAAACGGCGTCCGCCTGTGATCGCGCTGCCGCCGGGAGCAGGGCGCGGTCGCACGGGAGCAGCGCTCCCGCACCTCCCACCACATTCCCCTACAGAGAACCGGGAGGTCTTGCAACCGGTCTTGGCGGCGGGCGGCGCAATACCTTGGGTTGGCCCGCGGCTCCTCTCGTACTGCTGCTACGAGGGATCTTCCGTCGTCCTTGTCGGCTAAGCCAATCTCGAGCCTGAGGTCAGTCAGCCTTGCGAGAGGAAGCCTGCTTCGGGCCGGCGGACCGGCGTGGGCCATAATCCACTGAAAAGGCAGAAGATGAGGCCAGGCTCCCCGCAAACGCCCGGAGGTGGCCGTGGAGGCGCCCAAGCGGGCGGTGTCCCGGATTTCCGGCGCCGCCGTTCAGGCCCGATCGCTGCTTGAGAGATAAGGCCTTTTTTCGCAATGGGTTGCAAGCGAAACCGGAGGGTTTCGGGGAGGGACGTGAAGCGTGGGGCTTGACATATCAATCTCAAAGAGGTAAAATTTTTGCGCTGCAAATAAGCAGAGGCCAGCTTGCCGGGGAGTGAGGGGACGCGACAGGCGGTGTGACGCGCCCTCGCAGCGGCGGCCGGCGTTGCGTTCAGCCAAGAGTGGCGCGCCAAGATCACGGGAAGCTGGCCGAACCGCAAGGAGGGACGGTTCTCACAGATTCACCAAAGGGGGCCCGCGGCGGGCATCTGCCACGGGCCGGGACCAGTCGGAGGAGGGTGAGATGAGAACGAATCGCAACTGGAAGGCGTTTTGGCGTGTCCTTGTGTTGGTGACCCTGTGCGTCGCGGCCGGTGCGCAGGGTTTCCGGGCACGCATTTCGGGCATCGTGACCGACCAGACCCAGGCGGCCGTGGCCGGGGCCACAGTAACCCTGCTCAATGTCCAAACCGGCGTCAAAACGGTCCGGCAGAGCAGCGAGACCGGCTTGTACGTGTTCGATCTGGTCGATCCCGGCGTCTACACGCTGAGCGTGGAATACACCGGCTTCAACCGGTTCGTGCAGGAGAACATCGTCGTGCAGATGCGCGGGGACATCACGGTGAACGTGAGCTTGCAGCCCGGCACCGTACGCGAGACCATCACGGTAAGCGAGTCGCCGGTGGCGGTCCAGTTCAACTCGGCGGCCAAAGATTTCATCGTGGACTCGCGCCTGGCCGTGGAGGTGCCGCGCATTGACCGCAACCCGTTCAAGTTGACTTTGCTGGCGCCCTCTGCGATCAACACGCGCGGAGAAATGATGCCCTTCCACTCCTGGGCCGCCAACAGCGTGGATCTGGGCGGCGGTACCAACCTGAAAAACGACTTGCAGGTGGACGGCAGCCCCATCGGCATCGGCCACAAGAACAGTTACCCGCCCAACATTGACGCCGTGCAGGAAGTGGTGGTGTCCCAGAACCCGATCGATGCCGAATCCGGCCACAGTGCGGGCGGCCTGATCAGCGTGACTCTGCGATCGGGGACCAACGAGTGGCACGGCGCAGCTTTCTATCTGGGACGCTATCCCTGGCTGAACGCCATTGCCGACCGCACCCGCATGACCTATATCTCGACGCGGCAGCACATGATGGGCGCCACGCTGGGCAATCCCATCCTGAAAAACAGGCTGTTCAGCTTCTTCTCGCTGGAATACTGGAAAGTTCGCTCGCCCGGAAGCCTGGTGACCACGGTGCCCACGGCCAAAGAGCGCGAGGGCGACTTTTCCCAGTCCTATAACATTGAAGGCGGTCTGCGCACCATTTTCGATCCCTGGACCACTCGTCTCGATCCCGCCACCGGCAGGTTCGTGCGCACGCCGTTTGCCGGCAACGTGGTGCCACGCGCCCGCTTCGATCCCTTCTCCGCGCGACTGCTGGGCCAGTTCTGGGAGCCGAACAACCCGGGAGACAATATCACCGGCATCAACAATTTCAAGAAGGCGCTGATCAACAGTTGGGACTACTATAACTTCTCCGAACGCGTGGATTACCACATCAACGACAACTGGAAAGTCTATGGCCGGGTGAGCCGGTACCACACCGACAATACTCAAACCAATCCCACGCCCAATAACTCCATGCTGTTCGTTCCCACCGGCAGCCTGCGTCAGGCGAATCAGGTTTCAGGCGAGGCGATCTGGACGATGAGTCCCCGCACCGTGGCGAACTTCCGGGGAAGCTGGGATAACATCGTGGACGCCCGGATTTCGCCGGTCTTCGGGAGTCAAGGATGGGCGACGCTATGGCCGGACAATCCCTGGTACAAGGTCAACCACGAGGCCTCCAAGGGCGTGCCGATCTATTTCCCCTATCTGAATATCGGGGGCCGGGGCGTGTTCGGCGGTCCCGGATTTTATTGGGATCAGCGCCCCAAGGCCTTCAAAGCCTTTGGACGCGCCGCCCAGCAGCGCGGCTCGCATTACTGGAAAGTCGGGCTGGAATACCGCCGCAGTTATGGCGTAACCTTTGTCGGCAACACCGAGCGATTCTTCTTCCCCACGGGGTTGACGGCGGAAACGTTCGTCAGCCCGGACGTTCGTCGCCATGGCGACGGTTTTGCCACCTTCCTGCTCGGAGCGCTGGACGGCAGCTCTCAGGTGATCGGAGGACCGGCGCCGGATCCCCACGTCCAGTTCTGGGGCATGTTCATCCAGGACGACTGGAAAGTCAGCCGGCGCATCACGCTCAACCTGGGCTTCCGCAACGAATACGAGACTCCTTGGTACGACCCCAATTACAACTTCTCTCGCGGGCTCGACCTGAGCGTCCCCGTCCCCGAGATGCAAGCCAACCCGCCCGCCATCCCGCCGCAGGCGCTCGCGCTGGTGGGCGGCGGCGGTTTCTACAAGTGGAACGGCGTCTGGCTCTGGACGAGCAAAGAGAAACCCGGCATGTGGGATCCCCAGAAGCTGGCGCTCATGCCGCGCGCCGGCATCGCCATCCGCCTGGATGACCGGACCGCATTGCGGATCGGCTATGGCCGGTTCCTGGTCGCCTATCAACACGTTTTGAGCCAGGCGCCGGTGACGGGATTCGAGACGGTCAGCTTCCTGGAGCCGCCCTTCTTTGGGATGCGTCGTTTCCAGAATACGGCGCCGCTGCAGGAGGGCGTACCCCAGCAAAGGATCTCAAATCCCTTCCCGGCCGACGTGAATCCCCTCCTGCCCGTGCTGGGCAAGGGGTACGGTCCCAACCTGGGCCGGGGCGGCGATTCGCTCCTTTGGTATCCCCGCGAGCCGCTCAAGAAAGCCCGCAACGACCGCATCAATGTGAACCTCCAGCGCCAGTTGCCCTGGGAAATCGTCGGCTCGTTCACCTGGTTCTTCAACATCGGCAACCAGCACTACACGCGGATGAACATCAACATGGTGGATCCGCGCATCCTCGAGCGCGAGCAGGCCGCCGTGCGGGTCAGCGTCCCCAATCCCTTCTTCCAGTACCTTACGCCCACGCTGTTCCCCGGCCCGCTCCGGAACCTGCGCACCGTTTCGCTCGAGAGTTTGCTGCGGCCTTACCCGCATTACGGCGGTCTTTATGAGGTGGGCACGCTGGGCGCGCCGGAGCGCTACCACTCGCTGGAATTCAAGGCCCAAAGAGCTTTCAAGGGTGGGTGGAATTTTCTCGCCGCCTATGTTTACATCCGCGAAAAGAGTTCCGTGTTCTTCAACGAACTGGCCGAGTACCGAAACCATTTGACTTACCTGGACAGCAACCAGCCGCGTCACCGCATCACCGCGGCAGGCACCTGGGAGCTGCCGCTGGGCCGCGGCCGCACGCTCTGGAGCTCCGTCCCCAGAGCGCTCGATGCCGCGATCGGCGGTTGGAATCTCACCGGACTGGTTACCTACACCTCAGGGGCGTACCTGCGCTTCCCGAAGGCCATCGCCACGGGTGATCCGACGATCCCGAATCCCACGCCGGACCGCTGGTTCGACACCACCAGGATCTCACCCGTTCCGTCGGGGGTTTACGTGATCCGCGCCAATCCGTGGCAGTATCCCGGCCTGACCGGCCCCAGTTTCATGGTGCTGGATGCCACGCTCAGCAAGACGTTTGCATTAACCGAGAGGGTCAAGGCGGAACTGAAGATGGTGGCCTACAACGCCACGAACCGTTTGAACCGTGGCAATCCGGATCTCAGCCCGGTAAGCCCCAACTTCGGCAAGGCCCTTTA
>Ga0209017_10000325_pt1 | contig 48910 bp, 33 predicted proteins | sample YNPBryunderm2012_FD_185812 | JGI IMG/M metagenome (GOLD analysis project Ga0209017, IMG submission 185812) | Anoxygenic and chlorotrophic microbial mat microbial communities from Yellowstone National Park, USA - YNP Bryant MS undermat 2012... ...
GGAGCTGTTCCAACGAGACCACCTCCCCCACCTCCGCTGGGCAACGAGCACCCTCCTCACCCCCCAGCGCACCTGGGGTGGCGGCCAGCAGCAACAGTCCCACCACGAAACCTTGTTATGACTTACCCTCCTTTCCTTCCACCGTGCACGGACGTTCTCAATCCTAAAAAAAAAAACCGACGTGTCAAGGGGGGCTGCGGGGACGGCAGCAGGCCGTGAAGCTAGGGGCTATGTCCACTGCCCTTGTCGCGCCGCTGCCGGCGCCGCGTGGTCCTCGACGGTGCCCATGGCCTAGTTTTTGAGCGTGACCGCTGACCGGGGCGATGGCCACCACCCTGTCGGTGCCCGCCGTGTGCGCAGAAGGCCAACGCCCTCCGGGTGCGGGCGTGCGGGGCCGCGCTCCCAGCCACCGTGCCCGTGCGGGTGCCTGGCGAATTCCCCCCTCCCTGCCGCCCGCCGGAGTGACGCGGGAAGGCCAAAGGGCGACCGATGCTGCGCCGGTAGAGGAATACTCGACAGTAGTAGTGCTCTTCTCCAAGCTGAGGGGAGCGATGGTGACCACCCAGCAGCAGCGCCAATCAGCCTGGGCGTCCTGCAATGCGGTCTACTGCGAAGCCGCTGAGAAGACGGTGGCGGGCCGGGGCCGAGGTCGGGCGAAGCTGGAAAAAACCTCGTGGCCCGCCCCTCGCCCCAGAACCCGCGGCGCCTTCCCCTGCCGGCACCCGGAGCGCACATGAGCCACCGCACCCCCTCTGCTGAGCAGGCCACCTGGTCCATCGCCGCGGTGGCCCGTGCCACCGGCCTCACCCAGCACACCCTGCGCGCCTGGGAACGGCGCTTTGGCTTCCCTACCCCGGTGCGTCTGCCCTCGGGGCACCGGCGCTTCACCACCGAGCAGGTGGAGCGCTTGAGACTGGTCAAGAGCGCCCTCGCCCAGGGACACCGCGCCAGCGCCGTGGTGCCCCTGCCCTTGGAAAAACTCCTGGCGCTGCTGCCCCCGGGAGTGACCAACGGGCGCACCCCCGAGCATTGGTGCGCCAGTGTGATCCACCACCTGGAAGCCTTCGATCTGGCGGCGGTGGCCCGCGCGTTGCACCTTGCGGCCGCTGCCCACGGGGTGAGCGTCTTCCTGCGGCAGTACGTGCACCCCCTGCTGGTGGAGGTGGGGGAGCGGTGGGCGCGGGGTCAGCTGGATATCCGCCACGAACACCTGCTTTCGGAAGCGGTGGAGGATGAGCTGCGGGCGCTGCGCCAGGCGCTGGAGCCGGGCGCTGCGGGGCGGCCGCTGGTGCTCGCCGCCCTGCCCGGCGAAACCCACGGTTTACCCCTGCACATGGTCGCCCTGGCCGCCGTCGCCAGGAGCCGTCGAGTGCACCTGCTGGGCCTCGACACACCCCTGGACGAGATCGTCCACACCGCCGGGGCCACCGACGCCGAGGCGGTGGGGGTGACGGTGAGCACCGCCAGCGCGTCGGCGCGCACCGTGGCCCTGCTCAACCAACTGCACGCCGCGCTGCCGCCGCGTACCGCCCTCTGGGTGGGGGGATCCGGCGCCGGCTGGCTGGAAGGTCTGCACCCCGGCGTCCAGCGCGTCGCCGACCTGGACACGCTGGAGGAGCGCCTCACCCGCCTCTCTCTGGCCAGCGGCGACGGCCAGCAAGGGCGCCCCAAAAGGAAGACCCGTGGAGCCGGTCGCCGTCCTTGACGGCGTGGGCAAGCGCTATCGGGCAGGGCAAGGGTCGGTTACCGCCCTGCACCAGGTTTCCCTGCGCCTGCTTGCGGGCGAAATGGTGGCGCTGGTGGGGCCTTCGGGGTGCGGCAAGTCCACCACCTTGAACCTACTCTCCGGCGTGGACCGCCCTGACGAGGGTGAGGTGACGGTGTGCGGAGTGGACGTGCGCCGCGCCGGCGAAGAGGTCCTCACCCTGCTGCGCCGGCGCCACATTGGCATCGTGTTCCAGGCGTTTCACCTGGTCCCGCAGTTGACGGTGGAGGAAAACGTGGCGTTGCCCCTGGCTCTGGACGGCCGACGCGACGACTCCCGCGTCCACGACCTCCTCCAGCGGGTTGGCCTCACCCACCGCCGGCGCCACTTCCCAGGGGAGCTGTCGGGCGGTGAGCAGCAGCGGGCGGCGGTGGCCCGCGCCTTGGTGCATCGCCCCCGTCTGGTGCTGGCCGACGAACCCACCGGCAACCTGGACTCGGCCTCCGGAACAGCGGTGCTGCAGCTTTTGGACGAGCTGCGTCGCCGCGACGGGGCGGCGCTGCTCCTCGCCACCCACGACCAACGCCTCGCTGCCGTGGCCGACCGGGTTCTGGCCATGCACGACGGCCGCCTGGTGGCCAGTCATCGGCCATGATCCTCCGGGCCCTGGTCCTGCGCCCCGCGCAGCGCCGGCCGTTGCGCCTGCTCCTCACCATCGTTGGAGTGGCCGCCGGGGTCGCCGCGGTGGTGGCCACCATCGCCGCAAACCGAGCGGCGGTGTGGGCGATGCGCGAAGGCGTCGTGGAGGTGGCGGGCGGCGAGGTCCTGGAGATCACCGCCCCCGGCGGCGTACCCACCGCGAGGCTGGCTGCTCTGCGAAGGTTGGCATCCCACGCGCGCCTGGCGCCGGTGATCGAAGAGGCGGCGCTGCTGCCGGAGCTGAGGGAGACCGTCAAGGTACTCGGGGTCGACCTGTTGACCGAAGTCGGCCTCGCCAACTTGCCACCCCTGGCCGGCGGCCAGCCGCAGTGGGAGAGCGTGCTACGCGGTGACGGCGTGCTGGTGCCCAGCGCCCTGGCCGAGCGCCTGTCCCTCCAGGTGGGAGACCGGTTGCTGTTGGCCGCCCGCTCGCGCACCGTCCAGCTGATCGCAGCGGGCGTGGTGGCCCCTCAACGCCTGGCCAGCGCATGGAACCACGTCATCGTCATGGACATCGCTGCGGCGCAGGAGCTTTTCGGCCGACACGGGTACGTGGACGCACTGCAGCTGCGGCCCCGGCCGGGAGTCACCCTGGAGCAGCTGCGGGACAGGGTGGTCAGCGAGAATCTGCTGCCCCCACCGCTTGCCCTGGCCACCCCGGGCCAGCGCGCCGAGGGCGGCCAGCGCATGCTCCGCGCCTTAGAGTTCAACCTCGCCGCCCTCTCCGGCATATCCCTGCTGGTGGGCGCCGTGCTGGTAGCCACCACCCTCGCCACCTCGGTGGTGCAGCGGCGCCGAGTCATCGCCCTCCTGCGCTCCCTGGGCGCCGGGCGCGGCCAGATCGCCCGGGCCGTGCTGGTGGAGGCGGCACTCATCGGGCTGGCCGGAGGGGTGGCGGGGGTGCTGGGCGGCGGCCTGGCGGCGCGCGCCGCGCTGGCCTCGGTGCGCGCCACCGTCGCCTCGGCGGTGCAGAGCGCCGTGCCCACCACCGCCATCGACATCGACCCTCCCCTCGCCGTCACCGGCGTGCTGCTGGGCGTTGTGGTGTCCCTGGCGGCGGCGGCGCTGCCACTGCTGGAAGCGCGGGCCACCCCGCCCCTGCAAGGGCTGCGCGGCGAGCCTCCGGTGCTCCTGCCCGCCCGCGCCCGCCGCCGCAGCGCTCTCCTGGGACTGGCGCTGCTGGCCATCGGCGCCGCCCTGGCCCGCCTGCCCGCGGTTGGGGGTCTGCCCATCCCGGCCCTCGCCGGCTCGTTGGCCATCTTGGCGGCACTGTTGGCCACCGCCGGGCTGGCCGTGGACACCTTCGCCCGCCTCGAGGCGCTGCCCGGCCTGCGCCGCGCCGGGGTATTGCTGCGCTTGGCCGGCGCCGCCCTGGCCGCCGGCCGGCGGCGGGCGGCGTGGGCGGCCGGGGCGGTCGGGGTGGCCATCGCGCTGGCCGTGGCCATCGCCACCATGGTGTCCTCTTTTCGCGCCACCGTCCTTCACTGGGCCGAGCAGGGGCTGCGGTCGGACCTGTGGGTGCGGCCGGCGGCGGTGGCGGGGGTGCAGGTGGGGCGTCTCCACCCGGACGTCGTGGAGTGCGCCATCCAGTTGTTCGGCAACGAGGCCGTCGATCCCTTCCACGTCGCCACCGTTCCCCTCCACGGCGAGACGATCACCTTGGGGGCCGGGGCTTTGGAGGTGGTCGCCCGGCATGGCGGTGTGCCGTTCCGCAGCGGCGAGGACGCCCGGGCGGTGTTCGCCGAGGTGCTCCGGCGGCGAGGGGCGGTGATCAACGAACCTGCCGCTCGGCGCTTCGGCCTGGCCGAGGGGGACGTGCTGCGGCTGCCCACCCCCAAGGGGGTACTGGAGCGGCCCATCGTCGGCGTGTTCTACGACTACTCCCGCAGCCAGGGGATGGTGGTCATCGACCGCGCCGACTTTCTCGCCCATTTCCCCGACATCGGCGCCCAGGAGCTGGCGGTGTTTCTGCCCCCGCACGCCGACCCCGCCGAGGCCCGCCAGCGCCTGCTGGCGGCGCTCTCCGGCCGCTTCCTGGTCGAGGTGTTCCTCAACCGCGAGCTGCGGGCGGAGGTCATCGCCGTGTTCGACCGCACCTTCGCCATCACCACTGCCCTGCAGCTGGTGGCCGTCGGGGTGGCAGTGGTGGCGGTGGCCACCGTTCTGCTCGCCCTGCTGGCCGAGCGGGCGCGGGACCTGGCGCTGCTGCGCGCCTTGGGCGCCAGCCGTACCCAGGTGGCGCGGGTGGTGCTGGTGCAGGCGGCGCTGTTGGGCGTCATCGGCGCTGCCGGCGGCATCGCCGCCGGCTTGGCGATCGGCCTCATCCTCGTCAAGGTGGTGAATGTGCAGTCCTTTGCGTGGACGCTGCGGCTGCTCCCCCCGTGGGGGAGCGTCCTCTCCACGGCGGCGTGGGTGGCGCTGGGCTGCCTGGTGGCCGGCGCTGTGCCGGCCGCCGGCGCGCTGCGCGTCGCCCCGGCGGAGGTGCTGCGTGAAGAGTAGCTGGACCATCGCCGCAGCCGTCCCGCTGTTGGTGGCCACCGTGGCGGGGGGCGAGGAGTGGCGGGCGGTGACCTCGCCCCTGTCCCTCACCTTCCCCGCCGACCACGGCGCCCACCCCGACCACCGCACCGAGTGGTGGTACGTCACCGGCCTGGTTGCCGACCCCGCCGGCCGGCGCTTCGGTTACCAGCTCACCTTTTTCCGTCAGGGGGTGCGGCCGGGGCAGGCGCCCCCCGGGGCCTCGGAGTTGGATCCCCGGCAGGCCCTGGCCGCCCATCTGGCGGTGGCCGACCTGCGCAACGGCCGTCTCCACCACGCCCAGCGGCTGCGGCGGGCCGCCGTCGGCCTCGCCGGCTTTGCCACTGGCGACCTGCACGTCTGGGTCGAGGACTGGGAGCTGCAACGCCATCACGGCGACGTCCTCACCCTCACCGCCGCCGACCGCGGAGCGGACGTGGCGCTGCACCTACGCCTGGAGCCCACGCGGCCGCTGACCCGCCACGGCGAGGGCGGCGTCTCCCGCAAGGGGGACGAGCCCGGCAACGCCTCCGCCTACCTCACCTGGACCCGGTTGGCCACGGCGGGCACCCTCCACCTGGAGGGCCGTACGTTCACCGTCACCGGTGAATCGTGGCTGGACCACGAGTGGGGCTCCACCCAACTGGGTACCGACGTGGTGGGCTGGGACTGGCTGGGGGTGCGCCTGGCCGACGGGCGCGACCTCATGGTCTACCGCCTGCGCCGTGCCGACGGCAGCGCCTCCCCTCACTCCGCCGGCACGGTCGTCTCCGTTGACGGGTCCACGCTCGCCCTCGGCGCCGCCGACCTCGAGTTCGTCCCCCTCACCAGCTGGACGAGCCCGCGCACCGGCGCCGCCTACCCCGCCCGCCTGCGCCTGCGCATCCCCCGCGCCGGCCTCGATCTGGAGGTGGCGCCGCTGCTGGCCGACGCCGAAATCGACGGCCGCTCGTCCACCGGCGTGGTCTACTGGGAGGGACCGGTGGCCATCTCCGGCTCCACCACCGGCGAGGGCTACCTGGAGCTCACCGGCTATGCCGCCCCCCTCACCGGGCGCTTGTAACGCCTTTCAAGGCGTACGAGTTACTCCCCGGCCCAACACCTTGTGAGTTGACGCGAGCATCACCTTCCATGGATGCAACTTTATGTCTCGGCGTGGGGCGCCGTGACGAACCTGGGGGCAAACGTGCCTGAAATCTCAGCCCCAAATTTGATCACCATCTTTGGCTGCGCGGTGATCTTCATGTGCTTTTGGTGGTCAAGCCTCTCGGTCGGGCGAGTGACGTCGGTGGTTCTCCACGCCATCGCAGCCCTTCAAAGACGGCTTCCTCAACCGAACCAACTCACCGCCCAGTGGGAGCGCTACAGCCAGGAGGTGGAGAAGTACCCAGCGCTGTGGTCCATGTGGCAAGACTACCGCTCCACCGTTGTCGAAACGGGGGACAGACTGCGCAGCTTGCGGCCGGCCACCACCTGCCTCCTGGGGGAGGGCCTCGCCCTCAACTTCAACGCCCAACTCCACGGCGCCATGCCCAACCTTTTGACCGGCATGGGAATTTTCTTTACTTTCTGTGGCCTGATCATTGGCATCGGGGGAGCCGAGAAGAGTGTCACGGCGACCGACCACTTGGGGCGAACCGCCGCTTTGGAAACCCTCCTGGGCGGAGCACATCTGGCATTCTGGACGTCTGCCGGTGGGCTCTTCCTGTCCCTGGTGCTTTCCGCCTTCTCCAAGCGCCGATGGCATCAGGTGGATCACTCTTGCGCCGCCTGGGCGAGGGGCTGGGACAGGCTGATCCCGCCCCTGACCGCTGCGGAGGTGGCGTACCAGCAGTTGGAGGTGGCCCGCGCCAGCACCAAGCAGCTGGAGCGCTTCAACACGGAGTTGGCGACCTCCATCGCCAGCGCCTTAGACGAAAGCCAGGCCCGTTGGCTGCAGCCGATGCTGAAGGAGCTAATCGCCGCGGCGGACGCCATGCACAAAAACCAGGTCAACTTCGACAAGCGCCTCAGCGAGGAGCTTTTGCGTAAATTCGAAGCCGTCCTGACAGGCTCTGCCCAATCCAAGATCGAGCAGATGGCCAGCGCCATGAGCACCGCGGCTCAACACCTCAGTGCCAGCAGTAGCACCCTTGCCGATCAACAAGCGCGGTGGACCGAAGAGATGGGTGCCGTGGCTAGTGAGCTCCGCGGCGCCGTGGACGCCGCCGCCACTGCCATGGGGCAGGGGGTGGCAGTGCTGTTGCAAACCGTCGATCAAACCTTGGCCGGCGTGCACGCCCGCCTGCAGGCGGGGGTGAGTAGCGCCGTCAACTCGATCCAAGAGAGCGGCGCCAGCGTGAGCGGCCAACTGCAAGCGGCGGCCAACGACCTGCGCGCGGTACTCGGCGAAGTGCACGCCGCCACCGAAAAGGTCAGCGAGGCGGCCAACGCCTTCGCCGCCTCAAAGTCCGCCTTTGCCAGCCTGGCCCCGGGGCTCAAGGCGGCCACCCAGGGGGTGAGCGCCGCCGCAGCCCAGATCACCACCACGATGCAATCCGCCTCTCATCTGCACGGGGAGCTACTGGCCACGGCGCAAACCATCAAGCATGAGCACGGGCAGTTGGCGCAGCTGCTCGCCAACTTCGAGGCGCGCTTTGGGCAGGTGGATCGCAGCGCGCAAGGTTTGTTCAAAGAGATCAACGAGGGGCTCGGAGCGTTCACAAATCAGGTGCGCGAGTTTCTCGGGCACGTGGATGGCCATCTCGCCCAGGCAAGCTCGACACTTGGCCAAGCCATCGGAGAGTTGAGGGAAACCATCGAAGACTTCTCCGAAATTTCAGGCCAGGAGCAGTGACGTGTCCCGCACCACCGCCTCACCCCCCGCTTCGCCCACTGCTGACGGCGACTACCTGGGGTCGGTTAGCGACTTGATGAGCGGGCTCCTGTTCCTTTTCATCATCACGCTGGTCCTCTTCGCCTTGGAGTTTCAGCGTTCCAGCCGGGACCTGCGCGCCACCCAGGAGCAGTTGGCTCGTACCCAGCAAGAGCTCACCAACACCGAGGAACTGCGGCGCTTCTTGGTGGAGTTCATCGCCCAGCGCCTGCGGGAGCGCGGCGTGCGCGTGGTGGTGGACATCGAAACCGCCACGTTGCGGCTCCCCGAGGAGGTGCTCTTCCCGCTGGGGAGCGCCGAGCTAACGCCCACCGGTCGCAGTGCCACCGCCGCGTTGGCGGACGTGCTGGCCGCGATCCTCCCCTGTTTTGCAGCCCCTCCCGACGACATTCGACCGTCCGGCTGCGCCGATTTCTGGCACCCGGGGCGGCTGGAAGCGGTGTTCATCGAGGGGCACACCGACGATTTGCCGCTCAAGCCAGGGGCCCCCTTTGCCAGCAACTGGGAGTTGTCCGCCGCCCGCGCCATTTCCTGTTTCCGGGTGCTCACCGCCACTCGCCCCGAGCTGGAGGAGGTACGCAATCCCCAAGGACAGCAGGCGCTTGGGGTTGCCGGCTACGCCGACCGCCGGCCCGTGGAGCCTAACCGGGACGATGCCTCGCGCCAGAAAAACCGCCGCATCGACGTGCGCTTCATCATGGTGCCGCCCGCCGCCGCCGCAGCTACCAGCGACGCCTCATTCAGGGCCGGCACCACCACCCCGGGGGCGTGATGGGCAGCCTCGAAACCCCCACCACGTTGGCCGAGCTGGTGCGGCAACTCCGCCAGCGCCACCCACTGATCGCCGCCCAGCGCCTCCTCCCCGCCGAGCCCACCCAGCTGCGAAGGCAAGTGGCCATCTTGACGGCAACCCTGGGTGCTGCCGACGTGACCCAGCCGGCCGACGACGAGCTTGAACGCGTTCAAAGGCAGGTGCTGGATGCGTGGCGACACCACAGGGACTTAGCGACGCTGCCCCCGCGGACCCTGCGGAGCGCCCCCTGGGTCCTTTGGCTGCCGGACTTCACCCCTGCCAGCGAGCCGCCCTTCGTTCCGGCCTTCACCCGGGCCGGCGAACAGCGCGCCGGCGCTCGCTTCGTCCGCGCCTTGGCCCACACCTTCTTGTGGTACTACCCGCGCCCCCTGGCGACCTTCGAGGAGTGGCGCAAGGCCATATTGAACCTGGTGATACGTCACGCCAACCGCCATCGGCGTTTGCGGGATGCCTGGGGCAAGTGGCAGAAGCATAACGTCCTCAGCCGCGACGGGACGAAGCTGTTGGCCCACGAATTGACTAAAACCGAGCAGCCGGAGGAGTTGCTGGTGCAGGCAGGACTGGAATACGGCTTGGCCAACGCCCAGTTCGTCGAGCAGACACTCCAAGTGGCCTTGGGCGAACTGCAGCGTGCCCTGGCTGCCGACCAGGTTCCCCTCGGCCGTCTCTCGTTGCTCACCCTCTTCACCCAGGATGAGAAGTTGCGATTTCCTGCGCTCAAGCGCGACCTCGCCCACGCCCTCCTCCTGCCTTTTCGAGAGCGCAACCCCAGGGAAGAGATCCGCCAGCGGCTGACCGAGTTTTTCAAAGGTCTTCTCGGCGATCCACGTCTGTCACCGCAGCAATGGCACGGCATTTCTGAGGAAGCCCAAGGGGTGCTGCGCAGGTGGTTGGCGCGGGTGAGCCTCGAAGATTTCTTCCGGGTTATCGACGCCACCGCCGACCTCTCCCACTGGCGGGCTCGCAAGGCCTTTTGGACCCGCTATTGGGAGCAGGGGCTGATCTCCGACGCCTGGGTCGCTCTGGGGTGGACGGTCCGCTCTCGGCTGAGCGAGGACAGCGTCGGGGGCTACGCAACACTGGAAGGGTCCCTACATAATCAGGCTGCCCTTTTACTGCGCATTGGCCGCGCCACCGTCCTGGAGTGGAGTCACAGCGGTGCGTGCCGGATCTGGGGGCCCGGCGCCGGCGCACTCCCGGCGCTCTACAAAGGGCGCTATTTTGCGAAAGACCTGCGTGCCGCGACGCCATACCGGGTCGCACACCACGGTCAACGGTGGCAACAGACGATCGCCAAGTACCTGCATGAAGTCGCGGGAATACCCGCTCTCGCCGCGCCAGTGGCCCCGTACCGATCGGCCACGGCATGGTTCTAACGGCGATGTCCCCACCGGCCCGCCTCGTCCACGCACCCTGACCGGAAGGGATCGCCATGGCGCTGTTGCGCGGCGGCCAACCCCTCCCCGTCACCCACTGGTTGACGACCCCATGGCCCACCGGTGACCTCCAGGCTGCCGCCGAAACCGCTCTGCACCTGGCTGCCAGCGGCCAAGCTGAGGAACGACCCACCGAGATCTTCATATCCCACCAGACCATCGCCCGCCTAGACCCGATCACCGCTCGACGACTCCAGTTGCCGCCCCCCTCCCCTTACCGACTGGCGGTGGAGCACCACGGCCTCCTCTCCGATCCCCACTTCGCCTTAAGGGTTCGCTTCCTAGACGACCGGGAACGACCCCTCATCGGCGTCCACCGGCAGGGCACCGTGCTGACATGCGGGGATCATCGCTTCCTGCTCAGCGACCCGGTGTTTTCCGCCTTGGAAGCCATCGACCGCTTCAACGCCCACCTCCCGTTGGAGCAGAGCGACCGCCTCGCGTTCTTGGCCCATCTCCAGGAACTGCTGGGGCCACCAGCTCCGGCGCGCTTGGACGACTACCTAAAGGACTTTCGCATCCACCGGGCTACCGCCCTCGCGGTGCTGCTGGGCGTCGACGAGGCGGGCGAGTTCACCCTCGAACCGCTCCTCCTCCGTCCGTGGGCACCCTCACCCACAGAGGAAGACACCAGCATCCCGGGCGACACCCCCCCTGAGTACGTGGTGGCGTTGTCTCACCAACAACACCGGGCTTTTGCTCGCCAGCTGCAGCGCCGAGCGATGGTCCTCGACCGTTTCGCCTTCGGCGGGGGCGAGTACCTGATCCTGTCGCCGCAGCTCCAGAAGGTCGTGGCGGCGGTGCGTCGGCTCAACTCGCTGCCCGCGGAGCAACGGCTGGCGTTCCTACGTGCCCCCCACAGCCACCTTCGGGAGGCCCTGCCAGATTGCTCCGACGAGGAGTTCGACGCCCTGGTCGTCGACTGCGAAAGCTTAAGCGAGCGAGTGTCCCACCTTGGCCAGTGGTTGGGCGTGGCGGTGCCACCGACGCCCCCCAGCGGGGTGCGCTGGGTGCCTGACCAGGTCCCCTTCGTCATCGCGGGACACGTGGTCCCACTGGCCCTTGACCAGCTCCCTGACCTCCTGGAACGTCTCCTGGACGCCCAGAGAGTACGGCAGGAACACCTTACCGTCAACGGCGTTCATCTGCCCGTTACCCACGCCGTCATCGTCGCCGTTCAGCGGATTTTGGCTTTTCTGGGGCTTCAAGAAGACCAGCCCGGGCCGCTGCCAGCCCCGCCATCCCCGCCGCCCCGGTTGGCCATCCACATCCTCGACAACATCCAAAGGGGCGTCTTTCGCGCCCAACTGCGCCCCCGCACGCCTGTGCATCTTTCGCCGTCGCTCACCGGCACACCCCTTCTGCCCCACCAAGGGGCTGGCTTGACGTGGCTGGCGGAGAGCTGGCGCAGCGGCTGGCCCGGTGTGCTGGTGGCGGACGACATGGGGCTCGGCAAGACGCTGCAGGCCTTGGCCTTTATGGCAGCGCTGCAAAACCAAAGTAGCCAAGCGGGCAGCGTCGCACCCATGCTGGTCGTCGCTCCCACTGGCCTGCTGGCCAACTGGCGCGCCGAGGCGGAACGCCACGGCCTGCTGGCAACGCTAGGCGAACCTCTCGATCTCTCGTCTCTCCGCGTCAGGAATCTAGGAGAGCTCGCGGAGCAGCTGCGAAAGGCCACCTGGGTGCTGGTTTCCTACGAGCGTCTGCGGGACTACCAGCGGGCGTTCGTGGTCATCCCCTGGACCCTGGTCGTCTTCGACGAAGCCCAGCGGATGAAGAACCCCGCGGCGCGCCTAACCAACGCAGCCAAGGCCCTCAAAAGCGCGTTCGTTTTGGCCCTCACTGCGACACCGCTGGAGAATTCCCTTGCTGACTTGTGGTGCATCGTAGATGCGGTGGCCCCGGGGACGCTCGGCTCCCTGACCGGCTTTCTGCGCTGGTGCGCTCGCCCGGAGCAGCTGGCCCGGCTGCCCGAGTACATCGCACACCCCCGGGATGGCCTCCCGCCCCTCATGCTTCGGCGCCTAAAGGCCGACTCGCTCCCCGGTCTACCACCCAAGCAACACATGACCTACCGGCGGGCGATGCCCGAAGTGCAGGCCGCCGCCTACGCCAAAACCTTCCAGCAGACCCGCGGGATTGCTGGTCGCAGCGGTATTCTCGCCGCCATCCAGAGGTTTCGTAACGTGTCGCTGGACCCCTTGCCGCAGGACTGGTACGGATCCGACGAAGAGTACCTGGCTGCCTCCGCCCGCCTGAGTGCCCTGGTGGAAATACTGGACCGGGTCGCGGCCGAAGGGGAAAAAGCCTTGGTTTTTGTGGACAGCCTGCACGTCCAAGCCCGCCTGTTGGGGGTCTTGCAGCGGCGTTACCGGCTCCCCACACCACCATTGGTGATCAACGGCCAGGTGGCGGGGCGTGACCGTTTGGCGCGGGTGGAGTTGTTCCAGCAAAGGCATGGGTTCGACGTGATGCTCTTGTCCCCCCCCGCCGGCGGGGTGGGTCTCAACCTGATGGCCGCCAACCACGTCGTCCACCTGGCCAGGTGGTGGAACCCCGCCGTGGAGGATCAGTGCACCGATCGGGTGTTTCGCATCGGTCAAGAACGGCCGGTTTTTGTCCACTACCCGTTGGCAATTCATCCCGGTCTCGGCGCGGCCAGTTTCGACCTGCGTCTGGACGCCCTGCTAAAACGCAAGCGGGAGCTGGCAGCGCGGGCACTGGCACCAGTCGCCCCTACCGTCGAAGAACTGGCCGATCTCATCCGATGATCCCGCCCACTGATGCGGGCCTCTCCTCTACCGGCCCTGCCGCCCCCCTTACCGGGCGGGGGTGACCGCGGGTGCGTCCGTACGGCGCAGCACGGCCCACACCATGTGCGGTGAGCGGCCGCCCATCCGGACCATGCGCACCCATAGCAGGGTCATGTGTTCCAGGTGCAGCGCTTGCACCGTGCCACCCACGTCGAGGGGTTCCCATCCGAGCTCGCCCACGAGTCTCCCCACCGTGGCCTTGGCCGCTGCATCGTCGCCGCAGTACATCATCACTGGCGCCACCCCGTAGCCGGGAAAAGAGGTCTCCTCAAAGTTCTCGAAGCCATAGATGCTAAAGGCCTTGACAACGCCGGTGGCAGGCAGGAACGCCTGGATCATCGCGGTGCCGGACTGCGCATTGGCGAGGCCGTGGGACAGGCCAGGACCAACCGGGTTGGTGCAATCGATGAGTATCTTGCCCGCCAGCGCCTCCCGGAGAGGGGTCAGAGCATCGATAACAATCTGAAAAGGGATCGCGAGGACAACCACGTCGGCTTCTTGCACGGCCTCGCGTGGCGCCGCGACTCGCAGCGCTGGATCCCGAGCCAGCAACTCCTGCACCCGGCTGGACCGACCGTCGCGGACCGCGAGGGTGACATCGTGCCCGAGACGGCGTATCCCAAGGGCGAGCGCGCCGCCAACGTTGCCGTGTCCAATGAATGGGATTTTCACGGTGGTCCTCCCTAGACTCCCAGCGCCTCGATCACCAGGCGCGCCGCCGCCGCGCCCGAGTATTGCTGCTGGCCGGTCACCAGCAACCCATCGCGCACGGCAAACTCGCGGAACATCTGGTCCACCACGAAGTTTGTGCCGCTGATCTTCCTGGCCTCATCCTCGATCCAAAAGGGCTGCAGGCGGGTGCCGACGAAGTCATCGGCGAACTGCTCCTCGCTGGTCGCGAAACCGGTCCAGGTCTTGCCCTTGACGAGCAGCTCGCCGCTTGAGAGCCTCGTATCGAGAAGCAAGCAGGTGGCGTGGCAGACCAGCGCCGTCACCTTCCCCGCCTCGTAGAACGCCGCGACGAGCTGTTCCAACTTGGCGTTGTGCCGGAAGGTGACCATCGGCGACTGACCGCCCGCAAGAAAGACAGCGTCGTAGTCGCCAAGATCCACGTCGCCGAGGTTCTTCGTGTGCTCGAGCAGGGCCATGTGCTGCGCCGAGTGCTTGAAGCCGAGACTGAGAATGTCGTAGGCGGAGTAGCCGCTCGGGTCCTCCGGATCGCTGTAGGCGTCGGCCTGCAGCGTGCCCCCGGCGGGGCTGCGGATCTCCACCTCGTAGCCCGCTTCGATGAATGCCCAGTAGGGGTGGGTCAGCTCCGCCCACCAGAAACCCACCGGCCAACCTGTGGTCGGGGATGTGGCCGGGTTGGCCACGACCATGAGGACTCTCTTCCTTCGCGTAGGATTCGTTACGTTCAGCGCGCGGCTCACGAGCCACCTCCCGGACATTTCTGCGATCGACCCCCAAGGGCGACCAGCTTCCCCACCATAGACTGGGTCTATACTTGCGTCAATCGACATAGGTTGCAATTGTTTATTGCAATCCCTGCAACTCATTGGGTATTCTTCTCCGTAGTCGCCTTGCGTTAACTACGCCGCGCCTGGCTCCCGCACCCAGGCGCGGGATCATGCGACGTGACCTCCTCCGCGGCCCGTACGAAGGCTGCACGCAGCCACTGATTCGCCGGTTCGTTGTCCACGCGAGGGTGCCAGAGCAGGTTGAGGTCGTAGGTTGGCAACGATATCGGCGGCTCGACCGTGCGCAGAGCCAGGCGACCTGCCAGCGCGGCCGCCGCCCGGTACGAGACGGTCAGGACGTAGTCGGTGGCGGCGGCCATGAGCAGCCCCGACACAAAAAAAGGCACCACTCGCTGGATGCGGCGTTGCCGGCCCCGCTCGGCAAGCACCGCGTCAACCTGGCTGGGCCGACCGAGCGGCGAGACGACGATGTGCTCGAGGGCCAGATATTCATCGAGGGTGAGCTTGTCGCCAACGCGCGGGTGATCCTGACGGACGACGCAGACGAAGCGGTCGGTGAACAGGGCGCGGGTGTGGAACTCGGACGGAAAGTGCCCGAGGATACACACGGCGACGTCGCCTGCGCCGTCCCGCAGCGGTACCCAATCCTCCTCAGAGCTAGGCAGGAACCGCAGCGACACCCCCGGCGCCTCGGCACGCACGATGCGATCTAGCACCGGCCCCAGTACCAACAGGACATGGTCGGTGGTGTAAATCGTGAAACGCCGCGACAGCTCCCGCGGCGAAAACCCCTCGCCGCTCTCGAAGACGCTCCTCGACTCCTCGACGAGCTGGCGCACACGCGGCCTCAGCTGGTTGGCCCGCGGCGTCAGCACCATCTTTCGACCCGCCCGCACCAGGACCGGGTCCTTGAGTTTCCTGCGGATTCGCGCCAACGCATGGCTCGTCGCCGCAACCGAAAGCCCGAGACGCTTCGCGGCCCGCGTGACGCTCCCTTCCTGCAGGAGTACGTCCAGGATGAGCAACATGCTGAGATCCTTCGCTTCCATGCACGGCTAGAATACCCCCCTTAGCGACACGGCGTGGGCCGTTGACCCCGCTCGCCCACAGTGCACCGTAGGTCTGCCTCCGCCTTTCGCAGCGGGGCAGAGGCCCGCGCGCGCTCCATCGCAGCTCCGACCGACGGTCGCCGACCACGCTGGGGCGTTCGCCTCGCCCCCAACCGGCACCACCCCTCTGACCCTGGGAGTCACGCCGATGACCGAGCACTCTTCCGTGCCCGCCAGGGCGGCGGACGAATTCCCAGAGGACGGTCAGAGGCGGGACATTTTCGTGATTGGGGTCACCGAAGACGCTTGCAACTGAGGGGTCTCTACCCTATGTTTTTTAGCAAGGAAAAAGGAGGGAGCGGCTCACTCATAGGAAGAGAGCAGGTTCGGCTTTCTGGTGTCGAACGCCATCGCGTCCGGAGGAAAATCCAGGACCCGCCGTCGAGCACAGCAAGGGGGGCGAGGGGAGCAGGTGGGGGTAGCGCTGTAGCGACTTTGGCGGATGGGCGAGCCGGCGAGGCCATCATTGCGCAGCGCCGGAGCCCAGGTAGCGGCGAGGATGCCGGCGCGAAAGGAGTCAGTGATGTGGGGCGGGAGACGTACGCAAGGTTTTTACAAACATGGAATTTCGTCGCGGCAGAAGGTCATCTGCTTAGCAACGATGTTGACGGCTCTCCTGGCAGCTCCGGCCCAATACGCCTCCGAGCTTGACGCGCAGCCGAGCAGCAGCAGTTGTCATTCAGAGTTTCTGCCTCGACTCAACCTACAGCGCTTTCCAGGGACGATTCCTTTCTCGCAAACTTCGATTACCTGGTTTGGACGCGTTTCACCTACGCAAAACTACGCGGACATTCGGGGCGGATACAACGCGCAAGAGCTCTACATTCATTTGACGATTTTCGATCAACGTCTGTGGTTCGATCCCAACCCCAGCCGTTCGAGCCTGCACCAGTGGGACGCCGTGACGTTGCTTCTCCATACCTCTGCCGGCGATGAGTTTTCCGCCTCCACCTGGCGGTTCGTGGCCCAACTCTACGGTGAGCCGAGCCCCATCCGCACCGCCGTGGACCGCTGGATCGCGCGCGTTTGGCGACCGGTGAGCGTCCCATTCCAGACCCTCCCCGGCTGGCGCGGCAACGCCCTTAACGACGACAGCGACAACGACCGCGGGTGGGCGATGGGCTTCACCATCCCTTTCACCAGCTTGGGCCTCACCGGCGAACCGCCGTCCGGCACGCTGTGGCGCATGGCGGTCATCCTGCACGATCGGGACTCCTTTGCCGGACCGCCGCAGCCCGACCAGTACTGGCCGCCCATCGCCACCTTGACCAGCGCTTCCTGCTGGGGTTTCTTGCGTTTTGGCCTGCCCACTTTCGCACCTCCCGGGCCGCCCACGGGCCAGGCGCTCATCCGCCGTCCCACCCAAACTAGCCCCCTGGTCCCCGATGCCGATATGGGAGGCACCACCAGCAACCAGTGCCCGGGCGACGAAAACCATATTTGGAACGTGTGGGGGAACCTCAACTGGGGGCAAGCTCCTGATTTCAACATCCAAAATCAATCCGACGTCGCCGACTGGCCATGCTTTGCCAAGTACTACGTCACCTTCCCCCTGTCCGCGGTGCCGCCGGGAAAGGCCATCACCAACGCCACCCTGACCTTACATCAATTCGGCAACTCCGGGGGGCCAGGGCAGGCGCAGCCGTCGTGGATTCAAGTGCTCACCGCCACCGGGGGATGGAACGAGAACACCATCACCTGGAACAACGCCCCTGCGGCGCGGGAGAACGTCGGCGGGGCATGGGTGCCGCCCATCACCACCTGGCCAGGGTGGCCTGGGGTGCCCAGGAGCTGGGATGTGTCGGCGGCAGCGGCACAGGCCTACGCCCGGGGGGAGCCCCTGCGACTCATCCTGTACAGCGCCGATTCGGACTATCACAGCGGCAAGTACTTCGTGTCTTCGGATACCGGTGACTGGAACCTGGAAGGGCGTCCCCGCTTGCAGGTGTGGTGGGGGGAAGACCAGGTTGCGCCCCGGGTCACCTCTGTCACCCGCTTTAACCCCTTGGCGCCGGTGGTGACCAGCGGCACTACCGTGGTGTTCCGCGTGACCTTCAGCGAAGCGGTGAGCGGGGTTGATCTCAACGACTTCAGCCTCACCCTCCTGAGTCAGCCCGGAACCAACGCCACCCTGGCTGGCTTGAGCCAAGTCAACGCCGCCACCTTCGATGTGACCGTGGACATTACCGGCCTGCGCAACGCCTGGAACAAGCGCAACGGGGCCATCCGGCTGGACGTGCCGGCCACCGCCACCTTCGTCGATCTAGCGGGCAATGCTGGGGCGGGTCTGCCGTACACCAGTGGACAGGTGTACTCCATCGTTCAGGAACAGACCTTCGCTGATGTGCCGCCAACCCACTGGGCGTGGACCTGGATCGAGCGCCTGTTCCTGAGTGGCCTGACCCGGGGGTGCGGTGGCGGTTCCTACTGCCCCGAATCCCCCGTCACGCGGGCGGAGATGGCTCTGTTTCTGCAACGGGGGCGCAAGGGGGCAAGCCACAGGCCGCCCCCGGGTACTGGCACGGTCTTCGCCGATGTGCCCGCCACCCACTGGGCGGTAAGTTGGATCGAGGAGCTTTACGCCGACCAGATCACCAGCGGCTGCGCCACCAACCCGCTGCGCTACTGTCCCGAGGCCACGGTGACGCGGGCGCAAATGGCGGTCTTTCTGGTGCGCTCCAAGTACGGCCCGAGCTACAGCCCCCCCGCCGCCGTTGGGCTGTTCTCCGACGTCCCCACTACCTACTGGGCGGCCCGCTGGATCGAGCAGCTGGCCCGAGATGGCATCACCAGCGGCTGCGGGGGCAACGCCTACTGTCCCGAAGAGGCAGTGACTCGGGCGCAAATGGCCGTCTTCCTGGTGCGCACCTTCGACCTGCCCAAAGCCACTGGCCTGCCGCCCCCTGAGGCGCCGGCGGAGTGGCACCAGCACGGGCACAACGCTCAACGCACCGGATACACAAGCCAAGCAGTGCCACCCCCGTGGCGCTGGCTGTGGGCGTGGAACGGGCCTGACGCCGGCGGCGGGGTGGCCAAAGTCACCACCGGAGGCTCGCTGCCCCGCAACGTGCAGCCGGTCACCGGGGGTGGCAGGGTGTACATCGCGGCCGGGGTCAACGGCGTGGTGGCGTTGAGCGAAACCACGGGCCAGACGGTGTGGCAGCAAAGCGCTCTCGGCGACGTGCGCTCCACGGTGGCCTTTGACCCCACCACGCAGGCGGTCTTTGCCCTCTCAGCGAGCGGCACCCTGTACAAACTGCGGGCCTCGGACGGCGCCATCCTGGGGCAGTTCAGCAGCGGGCAGAGCAGTTCGTTGCCGCTCCCCCCAGCGCTCACCGCTGACCGGGTGGTGTTCTCCATGGGGAACTCGGTGTACGCCCTGGATAAGGTCACCCTGCAGGTGCTCTGGACCTACAACGCCGGCGCCACGGTGGCCGTGCCCCCCGCCTACTCTGCCTCGCGAAACCTCATCGTCGTGGCCACCGAGCCGGACCTCTACGTGCACGCCATCCGCAACAGCGACGGCACCAGGCTGTGGCGCGTGCGGCCCGTTCACTCCAGCCGCAACTTCTCCGACCCCACCGAGTACCGGTTCGGATGGCCGGTGGTCGCCGATAACGCGGGGGTGGCCCTCATCAAGGTGCGCCTGCCGTGGCAGGTGCTGTGGCGGGATTGGCCGCAGACCAACGCCGGGATGCGCCAGCTCCTTACCCAGTACCCCGGGGACCAAGCCCTGTTCGTCTTACGTCTCGACGACGGCAGCGTGCCGTTCATCGCCAACGTTGGGCACGGCGGTTACGGGGACGGCGACTACCTGCCCATGGGACCGCAGCCGGTGGTCAAGCGCCTACCCAACGGCAAGGAGGTGGCGTACATCATTATTCGTGCCAAGCACGCCTACGACCCACGCTGGGACTCGCACTTCGGGGAGATGATGCTGGACAACACCACCGTACCGGGCCTGCAGGGGGGCGACGTCCGCTTCATTGCCTTCGACTGGCCCCCTGGTAGCAGCGACCCGTTCCTGTTGACCGACGAGCAGCCCAACGTCAGCATGGCGGGCGATTACCTGTTCGGCGGCCATTGGGAGGCGGGCTTTGCCATGCGGATTTTGGACCGTTCCGACGGGCGCGGCAGTTTCGCCAACAAGATCACCTCCCAGCGGCTGGCCACCGTGGCCACCTCCCAGGACGACGTGGGGGCCTGTGCGTTCAGCGCCTCCCATTACTGCTCCAGTGGTTTGTTCAACACCCGCCACTACGACTTCGGCTTCTACATCTACTACAACCAAGGAGCGGTATACGACCAGTACTGGAGCGAGTACGCCACCTTCGTGGTGAGCAATCACCGGATCTACTTCCGCAGCTGCGACGGCGCCATCGTGGCCCTGGGTGCGGGGAACCCCACCGCCTCTGAGGAGACGTGGGGCACTGCAGCCTCACCTCCGCCTCCCCCTGACCCCGCTCCGGTGGCGGTAATCCCCTTCGACCAAGCCCGGGCATGGGCGGGGCGCACGGTGACGGTCAGAGGCACCATCGCCTACGTCATCAACAACGGAAAGCATGTTATTCTTGCTTTTACTAGACCCCACCAGGGCAGTTTCAAGGTCCTCATCAAGGCCGAGGAGTGGTGGCGCTTCCGGCGGAGCCCCGACGAGTTGTACCACGCCGGCCAGCACGTGGAGGTGAACGGAGCGATTGGTTGGTACCAAGGCGACCCGGTTATCTACGCCAGGGGCCCCGAAGACATCCGCATCCAGACAGCACCTCCCACCATCAGGGCGTTGCGGGGGAGGGAGAGATGAAATCCCAACCAGTGGCTTGGCCCAGGTATCCCCACCGTGGGCTTTGCCGGCGCTTCAGGCTTGGGAGGGAGGTGGCCCTCTGGTGCTAAGGTCCGGCGGCACGCAGGGTTGCCACGAGGGACCCAAGGAGCTGAGGCCCCCAGGGCAAGGGGGAAAACGCCCGCAGAGGGGGTGAACATAGGACATCCGGGAGGGGAGTATGTGGAGCAGATCGGTTACCCGAGAGCCATATGGTAGCCCCGCCCAGGGCAGAGGAGCCGGGCTTGTGAGGGGGAGCAGGGAACCCACGGAGGTCGCCGGAAGCTTGCCCTTTCCTCCCCCCGGGCGAGCCGCCCCGGACTGGGCAAGGAGAGGGAGACTGCCACTGCCGTGGCTGGGGCTGTTTTGGGCGCTGGCCGTTGCCCCAGCCCTGGCTCAGCAGCAAACCTTTACCCTGGAAACCGAGGTATTCCGGCTCGTGTTCAATCGCTTCGAAGTGGCGGGGGAGGGTTACGCCACCGGCGTGCGCGAGCTGGTGTATCTCCCCACTGGCAAGCGCTTCCCAGTGCACGAGCGCCCTACCTTCTTCGCCAATACTGAAGGGGGAAATTGGAGCCGTCCCAGCGCCGTACAGGTGATGGAGGAGGATCGCAAGAATAAACTCTTGACCATCTCCTTCGGCGCTGCTAAGAGCCTTCAGCTTAGGGTTACCAGTCACCCTACGTTTCTTGAATTTACGCTTCTCCAAGTCCAAGGAGAAGTGGGCGAGGTGTGGCTGATGGGACCGATTATCCTGGGCTTGCAGAGGGAGAACTGGCCGGGTTGGGATCCCACCATCCGCAACGAGTATAACCAAATTACCTATTTGGGTGAAGGCTACTATTTGGGCGTTATCGGAGCCAACCCAAACACCTATCCGGCGCGCACTTGGGACGAACCAAACGCGGTATTCGTGCGAGTTGTTTCCCCCGCGTATTTGCCCTTACCCGGCGTTACCTTCCGCGATCAAAAATTTGCTTGGTTCATTTGTCGAGAAAAAGTTCTGAGTAAGCTAGTGGCAGACGTGGAATCCTATTTCGATATACCCTACGGCGTCACCTTAAAAGCGAAATCGGGTAACCACCGGGATTACCTGTTTTTGTTGGATGAAAGTTTCGTCCCCAGTGAGGCAATTATTGCGCTGTGCCGACAGCTGGGTTTGTCGGCGGTCTTGCTCTTTCAAGGGTTTTGGTCGGATTGGCGTAACCCAGCAGAGCCGTTTCAGTTGCAGCCGTGGACTAGGGAAACCGTGGCTCGCCTCAAAGCGGCGGGCCTCCTCGTGGGGCTCCACGCCTACGTGCATTTGGTACCGGTCGGAGGGTACTACGCGACCCACTACCCCGCCCAGGTCTCGCGCTGTGTCATCGACGGATTCCACTCCATGGATTGGACGTCAGACCTGCCAACGCGCTTGGCCCGAGATTTTCTCGCGCGAGTGGAGGCGCTGCGCCCCCAGTGGCTCTACTTTGATGGCAACGGTGCCACGGTGGATTGTCAGGGTCGCTTCGACCCTTACCTTGAGGCCAGACAAAACTGGGCAATTCTCGGGGAGCTTTGGCGGCGGGGGTACGCCGAGCTGGAGGTGGTCCAAACGGCTGGGGGGACCGTCTCCTACAGCCTGGTCAGTCGCCTCGGGCAAACTGATTATTGGGACGGGCCAGGTTACAAAAAACCCAGAGAGCACATGGACTTTACCGCCCAGCAACAGCGCCATCGGCGGCGCGCCTTATACCGCTTTTCAGATTTAGGGTGGTTTGGGCGGGAAATTCACACGCCGGGCTCACGGCGGGATGCCACGTGGGAGGAATGGCAGCACTTGGCAAGGGTGTCTCTGGCGGAAAATATCCCGATCGGTCTGCGCACCACCTACGCGGATTTCATGACCGACCCTTTGCGCTCCCAAATCGTCCCCCTCCTCGCCGCCACCACGGCCGCCCGCCAACGTCTGCCACGGCCACCACGGCCCCACCTCCCCTCCACCCCCCCTGTGACCCCGTAAGCCACAGGACGCAGGGAGCAGGGGTACTTGGGCGCCGGTTCTTACCCTTTTCTGGGGACGGGGAGCGGCGCCGCCGCCGCGACGGGCACCGCTTCCTGGGCCGAAACCATCCAGCTGGCCTCCCGGTGAGGCTTCTGCCGGGGCGATCTGCACCGGCGAGCCGGGGCGAGAAGTCCGGCAGCTTCGCCGCCGCCGAACGCAGTGAAGGGAGCGGACTCCGGGAAGCTGCGGTGGCAAAGGCCGACGCCACGGACAGAGGGCTGCGGCGGGGGCGACGCATAAGAGGGTGCGGAAGCCAGGGGGAGTGAAACAAAATGCCGGCCGATTTCCGTTATCATTGAGCGGGATAGGAGAACGGTGCGAAACGTCTAACGTACTCTCAAAAAGGGGGAAGAAATGTCTGAGCAACTACAGGGAGCAGAGTCAGCCAAGTTGATAGGGGAGTTGCGCCAGGAGCTTCAACCGTTACTGCAAAGCATTATCACCCATCGTTTTGTGGCGGCGCTGGAGCAGGGACGTGTGCCGCACTCTGCTCTGCGGGTGCTTGCCGCTCAACAATTTCATATCGTTTCTCAGGGGTTGCAGAATATCGCCCTCCTGTTGTCCCGGTTCGGCCATCTCCCCAGTCGCAAAAAACTCAACGAGTTCCTCCAAGCAGAGTTCGCCGTACGGGATGCGGTGTTAGGTTTTGCGAAAGCTTTGGGCCTGGACGAGGCGGCTCTCCAGGCAGAGCCAAAGCTTCTCGAGGCGCTCATCTTTAGTTACTACGAAACGTTTATTTGTGTGTACGGGACCGATGCTGATCTCATCACGGCGTTCTACTTCGATGCGCAGGTATGGATCGCCAATGCCTTGCGGGTGAGCCGAGCTCTTCAAACCCATTACGGATTGGCCCGCGAGGACGTCGCCTTTTTCGAGATGTACGCCAACTACCAGCCCAAAGACGAGGACGTTTTGCCTTACATCCAGAGCGCTTTGGAGCGCGGCGCCTCCTTGGGAGATTGCCCGGGCTGTAAGCCCGATGAGATCAACCTGCAGTTGGCTTTGGAACGGGGCGTCACGGCTCAGCAGATCCGCGAATCCACCCGCCTCCTGTTGGAAGGTGAGTGGCATTTTTGGGAGGCCATGGCCAAAGTGGCGGGAGTCTGAAACGCCCTTTTTCAGCAGCGGGACCGGGGCGGCCCAGCCGCGCCCGTGCCCCCGCCGATGACCTTTGCCCTCTGGCCGGCCAACGGCCATGACCGGAGGGTGGCAGGAAAGCGTTCATCACCAACAGCAGGCCTTGGAGACCGGGTGCGGGGCGAGTTATCCCCCGCCAACGCCGGGGATTTTTCCCGTGAAGGCAGACGTACGCGGGCCGGCGGTGCGCCGCCGGCCTCCCTGGTGACCCAGCGGCCGGTCGGGGGCTACCTCAGCTGAGCCGAGGAGCCAGCCATCTCCTTCCACGGTTCGGCGCCACCGCCCAGGTGCTTGCCACCCTACGCTCAGTCTCACGCTCCTTGCGTGGTTACAACCCCCCGCCATAGGTGTGCACACAGGCCGGGCTTGCCACCCTTCCCGGCCCCCAAGCCCGAGCGCAGCTAACCTGATCCGCGCTATAGTTCGTTGTTCGACGGTGAGGCAGCGCCCCAGACTGCGGGGCGCCCCCGAAGGTGCGGCATGACCCCGCAGACCGGCGAAGCGCCCGAAGTCACCTCGCTGGCCGACGACCTCTCGGATGCCTGGGGTGTGCTCGCCGCCGAGGACCGGGTAGAAGGTTTTCGCCTCCTCGACCAGGTGGAGGCGGAAGAGTTCTTCTTCGCCCTGTCGGCCCGCGACCAGGCAGAACTGATTCTCGCCCTCCCCGCTACGGAGCGCCGCCGCTGGCTGCGTCTGTTGGACCCCGACGACGCCGCTGACGTTCTCCAGGAGTGCGACGAGGACCAGCGGGAAAGCTTGCTGGCTCTGCTGGACGAAGCGCACCGCCGGGAGGTGCGCGCCCTGCTCGCGTACGCCGAGGATGATGCCGGCGGCCTCATGAGCCCGCGCTTCGTACGCGTGCGACCGGACATGTCGGTGGACGAGGCGATCACGTACTTGCGCCGCCAGGCCCGTGAGCGGGTGGAGACCATTTACTACGTCTACGTTCTCGACGAGCGCCAGCGCCTGCTGGGAGTCGTGTCTCTGAAAGCAGTTGTTCACCGCCTCCCCCACCGCCAAAGTGCGGGACGTTATGGAGACCGACCTGGTAACGGCACACGAGGAGATGGACCAGGAAGCGCTGGGCCTGCTCTTCGCCCGCCACGACCTGCTGGCCATTCCGGTGGTAAGTGCCGAGGGGGTGCTCAAGGGCATTGTCACGGTGGACGACATCGTCGACGTGGTCCAAGAGGAGGCCACCGAGGACATTCACAAGCTGGGGGGTACCCAGGCACTGGGCGCGCCGTACCTCGAGGTGGGCTTCTGGGAGATGGTGCGCAAGCGGGTGGGTTGGCTCACTTTGCTGTTCGTCGGGCAGACGCTGACCATCACCGCCATGGGGCACTTCCAGGACGCCCTGGCACGGGCCGTCTTTCTCTCCTTGTTCATCCCGCTCATCATCTCGTCCGGGGGCAACTCGGGTTCCCAGGCGTCGACCCTGGTGGTGCGCGCCATGGCATTGGGCGAGGTGCGCCTGCGGGACTGGTGGCGGGTCTTCTCCCGGGAGCTGCGCTCCGGGATCTCCCTCGGATTCGTCCTGGGGGTCATTAGTATCAACGTAGTGGTGATCCACTTTCGGTGGGGTGGCGAAGCGGTGGAGCACTTCGGCCGCATAGCGCTGGCGGTGGCGTTGAGCCTGGTGGGCGTGGTGACGTGGGGCACCTTGGCCGGTTCCATGTTGCCGTTTTTGTTGCGCCGCCTGGGCTTGGACCCGGCGGCCGCCTCCGCACCCATGGTGTCCACCATCAGCGACGTGGCAGGCATCATGATCTATTTCACCGTTGCATCGCTGGTGCTGTAGGTAGGCTATCGGCCCCGCCACCCTCCGTGCCGGTCACGAACCACGCAACCGCAAGGCCGCAGGCCTACGCTGTGCGGGCGACGACCCCCCATTGTCCGCCCAGCTACGCAACCAGCTCCCAGCTGCCGCGGGCTTAGCGGTGGCCCGCTGCCTCACCACCACAGGCCCACTCCTGGGGACCGCCAAGGTCACCGACGCGGCAGCGAGGGGCGCGGCTACTACGATGAGCGCCGGAGCGACACTCCCCCGGGCAACTGCACCACCTCACCCCGCGACCAGAGGCGGCGGGCTCCCGACGCGAGGGGGACGTCGCCCACCAGCACTCCATCCTGCCACACCTCCAGCTCCCAGCCCCGGGGGGTGGGTAGCAGCACGCCGCACTCCAAACCCGCCGGGTGGAGCGCCTGCACCGGCAGCCGCTGCAGCACCCAGGCGGCGGAGCGCCCGCGACCGAGCCCATCGGTGAAACGCACGGTGAACGCCACCGGGTCGCCATGGGCTCCCGACCACAGTCGGTAGTTCAACTCCACCGCACCGTTGGCCAACCGGCACGACCCCTGGCTCCCCAGGGTGCGCGCCTCGCCGCGCCGCAGCTCCTCCCCATCCACCGTGGCCCCGTGGGTGCCCAAACAAACCGCCTCCAGCCCGTCCCTGCCAACCCGAAACTCCAAATGCCCGGCGCGCGATAGCACCTGCGCCAGAAGTAAGGTGGACGACGACTCCTCCACCTCCTCGCGGGTCGGCCGCAGATCCACGTGGTTGCGGAACTCCTCCCAAGAGCCGCGTCCCAGGCGCATGGAGGCGCCCAGTACCACGTGCCAGGGGGCCCCGCTCACCTCCCAATGCTCCACGGCAGCCAACTCACCGGTCGGAGTTACTATGGCCACGGGTCGCCCAGGGGTTGAAACTGCCGTTCCCCCGCGGTGCATCACCCGCTCCAGCAGCTCTACCGCCTCCAAACGCGCCTCGGGGCTGATCTCCGGCGCCTTAAGAAACGACAGCACGCGATCCGCCACCTGGGCGGCCACCTCCGGGCGCCCCCCGGCAGCGTCGAGCCGCGCCCGTTCCACGGCCAGTCGCAGCTGCTCCGCCTCACCCGCGGGCACTTCCTCGGCCAGCTGGTCGACGAAAGCTGAGGCAATCGCCCAACTGCCCCGCCGCAGCATCCCCTCGAGGTGCTCGCGACGGCCGGCGCGCAGTCGGCGCTCCGCCTCCTCCAGCAGCTCGCGCACTGGCCGCTCGGACACTTTGCCAAAGGGCATCAGGTGCGGCCGCACGCCCAACAGCCGGCGGCACAGCCCGGCCACGTACCCCCACGGCGGCCGTTCGCCGGCCGCCAAGGCCACCGCCCGCTCCCACAGGTGCCGAGTGCTGCCATGGTCGCGGGTGCGCCCCCGGCGCTGGTTCTCCTCGAAGGCCTGTTCCACCTCCACAAATCGGGCCAAAAACGCCGCCGCGTCCGCCGGGCGTTCGGCCGGGGAGGCCAGGCAGGCCTGCACCAGTTCATCCATGGCCGCGGGCAGGAAGTCGACCATCTCGGACAGCTCCTCCAACGGCACCCACCGGGAAAAGCTGCCGCCCGAAAAGACCTCGTAGGTCAGCGCCCCGAGCTGGTAGACATCGGACGAGGCCGAGATCGGCTGGCCATCGTCGTTGCCGCGCTCGGGGGGCGCGTGGCGTTCGGCGATCCATGGAACACCGCGCACATCCTCCGCCCGGCGCCGCAGCGTGGGGTCGACACCCACGTCCAGCAGCACCGCCCTCCCCTGGCGGGTGAGCAGCACCGACTCGGCGCGCACGTCGCCATGGACCACGCCGGCGGCGTGCAGATCGGCGAGCCCCTGGGCCACTTGACGCACCAGATGAAAGGCGTTTTCTGGCAACACACCCTGGCCCCGCAGCGCCAGGTGGTGCCGAAGGGAGCGCCCATCCAGCCAATCCATCAGCAGGTACGGCGCGACGCCACTGTCGCTGCGCAGGCGTCCCAGCGCCAGGGGCACGGCGAGATGAGCCGAGCGCACCGCCGTCGCCCGGCGCGCCCACTCCTCCAAGGCCAACATTGACTCAGAGGTGTCCACCAGCTCGGGACGGATGAGGCGCACGGCCCGCAGCTCCCCCGCCGCGGTGCGCGCCTGGATCACTCGCGATACCCCGCCTTCGTGCACCGTGCCGGTGGCCGCAAGACCCAGCTCCGCCAGCCCCACCGGTGCGGCGAGAGGGACGCCCTCCGCCTGATTCTGCTCGCCAGCCCCCCCTGCTGACCTGCCGGCTACCACGTCGTCCATGTCGTTTTTACCCTCCGCGCTCCGTTCGTCGATGGATGCGCAGTATAGCCTGGCGGAGAGCGACCTTTTCCCCTACCCTCTGGGGGGAGGTGGCGGTGGGCAAAGGGCTAGGTGATGGGCATGCGCCAGGGCGCCCGATGGCGCCGAGGTGGGGCTGCGGGAACAGGGTTCCGATCCTCACCCACCGCCAGTGGGCGGCTGCCGGCCCGGGCAGAAGAAGAGAAGGCGTCCCTTTCGGAGCGTCGCGCACCTGCCCGCTGGCGTTTCTTCTTTTCCCTCGCGGGGGTTGCCAAACCGAACCGATGCGCCTAGACTCCCGCGTTGTGAAACGGTTCACGTGAAGTGAACCGCGCTGACCAGCGCCTCACCGTCGGCTCGCGCCACGGCGGGGCGCCGGGGGGGAGCAACCTACGTGTGAAGGAGGAAGCCATGGCGCAACGACGCATGGTGACCCTCGACGGCAACGAGGCCACCGCATCGGTGGCCCACCGCACCAACGAGGTGATCGCCATCTACCCCATCACCCCCTCGTCCAACATGGGCGAGTGGGCCGACGAGTGGTCCGCCCAGGGCCGCAAGAACATCTGGGGCGTGGTCCCGCAGGTGACCGAGATGCAGTCAGAGGCGGGGGCAGTCGCGGCCGTCCACGGCGCCCTGCAGGCCGGCTCACTGACCACCACATTCACCGCCGCCCAGGGCCTGCTCCTGATGATCCCGTCCATGTACAAGATCGCCGGTGAGCTGACCTCCTACTGCATGCACGTGTCGGCCCGCACGGTGGCCACCCACGCCCTGTCGATCTTCGGCGACCACTCGGACGTCATGGCGTGCCGCCAAACCGGTTTCGCCCTGCTGGCCTCCAACAACGTGCAGGAGGCCCATGACTTCGCCCTTATCGGTCAGGCCGCCACCCTCAAGGCACGGGTGCCCTTCTTACATTTCTTCGACGGCTTCCGGGTCTCCCACGAGGTGGACAAGATCGAAGAGCTGACCGACGACGACCTGCGCGCCATGCTACCGGACGAGTTAATTCGCGCTCACCGCCAGCGCGCCATGACGCCGGACCGTCCGATCTTGAGAGGCACCGCCCAGAACCCGGACACGTTTTTCCAGGCGCGGGAGGCGTGCAATCGCTTTTACGACGCCTGCCCGGGGGTGGTGCAGCAAACCATGGACGAGTTCGCTCGCCTCACTGGACGGCAGTACCACCTGTTCGATTACGCCGGCGCTCCCGACGCCGAACGGGTGATCATCATCATGGGTTCCGGCGGCGACACGGTGCAGGAGTACGTGGAGTGGGCGACGGCGCGGGGCGAGAAGATCGGCGTGCTCAAGGTGCGGCTGTATCGCCCCTTCGACGCCGGCGCGTTCCTCGCGGCGCTGCCACCCACCACCGCGCGCATCGCCGTGCTCGACCGTACCAAGGAACCGGGGGCTTTAGGGGAACCGTTGTACCTCGACGTCGTCGCCGCCCTCAACGAGGCCCGCAGCGCGGGAAATCTTGGCATTGCCGCCGACTACCTCGTGGTGGGTGGGCGTTACGGCCTGTCGTCCAAAGAGTTCACCCCGGCGATGATCAAGGCGGTGTACGATAACCTGGCCGCCCAGACGCCGCGCAACCACTTCACCGTCGGCATCGTGGACGACGTCACCCACCACTCCCTCCCCTTCGACCCCGACTTCCATATCGAACCGGACTATGTGCGGCGGGCTGTCTTCTTCGGCCTCGGTTCGGACGGCACGGTGGGCGCCAACAAAAACTCCATTAAGATTATCGCCGAGGAGACTGACAACTACGGGCAGGGGTATTTCGTTTACGACTCCAAGAAGGCCGGGGCGGTGACCATCTCACACCTGCGCTTCGGTCCCAAGCCGATCCGCTCCCACTACCTGATCAGCCACGCCAACTTCGTCGCCTGCCACCAGTTCGTTTTCGTGGAAAAGTACGACATGCTGGACTACCTCCTGCCGGGTGGCACGTTCCTGCTCAACTCGCCGTTCGGACCCGACGAGGTGTGGGACCAGCTGCCCTTGGAGGTACAGGAGAAGATCCTCGCCAAGCGGGTGAATTTTTACGTCATCGACGCCTACAAGGTGGCCGCGGACACGGGCATGGGGGTGCGCATCAACACCATCATGCAGACCTGCTTCTTCGCCATCTCAGGGGTCCTACCCCGGGACGAAGCGATCGCCCAAATCAAAAAAGCCATCGAAAAGACGTACGGGAAGAAGGGTCCAGAGGTGGTGCGCAAGAACTTCGAGGCGGTGGACCACACCCTCGCCCACCTCTACGCCGTAAACTACCCCGACCGTGTCACCGCCACCCGTCGCCTGCCGCCAGTGGTCTCCGACAAGGCGCCCGATTTCGTCAAGCGGGTCACCGCGGTGATGATGGCCGGCAAGGGCGACCTCTTGCCGGTGTCGGCCTTCCCGGTGGATGGCACTTGGCCCACCGCCACCACCCAGTGGGAAAAACGCAACATCGCCCTGGAAATCCCGGTGTGGGACGAGGCGATCTGTATCCAGTGCAACAAGTGCTCGCTGGTCTGCCCCCACGCCGCCATCCGCCCCAAGGTGTACGACCCGGCCCACCTGGCAGGGGCACCGCCCACTTTCAAGTCCACCGACTACAAGGCCAACGAGTACAAGGGGTGGAAGTACACCCTGCAGGTGGCGCCCGAGGATTGCACCGGCTGCCACCTCTGCGTCATGGTGTGTCCGGTCAAAGACAAGTCCAACCCCAAGCACAAGGCCATCGACATGGCGCCGCAGATGCCGCTGCGCGAGAGCGAGCGCGCCAACTACGAGTTCTTCCTGGCGCTGCCCGAGGTGGACCGTACTACGGTTAAAATGGACGTCAAAGGCACGCAGTTCTTGCAACCCTTGTTCGAGTATTCGGGGGCCTGCGCGGGGTGCGGCGAAACGCCCTACATCAAGCTGCTGACCCAGCTGTTCGGCGATCGCGCCTTGATCGGCAACGCCACTGGCTGCTCGTCCATCTACGGCGGCAACCTCCCTACCACCCCGTACGCCGTGGATGGCAACGGCCGCGGACCCACTTGGAACAACTCCCTGTTCGAGGACACCGCCGAGTTCGCCTTTGGCATGCGCCTATCCATCGACAAGCACGCCGACCTCGCGCAGCACCTGCTCAAGACCCTAGCGGGCCAGCTGGGCGAATCGCTGGTGAAGGAGATCCTGGAGGCCGACCAGAGGGACGAGGCGGGGATCCAGGCCCAGCGCCAGCGCGTGGCGGTGCTGCGCACCAAGCTGCAGGAGCTGGGCACCCCAGAAGCGCGCATGCTCGACTGCATGGCCGACTACTTGGTGCGCAAATCGGTGTGGGCAGTGGGCGGCGACGGCTGGGCCTACGACATTGGGTACGGCGGCCTCGACCACGTCCTGGCCCAGGGGCGCGACGTCAACCTGCTGGTCCTCGACACCGAGGTGTACTCCAACACCGGCGGACAGGCCTCCAAAGCGACCCCCATGGGTGCCGCGGCGAAGTTCGCCATGGCCGGGAAGGCCACCGCCAAAAAGGACCTGGGGATGATCGCCATGACCTACGGCAACGTCTACGTGGCCCGGGTGGCCTTCGGGGCCAAGGACCATCAGACGGTACGCGCCTTCTTGGAAGCCGATTCCTACCCGGGGACCTCCCTCATCATCGCCTACTCCCACTGCATCGCCCACGGCTACGACCTGGCCTTCGGCTGCGAGCAGCAGAAGCTGGCCGTGGATACCGGCTACTGGCCGCTGTACCGCTGGGATCCGCGCCGCATCCCGCTGGGCGAGAGCCCACTGAAGCTGGATTCGGCGCCGGGCAAAGTGGACCTCGAGAAGTACGTACTGAACGAGACGCGCTACCGCATGGTAGAGCAGCTCTACCCGGCCAACTTCCGCCGCCTCATGGAACGGGCCAAAATCGAGGTAGCCAACCGGTTCACTGCCTATGAACACCTGGCTAAGATGATGATGCCTAAGCGCATCACGGCCCCCGAGGAATCCTCGGAGAACTGAAGGAGGGGGAGAGCATGGACCTGTCCACCAGCTACCTGGGCTTTACGCTGCCGCACCCGGTGATGCCCGGCGCCTCGCCCCTGTCCGACGACTTGGACACCGCCAAGCGTCTGGAAGACGCCGGCGCCCCGGCCATCGTCATGCACTCGCTGTTCGAGGAACAGATCACCCGCGAACAGCTCGGCCATATGCTGTCCGTGGAGATGCATGAAGAGGCCTTCGCCGAGGCGCTGTCCTACTTCCCCCGGCCGGAGGATTACGCCCTAGGTCCCGACCACTACCTGGAGCACATCCGCAAGCTCAAGGCGGCGCTTGCCATCCCGGTCATCGCCTCCCTCAACGGCACAACCGCCTCGGGGTGGCTGGACTACGCCCGCCTGATCGAGGAGGCTGGCGCCGACGCTCTGGAACTCAATACCTACTACCTCTCCACCAACACCTGGGAAACCAGCGAACAGGTGGAGCGGCGCACCCTGGATATGCTGCGAACGGTTAAGCACAACGTTCGCATTCCAGTGGCGGTGAAGATCTCGCCGTACTTCTCCTCCCTTGCCCACTTCGTCAAGCAGCTGGACGAGGCCGGTGCCGACGGCATCGTCATGTTCAACCGCTTCTACCAGCCCGACATCGACGTGGAGGAGCTGGAGGTCACCTCCCACCTCCAGCTCTCCCATTCCCCCACCTTGCTGCTGCGCTTGCGCTGGCTCGCCATCCTCTGCGGCAAGGTGCAAGCCTCCCTGGCCTGCTCGGGCGGCGTGCACACCCCCATCGATGCGTTGAAGGCAATCATGGCCGGTGCCAACGCGGTACAGACCGTATCCGCCCTGCTCATTCATGGGCCAGAGCACCTCAAGTCCATCGTCGACGGGCTCTCCCAGTGGCTGGAGGAGCACGAATACGAGTCGCTGCGGCAGGCCCAGGGCTCCATGAGCCACGAGCGCTGCCCCAACCCCGCCGCCTTCGAGCGGGCCAACTACCAAAAGATTCTGCAGGGCTGGCGCCGTCAGCAGCTGTGAGAGGCGAGCCCCAGCTGTAAGGCGCACGCAGCGCAGGAGCTCGGGCCTGCCGGCCCTTGCTGTCCCGGACTCCGCCCCGCGGACCCGGGCACGAACCCTGGGAGCGCGGGCCCGCTGGCCCGCCCCTCGAGCGCGACCGACCAGGCAGCCCCCCCACCCACCCTGCGGGGCTGCTGCCCCGCGGTCCAAGCGCTTCCCCGCGCCCGCTCCTCCCTCACCCCCACCGTGGGCCTGCCGAGCTCCGTGGTAGCGTACGCCATGCTCGCCGGGGCGGCACTGCTGGCCATCACCGCCGTGTGGGGGTGGACCTTCGTGCTGGTGCACGACGCGGTGCGCTCCTTCGGGGTGGTGGCGTTCTTGGCGTTGCGTTTTCTGCTGGCCACCGCGATCCTGGCGCCGGCGGCAAGGGGCCGCTTCCGGCGGGCCACCCTCACCCAGGGAGGGGGGATCGGACTGGTGCTGGCTGCGGGGTACCTGCTGCAGACCTGGGGCCTGCGGCACACCACCCCCACCAGCGCCGGCCTAATCACCGGCCTGTTCGTGGTCTTTGCGCCGCTGGCCGATCGCTGGCTGTACGGCACACAGCTGCGCGCCGCTGCCCGCTGGGCCATCGCCGCCAGCCTCGCGGGGTTGTGGCTGCTGGCGGGCGGGGGAGCACCGGCTCTGCGTCGCGGCGACGCCCTAGTGGTGGGCTGCGCCGTGGCGTACGGGTGCCATGTGGCGCTGCTCTCCCGCCATGCATCCAGGCACGACCCCTTGGCGCTGACCTGCGTGCAACTGGGCACCGCCGCCGCGGTGTTCTCCCTCGCGTGGCCCGCCGTCGACCCACTGGTATTGCCGGCCGACCCGGCGGTGTGGGTGGCCCTGGGCGTGACCGCGACCTTGGCTTCGGCGCTGGCCTACCTGGTGCAAACCTGGGCCCAGCGCCGGCTTTCAGCCGCGCAGACTGCCGTCATCCTCACCGCCGAACCGGTGTTCGCCGCCCTCTTCGGCTATGCCCTGGCCGGAGACCGCCTCACCCCGGTGCAACTGACCGGCGGGGCGCTCATCCTAGCCGCCGTGGCCATCGTGGAGGTCCTGCCCAAGTTGGGGCAGATCACCGGAAAAACACGAGGTACAGCAGAGGGGCGAGTAGACCCGCCCCCACCAGCCACTTCCCCCGGCCGGACAGACCCTTTCGACCCGGGAGAATGAACAAACCGGTGACAGCCAAAAGGGCGAGGCCGACGGCGTAGGCGTCGGCGAACCACGTCCACCACCCCTTGCCCTTGTTCAAGTGCAGGAAGTTCACTTCGTAGAGGAAAAAGCGCCGCGCCCGGCGCTCGTCCTCCACCTCGCCGGTGGGCAGGGAAACGGTGAGGGTGCGGTCCTCGAAGAACACCTTCAGCAGCCCCGGCCCGACGCGCACCGACGACATCGGCTCGGCGTCGATGCCGAGCCGCCGTGCCACCTCCCGCCCCTGCTCCGCCGCCGTGCCCTCCGGAACCACACCAACCTGGTGCTGAGACTTCTCCAGGCGGTACGAAGGGTTCCAGTCGGCCATGTGGTTGACGGCCACCCCTGAGATGGCGTAGAGGACCGTCAGCCCGGCGAAGAAGTAGCCTACGTCGCGGTGCACCGCGACGACCAGCCGTCGCAGGCGCACCGGTCAGTAGACGATGGCGCCGGTGCCGGCGATCTGGTAGGTGGCGGAGGCCTTCTTGGCCGCCTTTTCCTGCTCGGCGCACGATGCGCCGCTGGCGTGCTCGCCGCCCGCCTGGGTGGCATGCTGGGCCTGGTCGTGCTTTTCACCGGCAGGATTGACGACTTCGAAGATCCCCTCGGCGGAGGCCTTGCGGCCCATGGCCTCCATGGGGAACACGATCACCCCGTCCTCCACCTTGATGCGGATCCCCTGCTCCCGCTCCGGGTCGGTGATCATCATCCAGCAGCCGCGCTTAGCGCAAACGGCCGTGACCACGCCGTCCACTCGCACCTTCTTGCCGACGAACTTCTCCGGGGCAGCGAGCAGCTCTGCCACGCTCACCCCCTCGTTGAGGGTCACGCCCGCCCCGTACTTCTTGACCTCGCCGGCCAACGCCGGCATGGCCGTGATTGCCGTCAGCACCATCAGACCCAGCACACGTCGCATCGGTAGTCCTCCTACAGCATCACCGCCTTGGCGGCGGCGTTGGCGTCAAGCCAGGAATTGTGGGCCAGCACCGTCACCCTGTCAACTCGCCCGGGACACAGTCAATGGGACAGCCTATCCGGACAGGGGTCGCGGCCCCTCGGGGCGCTGCGTATACTACCAACGAAGGGAGCAGAGGATGACCACTGTTGGCGAGATCTCGAGGTACGTGTTGATGGCCGCCGTCGCTGTCTCGGCGGTGAGCGGCTGGGCCCCAGCCCAGACGCCCCACTGGGACCTCAAACTGGGGTTCTCGTACCTGGGCACCACCGGCAACAGCCGCACCTCGTCCACGGGACTGTCGGCCGCTTTCCAGCGCACGTGGGGAGACGCGCAGCTACAGGCGATGGCTTCGGCGCTGCGGGCCACCGACGACGGCGAAAAGAACGCCGAGCGGTTCCTGGCGGGCGTGCGCGGCGACCTTACCATATGGAAAGAGTTGGCCTTGACCTCGGGCCTCTCGTGGGAGCGCGATCGCTTCGCGGGGATCGACGCACGGTCGGTCTTCGACGCCGGTTTGAAGTGGAGCCCTCAGCTGCACCAAGCCCTGGCCTTCGCAGCTCTCGTGGCCGCCACCTACACCCGCGAGGAACAGACCGGGCGGCCCGCTGGGAGCTTCGTCGGCGCGCTGGCCAAAGCGGACGCGGCGTACGCCATCACCGCCACAACCAAGGCCACCCTAGGCGCTGCCCTTTACCCCAACTTCGAGACCACCAAGGCGTGGCGAGCCACCACCGCGGCCGGCCTACAGGCCTCGCTGTCGTCCCAGTTGGCGCTCAAGTTGGCCTGGGAGTACCGCTATAACAACCGGCCACCGGCGGGGTTTCGTAAAGCTGACACGGCCACCGTGTTGTCGCTGGTGGCGCAGTTCCCCAAACTGACGTAGCCACCCCTGGCCGACGGAACTGAGATGGACGCGCCGGCCTGGGAGCGGCAGCCGTACCTGCAGGAGCTGGACACGGAGGTGTTGGCCACCGAGGAAGGGCCCGACGGCCCGTGGGCCGTCCTCGCCGACACCGTCCTCTACCCCGAAGGGGGAGGTCAACCCAGCGACCAGGGTAGGATCGGTGACGTGGCGGTGCGCGAGGTGCGCCGTACCCCGAAAGGGGTGATCCACCGGCTGGCGGCGCCACTGTCACCCGGTCCCGTGACCGTTCGCCTAGATTGGCTACGGCGCTTCGACCACATGCAGCAGCATACCGCCCAGCACCTCCTCACCGCCTTGGCCCAAGACCGGTTCGGCTGGCCAACCACCGCCTTCCACCTGGGCCAGCGGGTCAGTGACATCGAACTGGACGTACCCGCCCTCAGCCAAGATCAACTGCAAGCCCTGGAAGAAGCTGCCGCCGCCGAAATCCGCCGCGCCCGTTGGGTGCGCTGCCGACGCGTCGCCCCGGAAGCACTGGCTGCGCTGCCGGTGCGCACCCGCGGACTGCCCGCCGAGCACACCGGCGAGGTACGGCTGGTGGAGATCGAAGGGATTGATGTCAATACCTGCGGTGGCACCCACGTGGCCAACCTCTGCGAACTGGAAAGCGTGGTGGTTCTCGGCGCCGAACCCATGCGCGGAGGCAGTCGCGTCTTCTTCGCCGCTGGCCGCCGGGTGCGCGCCTTGCTTCGCGACCATCTGGACCTCGCCGCCCAGCTGCGCGCCGTGTTGGCAGCACCCAACCATGAACTGGTGGCAGTGGCGCGGACCAAGCTGGAGGCCTTGCACAACGCCGAGCGCCTCGTCCGCCGTCTCCAGGAGGCAGCGGCCGACGCCCTGGGCGAGCAGCTGGCTGCCCAAACTCAGCGTTTCACCTGCCGCAATTTAGAAAACGAAGAGATGCACGTCCTGCAGCGCACCGCCCGCCGGTTTGCAGCTCTTGCACCGACTAGCGTGCTGTTGCTCACGTCCGCGTCCCCAGCTGGGGGACTGTTCTGCCTGGCGGCGGGTGCCCACTGCCCGGTGGACCTCGCCGCGCTGGCCCACGCCTTCGCCGCCGCCGTGGGCGGCCGCGCCGGCGGCTCTGGCCGCCTGTACCAGGGCAAGGCGCCATCCCTGGCCGAACGGGAGCGAGGCATCGCGGCCGTGCAGCGTCTTCTCGGCTCCTAACGGCACACCCCACGGGGGCGGAGGGATCGCTGCACAACCGGACCCCCAGCGACGGCCAGCGTAGTCGTACTCCAGTGGTCCGGGACGGTGACCGCGTCTGTGTCGGTGACCGGGGACCGGGCTTACACTCGCATTGCCGGGCGCAGCCCCGCAGCGGGCGTGGTGGTTGCGGGAGAGGCGATGGCTTGTGAGGACGGGCCCCCTCGCCCGCGCTCCCATGGTCCAGGTCGGGGTTGGTAAGGGGTGCCCAAGCCCCAGCTATAACGCCTCCCGCCGAAGCGGGAAAACGCCGGCAGGGAGCTTGTGAAAGTGCTTGACAAGAGCGTTTCGGACGCCCTACTCTTGGCATCCCTGCCCACAGGCGGGGGGACGGAGGCGCTGCGACGATGCCGCAGACCCCCATCAGGGTGCTGGTGGTGGACGACGAGGAGGACTTCGCCTCGGCGCTGGCCACCCGCCTCACCCGGCGCGGCTTTTCCGCCCGCGCCGCGTACTCCGGAGCCGCCGCCCTCGCCGATTTGGCGAGCCAGCCCGCCGAGGTGGTCATCCTGGACCTCAAGATGCCGGGCATGGATGGCCTGGAAACGCTGCACCGCATTCGCCGCCGTCACCCAGAGGTGCAAGTCATTGTGCTCACCGGCCACGGCACCGTGGCCTCCGGTATCGAGGGGATGCAAGTCGGCGCCGCCGACTACTTGCGCAAACCAGTCCCCATCGAGACCCTTTGTACCGCCATCCAGGCGGCTGCCGAGAAGAATCGGGGCGGGACAACCCCCCGCTCCGGGGAGGAGGTACCGTGAGGAGGGGACAACTAACAACCTGGGCACGCGCCGGTGGGTCGGCGCTGCTCTCCTGGGCACTGGCGGCGCCGGCCTTCGCCGCCGGCGGAGGCAAAGGCGCCTCCAAACTCGTCAACGTCGCCGACACACGCCACATGGGAGGTGGCCTCTCCCGCTGGATCGCCGACGTCTACAACGAGAGCTACTGGTTGTTCGGGCTACTCGTCGTGGCGGTCATGGTGGGCATGGGCTTTATCCTCGGCATGGCCACCGACAAAGCCGTGAGCATGCTCGGCATCAACCTGGGCAAGATCAGCCACCACGAGTAGGGAGGGGACCATGGAACTGTTCGAGATCTACCTCCCAGTGGCTGGCATCCACTTCAACGTCTTGGTTCTGCTCCTCATCGGCTTTGTCGTGGGGGTGTGCGGGGGGTTTTTCGGCATCGGCGGTGCCTGGATCGTCACCCCCGCCCTCAACATCTTCGGCTTCCCCATGCCCTACGCCATCGGCACCGACCTGGCCCACATCGGCGGGAAGTCCATCGTTTCGACGATCCGGCACGGCAAGTTTGGCAACGTCGACGTGCGCCTGGGCGTGGCCATGATCCTCGGCACCACCATCGGCATGGAGCTGGGCGCCAACTTGGTCATCAAACTGGAGCAGATGGGCCTCGCCGAGAGCCTGATCCGCCAGCTGTACATCGTCTTTCTGGGCCTGATCGGCTCCTACGTGCTGTACGACTACGTAAGCCACACGCGCCGTCAACGCCGCGTGCAGGCCGGGGGCGAGGTGGCTGCGAGCGGTGAGACCGTGGCGCAGAAACTGCAACGCATCAAGATTCCCCCCATGGTCCACTTTCACGCGTCCGGGATTACCTGCTCCCTGTGGCTGCCAGTGCTGGTCGGCCTGTCCACCGGTCTGGTGGCCGCTGTACTGGGCGTGGGCGGGGGCTTCATCCGCATGCCGGCCCTCATCTACCTGATCGGTTGCCCCACCGCCGTCGCTGTGGGAACGGACCTCTTCGAGGTGATGATCACAGGCGCTTACGGCGCGTTTACCTACGGCGTCAAAGGGCGCGTGGAGCTGATCGCCGCCATGTGGATGCTCTTCTCCGCCGCCGTGGGCGCCCAGCTGGGGACGGTAGCCGTCAAATACGTGCGCGGGTACTCCATCCGCCTGCTGTTCGCCATCACCATCTTCGTGGCGTGTTCGTCGGTGATCCTCAAGCAGCTGGAGTTTCAGCTCGCCTCCGCTATCACCATCCTGGTCGCGGGCATCGGCATCTCCTTGGTGATCATCGCCTGGCTGGTCAAAGGCGTGGTGGACGAGCGCGCGGGCCGACTTCCGGCCAAACACCCATGAGGAGGAGGCCGTGAACAAGCTCATCATCGCCGTAGCAGTCATCACCTTGGCGCTGGCGGCCGCTTGCAACCCCCCCGAGGTGGTGCAAGGGACGGTGCTCGCCGTCAGCGATGACGGCACCAGGCTGACGCTTCAAGATGAACTCCCACCCAACCAGGAGTTGGTCGTGTCCATCAAGGGGGCCGACGTGGGCGCCGCCCCGGTGGCCGGCGATGTCGTCCGCATCGCCTACTACCCGCGCGGCGAGGAGCTCATCGCCACGCGCATCATGAACCTCACCCGCCAGGCCGAACTCGCCAAGAAGCACTGACGCCTCACGGCAGGACGGCGGGAGTCCAAAGGCAGTGAGGAGGCCAGATCCCAGTGTCTGGCCTCCCCCACCTGGCCAGCGGGTGTTCAGTAGAACTTGTCCACTTCGCCGGCCAGAAACGCCCTGGCAAAAAACTCGGGAGTGGCGTCGCTGTCCATAAGCATGTCCAGCTGTCGGACACACATGGTGATGCGGCCCAGATCGGTCAGCCGCGCCACGATAACCTCCTGCTCGTATTTGTCTAGGCGCGCGTGGAGGATTTCGCCCTTGGCCTTGACGCGGAACTCCAGCGCCTCCAGCACGCGGGTGAGAAAGACGATGCGCCGCGCTCGCCGCTGGGCATCTGCGGCCCCACCCGAGAAGCGGAAGTGAATGTAGTTCTTGTTGGTGCTGTGGCCGCAGTAGCTGTCGACGGTGGAAAAGTGGTACCCGGCCTTGGTGGAGAAGTTCAGGTAACGATCCGAGATGATCGCATAGGAGAGGCGACCCAGCTGCTGCGCCTGGGGAGGCGGCCCTGCCACGCTCTCCCCCAGCACCGAGAGGAACCCTTTCACCGACACGGGCCGGGGGTTGCGCCAGGCGTGCCGGGGGTCAAGCATGCCGTCTAGGAAGGCGCGCATGGGTACCGAGGTTACGGCAGATACCGGCACCGTGCCCGCCGCGTAGGTGTCCTCGGCCAGCCCGCCGCCGACATCGAAAACGCGGATTTCGATGGGCAACTCGGCGGCCAGCCGGTAGGAATTGTGCCGGTCCTCGCCCGCCTCGTCGCCAAAGTGGAACATCACCTCAAAGGCCTTTTCGTGCACGAAGCGAGTGATGTCGTGCAAGCTCCGGCAGTGGGCGGGTGCGAACTCGGGGGCGGCAGGGTCGGTGAGGTGCAGCGGCGTCACCAGCGACGCGATCCGCCCCAGCGCTTGCACCGCCGGCGTGTCGCGCCGCACCGCCTGCCGCCGCCGGCCCGCCTTCCCGTTGGCTGGCAGCCCGGCGTAGATGCGACGAGCTCGGGCGTCTACGGTGACCTGGCGCCCCTCCTCCAGCACTGCCAGCGCGCCGGCCACCCCCACCAGCGCCGGCACCCCCATCTCCCGGGCCAAAATTGCCATGTGCCCGGTGGGCGACCCCACCTCGGTGACGATGGCGGCGCACCGATTCATGACCTGCAGGAAGGTGGGCGAGGAGTGCCGCGCCACCAGCACGCCGCCCGGCGGGAAAGTGCGCAGGTCTTCATCCCGGTGGGCCACCACCACGGGTCCCGCGCCCACCCCAGGACACGCCACCGCGCCACCCTCCAGGAGCACCGCCAAGCCCTGGCTCAGCTCCGTGTCCCCCTCCACCTCGGCCGCGATGGCCACCATGGGGCGAGTCTGCAGGATGATCAGCCGGCCGTCGCCATCCAGCGCCCACTCCACGTCCTGGGGCGCGCGAAAGTGAGCCTCCAGCGTCCGCGCCGCCGCCGCCAGGCGCAGTAGCTCATGGGGGGCTAGTAGCGTCCCTTCGCCCTCGAACTGGCCGCCCAGCGTACCAATCCACACGCTGCCGCCTTCACTCCCCGCCGCCACTCCGGCCGCCACTCCCGCCGTCGCAGCGATCATCACTTGGTCGCTGTCCAAATCCTCCGGGTGGCGCGAGAACATGATCCCCGCAGCGCGCGGCTGGACCATGCGCAGGTACCCCACAGCCATGGCCGACTCGCCGGCCGTCAAGCCGCGCGCCAGTCGATACGACACGGCCACCGGCGAGAACGCCGAGGCCACCACCTGCCGGTACAGGTCGGCCAGTTCATGAGGGCGCACGTTGAGGTGGGAGTAGTAGATACCCGCATGGGAGGCGGCCGCCGCGTCCTCTCCCACCGCCGAGGAGCGCACGGCGACCAGCACGTCCTCACCGCCAAAGGTCTGTTGGTAGCCATCGGCGATGGCGGCGGCCACGTCTTTGGGCAAGGGCGCAGCGAGGATCGCCCGATGCACCTCGGCGCAGGCCTCGGCCAGGGCTTCGGGCCCGTGCGCTTCCAACACCCCTTCCAGCCGCTCGCAGCGCTCCCACAACTCGTTGTCGGCCATGAAGCGAGCGAACGCCGCCGTGGTGATGACGAACCCGGGTGGCACAGCCAGGTTGCAGCAGCCCGCCACCTCACCCAAATTGGCCATTTTGGCGCCGGCTAACGGCACATCGCTGGCCCGCAGTCTGATCAAAGGCACCACCAGCGGACCCCGGGCCGTCCCCCGCAGGCGCAGGAACTCCGCGTCCAGCTGGCCGGAGATGCGCTGCATGGCGTCGTACAGCTCGTGGTAGCGGCCGCCGGCGATCTGGTTCAGGTTTTTGACCATGACGAAGACGTCGAGAGACGCCTTGCGAGTGCGCTGCAAGATCGAGTCGAGGGCGAACGCCTCCGTAGACGCCAGCAAGTCTTCCAGGTCGGCGTACAGTTGCAAGGTGGCGTCGTTGAGGGCCAGCAGCTCGCGAAAGCGTTCGTACTTGAGCCGGAACGCCGCCGAGCTCAGCACTTGGCTGCGCGTGGGCGCCGCAGACAGCAGGCGCCGAAGGCGAGAGAAAAGGCCACCCATCAGGTGGAACGCAGCGCCGCGGCGCGGCGGATGGTGTCCAGCAGGAGGTCGAACTCCACCGGCTTGAGCAGGTACTCGAACGCACCCAGCTCCATCCCTTTCACCCCCAGCTCCACCGATGCATGTCCGGTGAGCAGGATCACGGGCACGCTCGCGTAATCCCGGGTGATGCGCCGTAGCAGTTCGAGGCCATCCATGCCCGGCATCTTCACGTCCACCACCGCGCAGTGGAACGCCTCCTCACCCAGCGCCCGGAGAGCCTCGTCGCCGCTGGCCACCGCCCGGCACTGGATGCCGCGGCGCGCCAGCCTGGCCGCCGTCGGCTCCAGAAACTCCACCTCGTCATCCACGAGCAACAGCTTGAGTTCCGACACCGCCCACCTCCGCTTCCATGGGGAACCACAAGGTGAAACAAGTCCCCTTGCCCACCGTGCTGGTCACTGAGATGCGCCCTCCCAGCGACTGCATAACATCCTTGCAGATCGCCAAACCCAAGCCGCTGTGCAAACCCCCGCCGGCCTTGGTGGAGAAGAACGGCTCGAAGATCCGGTCGAGATCCTGGGGCCGGATCCCCGGGCCGTTGTCGGCGATGGTCACCTCCACGCCGTCTCGGGCAGCCGCCACCTTGATGCGCACCTCGCCGCCCGCGCCCACCGCGTCAATGGCGTTGTTGATGAGGTTTAAAAACACCTGCTGCACCTGGGCCAGACTGGTGCGAATTAAGGGCACGTCCCGCTCTACCTCACGCACGATGCGAATGGACGACGCCAGGGCTTCCCGCTCCACGAACGAGATCGTTTCTTCCAGGGCGGCCGCCACGTCCACCGGTTCGATGTCCGGCCCCACGCGGCGGGAGAAACCCAGCAACCGGTGGGTGACCTTGCGCGCCCGATCCACCTGGGCGGCGATCTTGGCCAGACGAAGCCGCCACTCGGACGCGTCGCCCACCCCGGCGAGGTCGTCCAAGGAATCGGCGAGCACCCCCACCTGAGCATCGATGATGGCCAGGGGATTGTTAATCTCGTGGGCCACGCTGGCGGCCAAGCGGCCAATGGCGGCCATCTTCTGCGACTGGGCGGCGGTCTCGAACAGGTTCGCCCGCTCCCTCTCCAGGGCGCGGATCTGCCGCAGTCGGGCCACCGCCACCACCCTGGCCAGCACCGGCACCAGCACCAGCCCCGCCACGAACACCCCCAGCACGGCCGGGTGGGCGTTGAGCAGTTGGCCAAGCCCAGGGGCCTCCTGGCGCGCCACCAGCACCCAGGCGCCGCCCCGCAGCCAGGTGGTGGCGATGAACTCCGTGTTCTTGGCGGAGCGTCGTGTCACCACGCGCACCCCTGAATGCACCGGCAGTGGCCCCAAGTCCGACTTGGTCATGAGCACGTGATGGGGTGCCATGGCCGTTTGGTACTCCCCGGCGCGGTTCAAGATGAACACCTCTGCCCCCGACTCGATGCCCCCTTCGCGCACCAACGCCGACAGCATGTCGGTGTCGATGGTGGCCCGCAGGACCCAATCACGACCCAGATCCCGCTTGCGCACCGCCATCACCATGTGGGGAAAGCGCCGGAACCCCAAGAAGACGTCGGACTCGTAGCGCCCTTGCACCATGACGTGCTCGAACCACTCCTGGTCGCTGTAGTTGCGGTCGCGCAAGTTGTACGGCCCGACGTAGGCGCGGTGCACGCCGTCCGAATCGATGAGACCCAGATCGATGATCCCTCCGTGTTCGCGGCGCAGTTGCGCCAGCAGTCCGTCCAGCCTGGCCTCGTCGGTCAACGCCTCGGCGGAGAAGGAGGCCGCCACCAGCTCCAGGTCGCGCATGCGGTCCTCGAGAAACAGATCGATGGTGGCCTTGCGGTTCTTCACCATGGCCTCCAGCAGGTTGCGCGTGCGCGTCTCGATGGCGGCGCGGTTGGCCACGTACCCCGCCGCGCCCATGGCCAGTAGCGGCACCAAGCCGAAGGCCAAGAGCACCGCCATGATCTGCCGGCGCATGGTGCGGTACGGGTTAGACGGCACCGTGCACCTCCCCCTTGAAGGCGTAGTTGCCGGCCAAAAAAGCCTCCGCAAACTGCTGCACCAGGGCATCGGACACCAGCACCATGTCCAGGTGGTTGACGTAGGTCATCAACAGCCCCACCAGCACCAGCAGCGCGTCCATCTCCTCGGCCGCACGGAAGCGCACCCGCCCGTTGACCAGATCGGCACGGCAGTCGGTCTCGAACCCGTGGTGGGCGAGGATCAGGCGAATCAACTCCGCCCGTCGACTGCGTTGGTCGATGCCGGTGGAACCGCCCACGAACCGGAACGAGGCGTAGTTGGACTCCACCCGCTCGGTGATGTTGGCATCCACCGTGGAGAAGTGGTACCCGATGCGCGAGTTCAGATTCAAGTACTCGGCCGATGCGAACACGTAGGACGGCTCTCCCATAGCGCGCAACCGGGCATCCTGGTCGAAGCTGTAGTTCACGATGGCCGACGCGAACCCTTTCAGCGACACCGGCTTGGTCACGTTCCACGCGACCCGCGGATCGGTCATGCCCCGCCACAGGGCGCGCAGCGGACGGGAGGTCACATCCTCTAGGGTGATCTCCCGGGAAGTCACGCCCTCCCGCACCGCGCCGCCCAGATCCAGCACCCGGCAGTCGATGGGCACCTGCGACACCAACGTGTACAAGCGCTCCCCGGCGCGCGCCGCCCGGTCGCCGACGGAAAACATCGCCTCCACCGTCGCCTGGTGGCAGTACCGAATGATATCGTGCAGCGTCTTGCACGTACCTGGCGAGTACCCGCTCGCCAGGCGGTCCCGCAAGGTGAGGGGCACGATCAACTCAGCCACCGCCGACAGTCGTTCCACGTTGGGGTTCGCCGCCCCTCGCCGCGGTGCCCGGGCGGCCCGCGCCAACACCTCCTCCACCTTGCCTTGGTACACCACTCGGCCGTCGGCGTCCACCGTCACCTCCGCCCCGGCCGGCAACCGCTGGGTGGCTTCGCGGGTGGCAAACAGCGCCGGCACCTCCAGCTCCCGCGCCACCGTGGCCAGATGCCCGGTCACCTCCCCCATATCCGCCACCACTGCCGCCACCTTGGGCAGCAGCACCGCCAGGCGGGGGTTGGCGTCCCGCGTCACCAGCACCGCCCCGGAGGGACAGCGGAGAATATCCAGATCCTTCTCCACCCGGTGCACCGGCCCGGCCGCCGCGCCACCGCTCGCCCGCGAACCCCCCGCCAGCAAAACCGTGGCGCCCTCCACCGCGGGGAGTGACACCTCCCACGCCTCGCCCACATGCTCGCCTTGCGGCCGCACCTGGAGCACCCAGGCGAACCCTGCCTCATCCAGCGCCCACTCCATATCCACCGGCACCCCCAAGGCGCGCTCCAGCGCCAGCGCTAGGGTGGCCAGCTCCCTGGCCTCCTCGTCGCTGATCGCGGCCTCCCCCTTCCCCTCGGCCACCGCCACCCGCTCCGTCCCGCCGGTGCTGGCCGGACGAATCACATCCCTCTGCACCCCCTCCCGTCGCCCCACCACCCGCAAGCTGCGCCGATCCACCAGCACCGAGTCCGGCGCCGCCGACCCGTCCACCGCGGCCAGCCCCAGACCCCGCACCGCCTGCACCAGCACCGCCGATCCCTTCGCCGTACGGTTGGCGGAGTACAGCACCCCAGCGGCGCGGGCCGGCACCATGGCCAGCACGCAGCAGCACATCGCCACCTCGCGGTCGTCGAAGCCCCGCCGCAGCCGGTAGGTAATCGCCTCCGGCGAGTACTTGGAGGCCACCACCTCCTTGAACGCCTCCACCACCTCGGAGGGCCTCACGTTCAACAAGGAGCGGTACTGGCCGGCGAAGGACATCTCCGGCCCACCCTCCTGCAACGCCGAGGAGCGCACCGCCAAGCGCAACTCCTCGCCCCCCGGCAGCGCCGCCGCGGCGTCCAGCAACGCCCGCTCCAAATCCGCCGGTACCCGCGCCGCCAAGATCGCCTGGGTCGCCCTGGCCGACGCCCCAAAGCATGCCTCCACCGACTCCACGTCCAGACCGTCCATGATCGCCGCCAGCCGCTCTCCCAGCCCATCCGCGGCCAGCAACGCCTGGTAGGCGTGCACCGTGGTGGCGAAGCCCACCGGCACCCGCCCGGCGAGAATCCGCCCCGCCTCCCCCAGAAAAGCGCTCTTCTGCCCCACCAGCTCCACCAGCGAGGCGTCCACCTCCGCCAGCGGCACCACCAGGCCCACCTCCCGCAGCGCCGGTGTTACCTCCGCCCGTTGGGTGATCGCTGCGCGGATGCGCGCGAACGTCCGCTCCAGCTGCGGCTGTTCTCGGCCGGTCATGCGCGCCAAATTGGTAATCATCCGGTACGTCTGTACCGACACCCCGGCCAGCAGGCGCTGCACCTCCCGCGCCGTGGTGGGCCGCTCCCCGGCCAGCGACTGTTGGATTTGCGTGATGAACCCCAGCGCCTGGTTGTTGGCGTGCAGCAGCTCCCTAAACACGGCCAACCGCGCCCGCAGCGACAGGGGTGACCCCGCCCGCCGTCCCCGGAGGCGATCCAAAAGCCTGCGGATCTCACCCATCCGCCCCACCTTCCCGCGGCACGCCGCGTTGCCTCGATCATGGCAGGACGGCCCCCGGGCCGCAAGATGCTTGCAGCGCGCCAGCGCCACCACTCCAGCCAGCTCTCCCCGCCCCCGTCTCCGTGATCCGTGCCCGCGCCAATGTCCGTGGCCGTGCCGGTGTCCGTGGCCGTGCCCGTGACTGGGGCCGCCGCCCGCAGTGGTAGTGGCGGCGTCCCCAACATTGGGACGGAGGGGCAGCAGCCCGGCAAGGCGCATGGGACGTTGCCCAGCGTGGCGCGCCCTGCGCGGCGGACCTCGGGGCTAGGAAAGCCCCGCGGGGTGCGCGGCGGTGGCGTTCGGTCGGCCGTGTTTCAAGGGCGGGCCCGCCAACCGCCGCACCCATGGCCCGTGCCCCTGCCCGCCGACCGGCTGGGTGACCCGGCCGGCACGTAGGCCCAACGCGCCCTCCCTGCCCTCCTGGCGGGCCATAGCCCACTGTCCTCGCGCCACACCACCCCACTGCAATAACTTGCGAAACCCGTGCCCGACGCGCCCCTTTTTCGTTTCCGTCGGGCGCCACCAAGCCATCCCCGGGTACCCGCCGACCTGAACCACCCCGCTAAGGACAGACGAAATCTCCATGCCCTGGCCCGAAAGAGGACTTGGGGGGTAATCCGCGCGCCCCCGCGGGGCGCGACCTCCCCCTTCCTGAGATGGAGACCCGGGTCCGATCGTTTCAATCCGCGCGCCCCCGCGGGGCGCGACGGGGAGAGCACCCCAGCGATTGCGCCGTATGCCGGTTTCAATCCGCGCGCCCCCGCGGGGCGCGACATTTTTGGATTGTCACTGGATTTGAATATGCGCTGTTTCAATCCGCGCGCCCCCGCGGGGCGCGACTAATTCGCGGCCAGATCGGCGGCTTTAATTTCCCAGTTTCAATCCGCGCGCCCCCGCGGGGCGCGACTTCAGATGTTCCGGCCCACTTTGCGGATAATCGCCGTTTCAATCCGCGCGCCCCCGCGGGGCGCGACGCGAGCCCTGCACATCTCTGGTGTAGCCGCAGTCGTTTCAATCCGCGCGCCCCCGCGGGGCGCGACAATAATCGACAGGCCGCCGATTGTGCGGCCGGTAGTTTCAATCCGCGCGCCCCCGCGGGGCGCGACGACGGCTATCGGGAGTCGGGCGTCGTCCTCGGCTAGTTTCAATCCGCGCGCCCCCGCGGGGCGCGACGCGCAATTCGGCTCGCGGCGGACCTGGAGCAGGCGGTTTCAATCCGCGCGCCCCCGCGGGGCGCGACTTGCGCAAGGATGGGTCTTGACAAGTCGCGGTATATGTTTCAATCCGCGCGCCCCCGCGGGGCGCGACGCGATAGGCAGACCGCGCCCCAGAGCGGGGCGCAGAGTTTCAATCCGCGCGCCCCCGCGGGGCGCGACTTGAGGCTGAATATTCACGCGCACTGCGGGTCGCGTTTCAATCCGCGCGCCCCCGCGGGGCGCGACTGCTGGCGCGCAGCGCGACCATGTCCTGCTGCGCCGTTTCAATCCGCGCGCCCCCGCGGGGCGCGACCTGGGCCGCGCCATCGGACTCCGGCAATGCCTCCGGTTTCAATCCGCGCGCCCCCGCGGGGCGCGACTTGACAGACTCGCCGAGACGGTCCGCGAACAAGGCGTTTCAATCCGCGCGCCCCCGCGGGGCGCGACTTTCGGGCGTGGGCATTGCGCGAGGATGGGTCTTGAGTTTCAATCCGCGCGCCCCCGCGGGGCGCGACATGGCGCGTTGATCGAGCCGCGACTCGTGGTCTGGTTTCAATCCGCGCGCCCCCGCGGGGCGCGACTGCAGGACGGCGTAACGGCGACCTCGGCGCACGTGTTTCAATCCGCGCGCCCCCGCGGGGCGCGACTCCGGCGCGGCGTATTCGCCGTGCCGGAGGTAATGTTTCAATCCGCGCGCCCCCGCGGGGCGCGACAGGCGGCCGCCGGGAGGCGAGATGCCGGATGAAACGTTTCAATCCGCGCGCCCCCGCGGGGCGCGACCTCGATCGCGCCATCTGGCGGCGTAATCGACGTCGTTTCAATCCGCGCGCCCCCGCGGGGCGCGACTTGTTTTGGCATATTGCCCCCTTTTTATGTCCAAGTTTCAATCCGCGCGCCCCGCGGGGCGCGACTATACCGCGCCGCCCCACTCGGGCACCTCGACGGGTTTCAATCCGCGCGCCCCCGCGGGGCGCGACTCGCAGCCTCCGGTGTGGAGGACCGCGATGCCTCCGTTTCAATCCGCGCGCCCCCGCGGGGCGCGACGGGTCGATGACCGTGCCGTGCGGCAGGCGCAAGAGGTTTCAATCCGCGCGCCCCCGCGGGGCGCGACCACTCGAGAACGATGCCGGTGAGGAGACAAGGCGTGTTTCAATCCGCGCGCCCCCGCGGGGCGCGACGATTACGTGCAACTAGCGGATACCGCGGTGTGGCGTTTCAATCCGCGCGCCCCCGCGGGGCGCGACG